>Ga0105239_10005952_pt1 | contig 14191 bp, 8 predicted proteins | sample KBSC44metaG_FD_92761 | JGI IMG/M metagenome (GOLD analysis project Ga0105239, IMG submission 92761) | Corn rhizosphere microbial communities from Kellogg Biological Station, Michigan, USA - KBS C4-4 metaG | ecosystem: Host-associated > Plants > Roots > Rhizosphere > Soil | place: Michigan, USA... | reverse complement strand
TAACGCCTTGGGATAGAACCCAGCATCGGCCCAATCGAGAAGTACTAGCGTCCCATCTTCCCTAAGAAGAATATTGCGTCTGGACAAATCGAGGTGGCAGAACGGAAGTTGATTAGATCTAAATAGGAGCTTGGTGCCATCCTTAATCAACGCACGATTGATCTAGGCTTCTACCTCATTTATGTTGTTGAAGCTCTGATATGCACGGTAGTCAGGTGCCCAGAAATTGCCGCGTGGTTCGCCGCCATCTGCTGGGCCAGGTCGAGAACTGGTGGTCAGATGCATTGCCATTATCGCTTGCACAATCTGATCACAATGTCTAGGAAGTTCTTCAGAGGCGACGTGGAGGAGAGAAATTCCTCTGATATATTCCATGACGAGATATCCTGATCTTCCTAGCTAATGATCCGTAGGCACGCTTGTATCTTGGAAGAAGCGGTAAACTTGAGGAATCCATAATGATCCTCCATTGGGCAGCTGATACGCAAGCCTTTGATTAGCTTCTTCAGAAGGGGTCACGGAAGGGCAAATTTGACAACAGCAGCGTCATTGAGGCGGAGAACAAGATTCGACGTGAGGTGGCTAAGTAAACGGTTAGGGGCCTGATCGGGTTCGTATGCTTGGCACCAATTGATGATCTCATCCGTGGCCGTCAAATGGTCCAAGTCCACGTCCATCGTGGTGCCTTTGGGAGGGATACTACGTTGGTGGTATCGAGGTGGTTGAAGTCAGAAAGGTATGCTGGTGACGACCCACTCAAGAACGGGTGTGCCGAGACGGCATGTCTACATGTGTAGAAAGAACGTCTCTAAGTCATCCTTATATCCAAACTGTAGTAGGTTCCAATGCCTCGTTGTCCAGATGGAAGAAAACGCTCGAAGATCGAAGGAACTAGAATGCAAGTGGTGAGCGGAGAAGTTTTATATTAAAGGTGCCTTGTAGTCCCTCTCCAGTTTTAGGCTCGGCTAGGGGGAACCCGTTTGGGCATCTCGTCCACAGCGACCCAGATCATGATAAGAATTCTTGATAAGGCCAGGCCTGGTAGTTTCCATCGTGGACTAATCCTCCCCACATACTAAATAGAGGAGCGAAGTCTACTTCCATGAATGTGGAATCCTAGATTAGGGAGAGCGGGCAGTGTGCTAGATCTATAAAATACTTATTCCAGTCCTGGTCAATTCGTCAATGGCTGTGATCGTCCGTCCCGCAACCGAGGCCGATCTGGCCCAAGTCAGGGACATCTTCGAACACTACGTTCTCAACACAGTTATATCATTTCTGACTCAGAAACCGTCGCTCGATTATATTTCAACCCGGTACAACGACTCGGTCTCCCGTGGACTACCCTATTTCGTTGCCGTTGACGAAACCCAAGAGGGCAAGGTAGTGGGGTATGCCTCCTCGTCGCCATTTCGCGGATACATGCTTGGGTACGGCCATACCGTTGAGATAACGCTCATCTGCCATCCTGAACATACTGGACGCGGAATTGGAAGTCTTTTGATCTCGAGGCTCATCTCGGAACTGAAGATCGCCACGCATCTATCCAAGGAGGTTGGCTATGAGGATAATGTGGTGGCGTTCAAGGTCAAGAAAGTCATGGCCATAATGGCTGTTGACGAGACCGGAGCCAAACAGGGGTTAGCATTGCGTGATTGGTACATGAAGAAGGGGTTTGAAGAGGTTGGGAGGCTCAAAGGCGTTGGGTCGAAGAAGGGGAGAATGTAGGTCATGGCCCATCTGTGAGAGTTTCGAAGCATGCTGACTTGCTGACGTGTAGCATTGACACGATATATATGGAATTGGATATACAGTAATTCTGACAACGAGACTTGGTTGGTTCTTATACACAGATCTATTATCTAAAATCCGAGTGTATCTAAAGGTCCATAAACAGATAAATTAACCAATCATACACTAAAAAGCACAGAAGCTGACCACACACGATCTACCAAGCGTGGTCAGGTCCTATCCTAGCCCATCAAGTCTTGGTTTTCGAGTCCCGCCGGGGCTAGTGGATTGCCTCAGAATGGCTCTCTTTCGCCTGCTGCTCCATCTGCCTCACCCCCATTATCACGCCTTCGGATACTAGATACTGCGTATTGCCGCGGACGAACCAGAATGTGATGGAAATGATCATCATCACTCCAAAGACGGCAATTGCATAGTTCATGTCTGCGGCCGATGGGTTGGGTGATCCAGGGAAGAAGAACATGACTGTAGTAATCGCGCAATAGATGATGCTGACCACGTTTATGGTGGTGCCCAGGCGGCCGAGCTGGAATGGGCCGGGAGCCAGACGGCTTCGACCAACCGCGAGCAAGGTCACGATGGGCATGGCGTACGAGATGGTGAGGGCAATGGTGCTGACGCTCAGAATCGCCTGGAGAGTGGTATCAGAGAAGAGGTAGAGGACGCCAACAAGGCCAATGACGACTCCTTGGACCCATATCGCGCGTACAGGTGCCTGCCAGTATGGGTTGACATGCTTGAGGTAATTGCCGAAGGGGAGCCCGCCATCACGAGCAAAACTCCAAGTCAGACGCGATGCTGTCGTGACAATGCTCGCTCCCTGGCACAAGCCGTTCATGATGAAGACAGCAATCAGCACTGCACCGCCGTTTCGTCCAACAGCACCAGTTACGATAGGGATGAAGGGGATGTCGTCGGAATTGGCCAGTGCAACCCAGTCCTGGATACAGAATAGGCATACCAGCATGAAAATCCAGCCTGAGGCCCAGCCCAAAGCCACGGAAAGCCACATGACTTTAGGGCCGGTGCGACGCGGATTATCCAGCTCATCCGAAAAGTGAATCAAGGAATCGAAGGCAGTCAATCCATATGCGGATTGCACGAGGCCTGTGAACCACACCACGCCATCTGGCCAGCCAGTTTCATTGATCCATTTGCCGAAGACCACCGATGCGTCCTGGAAATTCAGGTTTGGCTTAACACCCGTGACGATGAGGAGGGTAAGGATGAAAACCACGAGTAGCAGCGTGAAGGTGATTCCGACGAAGTCGTTGAAGATGGGCAAGATATAGTCTTTGCGACAGGCCACGGCGTTGAGAAGGGTAAAGGTAAAAGTGATTCCGACATAGATCAGAAACTGAACCCAGCCTTTGCTCGCGCCATCCCATTCCGGATCGAACATGGTTTTCATGGCAAGCAGAAAATCCGTCATAAACGCAATTTGGCTGGCAGCTAGACACCACCAGCCAAAGGTGTTCACCCAGGCACACATATAGCTGCTTGCTCGCCCAAGTTTGCCCTGCCAGAGCGCAAATACAAAGTATGCTTGCCCGAGTGACGTGGGCATACTAGAAAGTAGCTCTCCCAACGACAGAGCGACACAGATATTGCATACGCCGACAAGCATAAGCCCCCAGAGGATTGCCACAGGCCCGCCATTATTGAGGCCGCTGCTCAGGCCTTGTGCGAAGGTCGACCAGGTCCCAAGGACTGTGAAGGCCAGCGCGAAAATGGAGACCGCGCTGAATTTGCGAGAAAGCTCTTGCTCATGACCAAATGTTGTGAGGTCGGCAGCATCAAGCTTCGATTGGGTGACTGATTTGATGGGCTCTGCAGCAGGAAATTCGTCCTGAGCTCTGAGTTGGTAGTCGGTCTTTGAATCCATAGCTGTGGTGACAATGGTGATATTTGGGAAGACGACTGAAATTCTTCACCCAAGGGGAGAGAAGGATGTCGTCTTAAAAGAAATAAATATCTCACTGCCTTGCACCTTTGTGTTGGATATCCACGTCAACCCCCCTGGCAGTGACCGGAGGGAACAATAGTTGTGGCAGCCGGTCTCCGGGGCCCCCATGGGGGACGACATTGGCCACTTAGGCAGCTAAAATATGGTACCAACACAGCGTTCGTCATCGCCCGCCAGGCTTTCACCCGTGGTTCTGACAAAGTTTGCAAAATTCGAAGGCTTCGTTGCCAGGGAATGACCTACTGAGTAATGAAAAGTTTGACACCGATAGTGGCCAACGGAGGGTTCCAATTTAGGCGTCGGGCGTTCGCATGGACAAGCCTAATCTGGTGGACCGAGGATCCCCAAAGTGGCACTGGATCCGAAGGGCTATGGAGGGGTCCTGAGGCGAGCAGGTCTCAGCGGGCCAAGGTAAATGTAATCTCCAGCGAGATTTGATCTATATACCTACATACCACGCGGGAGTGTTCCGAAGACCCTTACGCCATGAGGCGATGGATCTTTCTATTTCGCGTCCATCTCCGGCTTCCACGGTGTATGTGGTGTCTGTATCATCGAGAGGCCATAATGGATCTAGTGTACATCTCTCCGGTTTGAGACCAAACAAGCTTTGGTTGGTGTTCCAAATGGGGTAGTTTATTTGACCAACGCCCCAGATGGACTTAAATTGAACCTATTGTGGAGACAAGAGGAGTCTTTCTATGGGGGTTGACCCTCACGGGCCGGGTGCATCTGTCTATCGGATCCATCGTTAAGAGGTATGGAGTACAATGATCTTAAGGGATTAATTATTACGTGAGTTCTTGTTGTCATAGCTTCAAGGTACCAGGAGAATGAGACCTGTTGTTTCATGACCAAACTTCCAATGTCCAATAGCATTATTTTGCGCTGCTATCATAGCTGCTAATTTACAACTTGCATTCCCGGCTCGTCATATTGACATGAATGGCCTTAATCTGGCTATACTCCTTCAGTCCAGCCTCACCGAGTTCCCGACCAATTCCGCTTTGCTTGACACCGCCAAATGGAACCCGATAGTCGGAATCCTGCGAGGAATTGACCCAGACCATTCCTGCTTGGATTTCTGCGGCTACCCGATGAGCCTTCTCGATATCTCGTGTAAACACGGCTGCTCCCAGCCCGTAGGTTGTGTCGTTAGCTCGTCTAACGGCATCATCCTCATCCGAAAACTTGGAAACGACGACGACGGGCCCGAAGATCTCCTCACGATATACCTTCATGTTGTCCTTGACATTCGTGAAGATTGTGGGCTGGATATAGAACCCTTTTCCATCCTTACCACGGTGTGCGGCTCCACCGGTAGCAAGTGTGGCCCCTTCCGATTGACCCGTCTTCACATAAGACAGAATCTTGTCGTACTGGGCTTTTGTGACCTGTGGGCCCTGGAAAGTATCCTTGTTGAAGGGATCTCCCACCACGCTGGTATTTTTCGTATGCTTCACAAACTCGCTGACAAACTTGTCATAAATGTTATCCTGCACAAGAACACGCGAAGTAGATGTGCAGATCTGGCCCTGATTGGACATGATGCCAATATGCGACCACTTGACAGCTTCAGATAGGTCGGCATCGTCAAAGACAATCAAGGGAGATTTGCCGCCAGTCTCAAGGGTAATGTTCTTGAGAGTTCCCGCGGCCATCTTCATGATCTCGCGGGCTGTTGCGGTCGATCCAGTAAATGCTACTTTGTCAACGTCTGGGTGCTGGACTAGTGCTGAACCTGCTTCGCGGCCATGGCCATTGACGATGTTGACCACTCCAGGGGGGAAACCAGCCTCTTTGATTAGCTCGGCCAATAGTAGGATGCTGACTGGAGTTTGTTCTGCTGGCTTGAGAACGACCGTGTTCCCACACGCTAGAGCAGGCCCAAGCTTCCATGCTGCCATTGACAGAGGATAGTTCCAGGGGATAATCTGTCCAACAACACCAATCGGCTGGCGGATAGTGTATGCAAACTTGCCAGGAATGCCGCTGATGACCTGGCCATGGAGCTTGTCTGCCCAGCCAGAGTAGTAGCGGATGGTGTTGAAGGTCTCCGGCAGATCCTCCTCCAATGCCACATGATATGGCTTTCCTAGAAATGGGTTTAGAAGCTAGATTCCCAGCTCAAGCAGAGGAGCTTACCATTATCCCAGGCCTCAGTTGAAGCGAGAAGCTCCTTTTTGGCCTCAATTAGATCTGCCAATTTGGCCATCAGTTGTCCTCTTTCAGTCCCAGACATCATCTTCCAAGACCTGTCATTGAGCGCCTTTCGCGCAGCACGAACTGCAGTGTCCACATCCTGCTTACTCGCCGCATACACCGAAACGATCTCAGTTTCAGTTGAGGGGCTGATCGAAGTAACTTTCTGCCCAGTGGATGACTTCACAAATGCGTTGTTAATGAAAAGTCCAGTAGGTTGGTTATACCTGTGGCCGTTGGGCGTCTCCAAAGAGACTGAAAGATCTGACATTGTGACGAAGGGATAGACAGCTCAAGAGAGAATTGAAGAGGAGGTTCGTCTGGTGGAAGCTATGTGTTCAAACTTGAGATAGATATGTCAGAGTCTCCCGAGCACACCCAATACGGGAAAGGGCCCTCCAAGCTTGCCTCCCGTGGGCACCTACCACTTATAGGGGCGGGGAGACCAGCTTAGGTGCTGGCTACCCAGCTATGCCTTGCCTAGAAAGCCCTTGCGAGCTTTGATAGTGGAGTTGCCCGCGCGCACGGAAGGGAAAGGCTGCTTTGCAAAGTTTGACTAAAAAGAATACCTACAAAACCAGATTTTGGCTCTCTTTCGCCTCGTCAATCTACCGTTTTGGTCCAGTAGGATCCGAGCGAGGCGGGGAGAGCTTCGTGACATCGTGTTCCACTGGCCCAAGACCACCGGTCCGGTGTTGGTCTTGTCCGCGCTTTGCCATGCGTCATCTCATTGGACCCCTCTCCGCGTGTACCTGCTTGATTAGGATTAGCACAGGTGCCCTGTCCATACAGGTGTCAGTACGTCTGATAAACCGCTGGGTTATAAAGACCTAGTGATATAACCTGGTGAAGACAATTCGAACTCTCAGAAAGGTACATTCGAAGAAGTGTCGACCTGTTGTCCAAAATTTGAAGACCTGACTTAATATCTCGATACTCCGAAGCCATCATCATGAATATAGACACTGAGTCGATAGCTGGGTATACTATCATCAAGGAGCATGAAAGTAGCTACTCGTCAGAACCACATCCCTCCAGATCATGTCATCCTCTAGGTACACATAATTCCCAACCTCCAGTGTTCACGTCTCTCGTACTGACTGTCCCTAGACCAGTTATCTATCCACGAAATTCCGCGAGCTGCCCGCCTAGTTCGTGAGTATTTACATCCCATGCAAATCAAGTTCAACTGTATCACGCTTCGGGAACCCAAAAAGCAAGAGTACAAGGCCTGGCAAGATGGGACAGGCCCAAAACCTCCTCGCCGGGCTTTCGCCATCGTCCTGGAACTTCTTACATCAAAGGTCAGCGAAGTCATCGTAAATCTCAATACGAGCCAAGTCGAGGACACCAAGATCATCAATGAAGTCATGCCGACTCTAACTCTGGAGGACTTGGATGTCTGCGAGCGAGTTTGTCGTGAAGATGCCGGTGTGATTGAAGCCTGTCGCGAGATTGGTATCAACGACATGTCCAAAGTGTTCATTGATGCTTGGGCAATTGGCGTCGACAGCCGTTGGGGATTCGAAACCCGTTTGCAACAAGGTCTGGCCTACTACCGCAAGTCTGAGTTTGACAACCAGTATGCGCATCCTCTGGATTTCACCGTCGTTGTCGACACGGAACGAGAAAAGGTTTTGAGCGTCGACATCCGTCGCGTCAACGGAGAGCGGGTTCCCATGCCATTCGATGATCACAACTATCTCCCAGAGTTCATCGGTGACTCCTATAACCACGATCTCCTCAAGCCCATCGAAATCACTCAGCCCAAGGGTGTCTCCTTTGCCATGCGCGGCAATGAACTCACATGGGCAGGCTTCAGCATGCACATTGGCTTCAATTTCCGGGAGGGAATCGTGCTTTCTGATGTCAAAGTTTTTGATCAGATTCAACAACGCGAACGAAAAATGTTCAACCGTATCTCTGTGGTGGAGATGGTAGTCCCCTACGGCTGCCCTGATGACCCACACCACAAGAAACATGCTTTCGATGTGGGTGAGTATGGCACTGGTCTCATGACGAACCCCTTGACCCTCGGATGCGATTGCAAAGGCGCAATCCATTACTTGGATGCCATTGTCAGCACTGGCAAGGGAGAGGCCGCAATTATCAAGAACGCTATTTGCATTCACGAAGAGGATAACGGCTTGTTGTACAAGCATACGGATTATCGTGACGGCAAGGTCGTCTCGGCCCGCGACCGCAAGCTCATTATCTCGCAAATTATCACTGCAGCGAACTATGAGTACTGTTTCTACCACATCTTCACCCTGGACGGCACCTACAAACTCGAAGTGAAGCTGACCGGTATGCTCAACACCTACGTCCTGCACGACTCAGAGACCGCCGCTCCATTCGGAACTGAAGTGGCCAAGCGGCTTACAGCACACAACCACCAGCACATCTTCTCTTTGAGAATCGACCCAGAAATCGATGGTCCCAAGAACACCGTCGTGCAATCGGATGCCGTCGCTTCAGATGATCCAGTCGGTAGTACTGCCAACCCATACGGCAATGCATTCTACTCCAAGAAGACACCTCTGAAAACCAGCGCCCAAGCCGCGGTGGACTACTGCCATGAAACCTCCCGTACCTGGGACATCGTCAACCCCAGTATTCAGCACCCGTTCGCCAAGAAGCCTATCGGCTACAAGATCATCTCCCGCGAATCGCCAGGTCTGCTCTCGAAACCAGGATCTGTTGTGTACAAACGCGCCGGCTTCGCACGAAAGACCCTCTGGGTGACCCCCTATCGGGACTACGAACTATTCCCCGCCGGTGACTACGTCTGCCAATCCACCGGCGAGGACGGCCACCCGCAGAACAGCACCGTGGTCGACTGGGCGGCCCGCGACGAGAACATCGAGAACACCGACATCGTCTGCTACCTGCAGTTTGGCCTGACGCATTTCCCCCGTGCCGAGGACTTCCCCATCATGCCGGGCGAGCCCGTCAGCATCATGCTGCGCGCCTCCAACTTCTTTGACCGCAACCCAGCCCTCTGGGTGCCTCCCTCCGAGCTCAAGGGCAAGACTTGCGACACGTCATCGCGATATGCAGTCTTCCCCAAGGTCGGGAAAGCATCGGATGCCTCGTGCTGCGGCACTGCCGGAGCAGCGTCGAAATTGTAAAAAGTGGCCCATCATTTATTTCCCGGTGACCGACCATCTGGGACTCGAGGTGTATCCTGCACTGACGGCATGACCGATTTGATTTGAGAATGAAAATATCATGAAACTTTGGAGCTTTAAACAGGTTGTTTGCACGCAGCATCATCGCAAAAACAAAGGGGGTGAGCAAATATTTTTGTCTTTCAATGCACCGCACCGCACCATATGATATCCCGCTACATAACTACGTAGTCTACCAGTATGTAAAAAAAATGGCCAAAACTATCAGATTCACAATGACAGCACTTTCTATTTCATCTGCAACTAGAGAAGCATCTACGCAGGATTGGGGGAGACGGAGAGGCATCGTCTGCCAGTAGAGTGTAAGGAAGTGTAGGTAACTAAGGTGAGGCTTGGGGGTGAGTTTGATGTCATTGCTACATACGTATTGAAACTGACTAGTTGGACTGAAGGCTGAGCTTTCAGTGAAGTCGCTTTCTTGACGCGATCATTCATGAATCCCTTTTTTCCTCCATGTTGTTCCTGCGGGACAAGTCCATCCTTCTGAACCTGTTCCTTCCTCCAGGGCATCTATCGTGAAAATCCAACCGGGTTGTCTGTCGCCCAAGGACACCCATATACCCGTTACCCGATACCCGCGCTGACCCTTCGCGAAGGAAACCATTCGCCGTTTTAAACAACATTCCCAGCATTCGCCAAAACTTTAGCAGCCTCCTCCTGGCCGAGCTTGGCCTCCAGCCAGCCCATTGCCTTGTCGACGACCATCTCCCAGACGTCCTCTTCGTCGCGGACGTGTTTCTTCAACCACGCAATCGCCAGCGCGGTCGCAGCGACGCTCTCGTCCTTGGAAAGAGAGGAGACCTTGCTGCCGTCCACGCCGAGAAGCTGGAACAACGGCTTCGATGCGGTCCACGCACCGTCGAAGGATTGGAGGCCGATCAAGGCGTGCATTTTGTCGATGGGCGTTGAGGCTGCAGTATGGCCGACTGACGTTGCGGGCGCCTCGGAATAGGACCTAGGATCAAGGCCAAGGTCACCAAATCCTTCATCTCCGTCTGAGTCACCCGCTGGCACCGCTGCTTCTTTGCTACTCGAGCGTCGTCGAGAGAACATTGAAAGGCCACTGTCAGCACTGCGTTTGAATGCACCGCCGAATCCGCCACCGCCGCCGGATTTCTTGGCCTTGGCTTCGCTGCCGCCGGGGCCGCCTCTGAGGCTGTGCAGGATTGCGGTAGGCGCAGCTCTAGGGGGTGCTGGCGCCGACGACAGGGCGAGAGCGGCAGCTGGTCTCATAGGCGCTCCGCCGGGTGGAGGAGGAAGGGGTGTAGCAGCGGCCAAGGGGGCACTCGCATAATGCATCGACTGTGGACTTGCAGCTTGAGCTCTGTACATCTGGAGGCGGTTCTTGTTCTGCTGTTCCAGTCGCATAAGCCCCATTTGATGTTGCTGCAGCTGCGGCATTGGAGCGGGCGGGGGCGCAGAACCGGCGTAAGGGTTGCTAGAGCCGTAGGCCGCACCTGTCCGATAGGCACCTCGACCAAAAGTGGTCGAAGGGCCGCCCCCAGCGGATCGACTGGCAGGGGCACTCGCTTTTCTCGCGAGGTCTTGAAACTCTGTGTTCAAATACTGGTCAGCTTTGGTCTCTTCAGCCAATTGAGTGTCACGCGAAGGATCCGTGGCCATGTCCATGTCCAGGTCCGAGTCCGCTTCGTCTGGCAGTGGCATGCAAGCAGCAGCATCCATCTCCGCTTTGTATTTTTCGAGCATTTTGTCGTCAAGTGGGGGTTGGACGGGTCGTAGAGCCGGTGCCATGACCGGTGCATTATGGTCTACGAACACATAGCACGGGAGATGGAAAGGACGATCTAAGTGGTGAAGTATTTGGTTAGTCGAATTGAGTTGCCGGGAATTGGGAGGATTGAGGTTGCAGGCCACCGCCGGGTTAGGTCCTTTAGGTCCACTGGATGTGTCGTCCTTTGGTTCTTGTTTTGGAAACAAGGAGGGCGTTGAAGTGCTCTGGGAAAGTCCACCGAATAGGCCACCTCCTGTCTGGAGGGAGGTGGTTTCAACAGATCGCCCACCAAATAATGAACCCTTCTCACGTTTGGGTACATCACCTCCGCTACTGCCAAATCCTGAGGTGCTCTGACCGAATAGGCTTCTGGGAGCTGGCGGTGCGCCCATGGTTCTGGTACCAAACAGACCTCCTGTAGATACTGCGGCACTGGAAGGGGCCGTACCGAACAGTCCACCGGCTTGTTGTGTGGCGTTTGCGCCAAATAGAGACGATGCAGTACCAGATCGCGTTGCTGAAGCTCTACCAAACAGAGACCCAGAAGTCACATGCATGGCTGGTTTCCCACCAAAAAGCTGACCGGGTCCAGATTGCTGAAATCCGGATGGAGAGCCAAAGCTGAAGCTACTACTTGGGCCATTGACGAAGGGGGCAGGGGAGACATGGCCCGGATCTGTTTTCACAATTGCACCAAAGAGGCCGCTAGGGGGGTTGGACTTACGCTTAGGACTCGAATCTCCTCCTACTTTCACCTCCTTCTCCGAGTATTCTGGCGGATTGGCACTCTTGTCACTGGAGTTCTTCTCGACTGCAACAAAGGAGCACCATTTTCCACCAACTTGGAACTCTACGCCGAGTCTTACGGCCTCGCGTTCCACGATGAGATCCCATTTGCCCTCGTATGTCGATTTGAGGAGCTGATCTTTAGCATCACATGCCTTCGTGATCCATCCTCGACCTTGCTCAAGTTCGTGGATAGCCTTCTTGGCTGCAAGTTGATGTATGGTCTCACCAGTGCCGACGTCCTGAACAGGGATTTCCAGTTCGAGCGGACCGTTCTCGCTCGTTCCGCGGAGTATGACCGACTTCGGAACTTGGCGTGATGGTTCTGGGCCAAGGAGGATGTAAACTGTGGTTCGGTTGAAAGGGTATAATGCTGGAATTTGGTCTGGAGCTTGTAGAGCCTTTGGTGATGGAATATTGGGAAGGTGGTCGTACCGACCGACAGGAGGATTGGTTGGTTCTTCGGAAGCATTGGTGTCGAAAAGTGAAATAGGTTTCTTTTCCGCAGGCTTTTGTAAGTCCGTCACCACAGTTGTTTGAGGGACTGACTTTTCAGAATCGATCATTTCAAAATCATCATCAACGGAGGGAGCATCAGCTAGGGCCACCTCTTGTGTGTAAGCGACTTCAAGTTTATAGTCGGTCACATGAGGAGTCAAGGCCCCTTTCAACATTCGCACCACTCGCTTGTCCATCTTCTCATTTTCGCCCACAAATTGGGCGAAACCATTACCTGCACGGGCAATGCCTTCTACAAGAGCAGAGGATGCGCCACTGCCAATTCCAAGGGTAAAGAAGCGTGCGTTGGAAGTAGTATTGATGAAACTGAACAGCTCGTCTTGATTCCAGATCTCGCCATCGGTGAGAATCATGACTTCAAGGGGTAGGTCACTGTAACGATTCTTGACTGTTTCTTTGACAGGCAGGAGCATTTCAGTGCCACCATAATTTGCGGAGAAAGATTCAAGATGTTTGAGTGCATCTTTCAAGCTAGACTGGTCATAGGTTTTGCTTTTCTTGAAGAGGAAAGAATGGCGTGAACCAAATGAGCAGATGTTGAACTTGACACCCACTGGGAGGGATTTGAGAAAGATCTTCATGGCAGCGACCACAAGGTCAATCTTTCCACCCATGCTTCCGCTTCTGTCAACAACGAAAACAATCTCGGGAGAGATGCTAGGGATGTTAAATTTGGGGACAAGTGTAGCCATGAGGGCACGTTGGTTTGGAATAGTAGGATGTGTTTCGAGTAGAGCACGAGGAGTGTCGGTTCCTTTTGCGAGCAGGACAATGACAAAATCCTTGTCCAGCTCAGTGCTCCCAAGGGTCAAGGTCGCGGAAGCGTTATTGTTATTAAAGCTGTCTTCATCCATTGTTGATGTTCGGCCCATGGTGACTGCGATAGGGTGACTAGGACTTTGTAAACCACGGACGATGGATCCTTCCTCGAGGGTCACGTCGACCGAGATGGAGATGCCAGACTTGGCTGTGACACTCGAGCCGGGAAGTACTTGGGCAGATTCTGTTGAAACTTGGCCATACCGAGGGGCGATCACTGTTGGAATAGTGAAGCGTGAGCCGTCGGTTTCTGCGTCGTGTTTGAGTTCTCCGAGGTAGACTATCTCAACCTGAACCTTTTCGTTGGGTGGAATGTTGCCTATTGATGTGGTGAAAACATCGGAGGCTTCCGGGAGTTGCTCAAGGAGTCCAGCGGTTTCGCCGCGGGAGACTGCTGCTTGGTAATCCACTCGCGCCTGTTGCTTCTCCTTTACGACCCCGACGATAGTCTTGGAGCCAACAGTACAGGTGAAACCAACGACGCTAACGCCGTCATAAAGTGGAAAGGTGTATTGAACTTGCTCGAGTTTTCTGGATTCATCATTGACGAATGTCTGTCTTAACGTCGTCCGTGAGGTAGTAGCAAGAATAGTGGTTGAGGATGACAGTTGGACTTGGGGGAGATATTTCTTTTCTACCTGCCAATACTGAGCGACAGGGACGGGATACCAACACCCACAGAGGGTTTGGCTGTAGTTTGGGTAACCGTGCATGGTGTTTGATGTTTGATGTGGAAATGGTAACGATTAGGCTGCTGCTATGTAGTAGAAAGATGGAATGTCTGGAATGAACACTGAGAGAAAGCTGGGAAGTTTATGTACTGCTTTCTCGATACTAGGCACCTGCAAGGCAGAAACTTGATTGCCGGTGTAGCTATGGAGGGGTCAAAGGTGACCAATCCAGTGGGGAGAGAAGTCGCACGGCCCAATGGCTTGAGTGCTACTGTTCTTCAGCCTCCACCGATGGAAAGCTTACTTTCAGGTCAAAACTGGCTTCAGGCTGGCACAACTTACAAGAAGCCGTTCTCAGCACTCCCGACGGAGCGCAGAGGACGTGGATTGTGCGATGTGGGTGGTGGGCTGTTCGCACGAGGAACACGAGAGATGTTGGCTCAGCCTCGCGGCACAGGGGGAAGCTCTTGGCTAGCCGTTCAATTACCACGATGGCGTTTCTAGCGCGTGAACACGGCTTGAAGTCCTCACGGCTTGAAGTCCTCACGGCTTG
>Ga0105239_10005951_pt1 | contig 14194 bp, 18 predicted proteins | sample KBSC44metaG_FD_92761 | JGI IMG/M metagenome (GOLD analysis project Ga0105239, IMG submission 92761) | Corn rhizosphere microbial communities from Kellogg Biological Station, Michigan, USA - KBS C4-4 metaG | ecosystem: Host-associated > Plants > Roots > Rhizosphere > Soil | place: Michigan, USA... | reverse complement strand
CTGTATCCGATGTTAAAATTCGCCCAGACACTGATTTATGATTCAATGAATATCAAATCGCTAATATCATCGTGAGAAAAGTTCGGCTGACATCTGGATGTAGGCCATCAAAAGGCCTTAGTGTGTCACCTTTAGTCATCTTGCCATGCCTGACCCCACGCGATTTTTTATCAGCTACAAAACTTCAATTCGTCTGGATGGATATTAGTGTTCACAGAGGCTTATATAACCAATTTCAGGCCCTATAATCAACGATCTTAGGAAAGACATGGATAGATGAGGTTGACGTGGTCTGGTCAATACAAGGAATTCTGGCGGCGAAAAATTTCAATTTCTCAAAATGCGGTGGTGGACATGATTGTCATCAAACACAACAGTAACCAAAATATAACGGAAGGTTACCGTCATTCATACTCGATGAATGTGTCACGAATCAGCTATTTCTATCCTGTCTGCACTGGTAAGATCCGATGTAAGCCTGGGTAAAAATGAACTTCAAAAATCATCCAATCAGGATTCACAATATATGAAAACTGTATGGTTCGTGTTACGATTTTAATCCTCCGGGCGTATGCGATGAAAGATCATCAACAATCTTTAAAATTAATAAGGTTCCAGCTTTCGTCGCATGGCACGGAGGCGCCAACGGCGTGGATAAAGCTGGGAAATATTCTACAGTTCCTCGCCGGCGGCTGTATATTCTATTGCCTTTTGGCGGTCTCCAGGCCGGGAGAGAGGAGGGACGACGGTGCGGACGGGCTGGAGGGAACCGCCACCTCCGCCACGTGGCGTCCAGTGCTGGACGGGGGAAGGTCGACGAAGGAGGCCGCCGGACAGCTAGCCGCCGCTCGACCTTGGTTGTTCGGCGGGAGCAGAGCGGACGCCATATCAAATATGAAGGCTGGGCGCCACCAGCGGGTGGCGGACATTATGAGGCAGCGGGTGGACGGGGCGATCATGCGGCGAAGCGCCCTTCGACCCGCTGGAGCGAGCACGTGCTAACGCGCACAGCAGAGGACGGGGGGAAGCGCATGTTCGACCTGGACACGGGAGCTGCCCGACCGGAGGCCCCTGAAGCGAAAGAACCGTGCCAGAGAAGCGTACCGGCATGCAACACCGCAGGCAAAGCGAGGACGTTGCACGACGGCGGGCACGGTGTTGCGGAGCCTGCGGAGCAATACGGTGTCCGGCTTGGCGCGTGTTCTTGCCAAAGGGGCCGGAGGGAGACCTTTGGACCTGGCGGACTATAGACACTTAAGTGAACTTTGATACTTAACTGGTCGTAGAACTATTAAAGACTAAAACGTGGGCTTTATTGCCTCCTGAAAAGTACCAGATAATTTCGTGATAAATATCATTTCACTTATTTACCGGCCTTAGTAATTTTGTTTCAAATCAAACAATATGGAGTCCAAGCGTAACACGGATAAGCTGAAGAAATTGACATTCACCGGCAGCCCTGATGACTTTGTCGAATTCATCCGTCTGCTTGAAGATATGGGCAGTATCATCAATATGGATACCGGTGAGCTGGCCACCCGAGAAGAAATTGCCACGGAGGTCATAAAACACATGCAAGTAGATTTTGGAGGGTACACCGATTACAAGACCCTTGAATTATGCAGCAATGGGAGCGATCTCAGGGAGAAGATCCTGGCGCTGATGAAAAAGCGCAGGGATAAAGGTTTTCCTGACTTGAATAGGGGATAAGTTTTCGCATGCTCTATAAGTTACGTGTCTCCCGGGAAATGCTCGGCATGAGCCATAGGGATTGTCGAAGAATGCTCTTAGATGGGGCTGTGGCCCTCCGGGGACTTTTGGGAGAGCTTACATGGCAGTGGAGGGCAGCTTTGCGAAGGGTTTGCAAAACCATGACAGGTACGGTAGAGCAGGTGTTGAGGGTGGCGCCTGGCGTGGTTTTATATAAAGAGGGCGAAGGCTGCACATCTATTTTCCTGCAAAAGGGGTGTTTTAACCGTTGTGCATAATTAATTAACCTTCTATATTTACTAAACTGCATAGAATGCGGCAGCGGAGAACTGATAAACTGTATCTATCATATATTGTTATATGTGCAAACTATTTTTATGAGGACACCAACGGACGTTTGTCTGCTATGCCGGATAAACCCGGCAACAAAGAGAAATTCGCATATCATGCCAAGGTTTTTGTCCACGGCATTTTTAGGTGGCAATGGGAAGCCCAGACGCGGACACAAGATTGGGGAAAAGCGTAACGGCATTATGCAAGATTCTCCAAAAGAAGATTACATATTGTGTGATGGGTGCGAAAGCTATTTAGGGCTGGTGGAAAGTATATCGGCACCGGTTTTTAGAGAGTGGTCGGCTAAGGTTGCGGCAGGTGAATTTACTGAGCGAACCGTTTACGATTTTTTTAAGATTGTGGATTGTTTGAGTTCGAATTCCAGTATTGTTCGCTTATTAGTGTACTCTATATTCTGGCGGGTCAGCATCTCTTCTGTCCCTTTATTTGATGACTATCGGATCGATTCGAAAATTGAAGAAAATCTTAGACTGGCTGTCTTAGCGAAGAAGTCGACTACATCATCTGAATTGAGAGACATGATTTTAAATGAACAATTGCCGGTTTATCCATATACAGCGATGACGGCTCCGTCATTTGCAGACGGAACTGCAAACATATTGATGGCGCTAGTCTCTCAGATACCAGCCGTGTTACACGTCGATCGGTTTGTATTTGTGCTGTATGGAAGTGCTTTTGATGTTCCTACTGGATTGCTTGGCGAATTTGCAAATGTCGACAATAGTGATTGTAAAATTGCTGTAGTTCCAGAGGCTGTTTGGCATGAGCAGATGGTGCAGCGTCCCTTACTTATGGCAGCTGAACAAGAACGGCGGCGAAAAGGGCAATAATACTAATTTGAAAATGATAATATGAGTATTGCGATCTTGGGGTGGGGCTCGTTGTGTTGGGATCCCCGCGACTTGGCAATCACTGGCGAATGGATTTTCGATGGCCCCATGTTGCCGGTGGAGTTTGCCAGAATCTCAGGCGGGAAGCGAATCACCTTGGTAATAAAGAATGGATTTGAACCTGTAAATACTTTATATGTAATATCTTCACTTCAAGACCTGGATGAAGCTGGGGAAAACCTTCGACGGAGAGAAGTCAGGGAGATATGGGGATTATTGGCTTTGTCGACTTTACCACTAATACACAAAATGTTCGCGGGATAAATGCTTTTGTTTTGGATATAATCAGAGCATGGAACACAACAAAAGGCTTTGATGCTGTGATATGGTCAGATTTTGCTCCTAATTTTTCAAATATCTCACAGCAGCGTTTTTTGGTAGAAAATCTCATCTCTTTTCTTGATGCATTGCCAGAAAATGAGAAAATAGGTGCCATTGAATATATTCAAATGGCGCCCAAACAGGTTAAAACCGGGTATCGGGCAGCGCGGGACGATCACTTTAGTCAGGAAATGGAACAACTATAAAAAGGATCTGTGCGATAAACGGATCTTCCTAGCTCCGTCCCAGTATAACAGTCGCAGCATAATATTCGTTGTGACGAATTTACGACAACAATAAGAGATTCAAAAGTATTTTGCGAAGACACTTAGGACAATACCGAAACTCATATTTAGTAGAAATGGTTAGGCGAAAATTTATTAGCCAAGCATTTGGCTGTTTATTATTTTTATACAGAGCTCTAAATCTCTTAAATCGGCGAGTTGCCATATCATTATCTCATGAGGCAATGATTGGAAATTGGTGAAGCTTCGTTCTGCGACTGAGACGAATCCCGCAGGCATTCCATTCTTGTCATGTATAATCACAATCGACTCTTCAATTTTGCGACCCAAATATTTCTTAATTAATAGCGAATATTGCACTATTTTATTTGAATTTAAGTATGGAATGGTAATTTCTACAATAGCCTCCTTGTAATTTTGTAGCCCTCTAGCGGCACCTCTTGCAAAGTTGAATTTTGATACTCTTTTTCTGTTATTCCGGCTAGACTGAGGGTACAGTGTGTGGATAACCTTGGAATTTTTATAAAGTAATAAATTATATAATTCCATTCTATTTTCCTTATTAACATGCTCTCCAAAGTATAGGTCAAATTTAGCTATGTGACTATTTTTCTCAACATTGATATTTTCTGGCTTATAAAGAGAGTCAGCTATACTTATGTAATCCCAAAAGGGTATGGAGTCTGGTCTGAACCTGCTCTGGTCTTGCAATTTCATACTCGTGTTACGGTCGCTCTCCTTGACTTCTATCCAATATGGAAGTATGGAGAAAAAATCATGTCTCTCTTGAATATGAGTAAATCCAGTATAGTTGTTTCCCCATACCAAAATTAACCCGGTCATCGGTGAAACCTTGGCAATGGAACATTTTCCATTTGCGATATTGAGTACATTTGGGTTTGCTAAATGAGGATTTAGAAACACAAAAGCTTCAATTTGCTTAATCTCGTCAACTGATAATAATATTTCTTTTGTACCGCTCATTCTTATGGCCGACTACCTTTAGTGAATTCCATTATCACTACCTATTTATCCGAATAATATAAGACACGACATCAGACTGTAAATTTCACCAAGAGGTAAGAGTGCTTCAGTGAACTTCAAGGAATTTTGGCCTCGTTTCACGTCACTCTAGATCACTATAAACATGCGGGTCGTTGCTAGAGAATATCATAAAATGGGTATAACGTCCATCAGCTTCCTTCTTCTTGATGTCCGCCCGCCAGGTCTTAAAACGCTCGGTCCACAGATGTTGTTGGAAAATTGGTCGTTCATTCTCGGCAAGTTCCTTTATGGCGATGGTATTTCCAATAAGACCATTAACAAAGTCCTTTTCCGCGACCAGGGCGTATATTTGAGCATCGTCGTCATACACTACACCATTGAGACTATCCAATATAGCTTTCGCCAGGTTGTCCAAATCGACCTTCTTCAGCTTAGACAGTTTATCCGATACCGAAAATTGTACAAGGAGCTTCCCTTTATAAGGCCATTGCGGGTTGGGGTTCGCTTGCAGTTTTGCATGAACATTGCAAATGTAACTTGATTTATTGCCTTTGTCCCTAGCCTCGTACAGGTTTTGTCTGCTGCACTGGCTGCAACTGAGTTTCACATATTTGTCTTGGGCGGTGAATACAGCATGCGGAAAGAAGATCATAACGTCATCAAAATAGGGATTTGCAAAAAAGGTGTGGGGCATAGAACCCCGAAGGGCCTCGGCCAGTATATCTTTGAAATCGTCAGGCAACTCCATTACGTTGACCTGGATTAGTTTTTCAACCCCTACTCGGTACATTTTGATTTCGTACTCATCATCGTCGGCGGACTCATCACTGTATTTGAAAGCCAATATTTGCATTTTGTCCCGTTTTTCGTCGACGTGTTGAAGTTCAACAAGATAAAGTTGATTTTCGTATTGGAATTCAAATACCATATTGGGGCCGCAAAAGGTTGAAAGAATCAGAAAAGCTTGCCTATTGAGCTAGCTGAATCCTTAGGTGCTCAATTCGTTTCTCGTTGATCTCGTTTTCGCCATCACTAGGATCAGCGTCTAGGTGGTACTCGAGCGAAGTAAGCAGGGCTTTTCCATAACCTGACTCGAATACAAATTGGTCCGCGGCAATTTCTCTCGTTAAGGTATCTCCATCAGGCGACAGAACGTGTCCAATTTCATGCAAGATTACAACCAAGCGCTCTTGAACTGACATGGTCAAAAAGGGTTGAATGTCAATAACGATAATGGGCGTCGCTGGGGAAATGGCCTTGGTGGGTGTAAAGAGGGATGCAGGTGATTTCATCGGAAGGAGTTTTATGTTGTTTTGCGTCAACAGGGCTATTGCTTCATCTTTCAGTCCATCTGCTAAGCTCTTTAAAATTCCTTTAGATTCTAGGAATGCAGCGCCCGATTGGCTTAAGCATAAGGCTTTCAATTTTTGAATCCTTTCAAATTGCTGGGCAAAAATTTCTGATGAAGATGCCATCATTTCAATTTTTTCTAAATTACGACTTTTCGGAGTACAAGTTCCGATCCGTTTTTGAAGGCGTGTGGTTATTTGGGGGTCTCCGCACGTCCCGGATGGCTATTGGTGAAGGGAAAATAACCAAGGCGCGCCTTTGAAAGTCACCTATCTCATTTACCCCACCGCCTAGCTCGGGAGAAGGCGGGATCAAAGATCAGATAGGGATGACGGAAGTCCACATAATTTTTGCTTTTTTTTATCCTCGAATGCCTTTTTAGTAATATTGTCAACTTGATCATTTCGATTAGGGCCGAAAAATGATCAAAGTGAGGGTAATGGTAAAGGTAGAATAGTTAAGGATCCGCTATCATATAGTGATGGTCGGGTTTCTTCTCGGGCGAATCGCAATGCCCGATAATATTGCTGCGCAGCTTCCTCTCTCCTGAATAATGATACGTCCATTAAAGCTTCTGAGAGTCCGCTGAAGGCATTTCCCCGCCAAGCCATTTCGTGACCATTATCGGTATGAAGAGTTATAACAAAAAAGCGGCTATTTGAGTTGGCGATAAATTCCTCGGGATTAATCGATTGAATGTTTTTCATAATTGATTGTAAATCGGCTGAAGTAAGCCTAAATCATCCTGCAAAATAAGCACACATTAGTTCGTAAAAAACGTGAAAAACACCTTTTTTTGATTTTACAGGGGCCTGAAAACTCGATCGTATTTAAAATATTTGCAGAAATTGACTGTCAATACTTTGGATGATGGATTCAGGCTCAGTCTGAGACCCGACATTGTTTGAAACTATGAACTCTATGTGTTATTCTGAACGAAATGTCTCCAAACTTATTTATTCCGATGGCTCAAACTACATATTTTTATTAAAACCAACCTTCCATGGCAATCTATTGTGATGAGTCTGGTTATACTGGATATGATCTGCTGGAAGAGAATCAGCCCTATTTTGTATATGCAGCTTTAAATATCGACGAGGATGAGGCAAAAGCAGTTGTGATTGACCTAAAAACAAGATATTATTTGCAGGGCGAACTCAAAGGGAAGAATCTCGTGAAAACCAAAGATGGGAAGAAGGCAATTTCTGAAGTTTTTGAAAAATATTCGCGCCAAGTCAAGGTAGTCTTTCATCATAAAAAATATGCACTGGCTTGCAAATATTTCGAATATGTTTTTGAACCTACCGTCTCAGACCGGAATCAAGCGTTTTATTTACATAAATTTCACCGGTTCATTGCAAATCTTGTTTATGTAGCTTATCAGTCAGCAGGGGATAAAGCGGAAGATATTTTTTTGCGATTTCAAGAATTAATTAAAGGAAATGATCCTGAAGGGTTGTTTAAATTGCTCCAAAGTAAGTACGTTCCTAATGATCTAATTTCGCTCATTGCTGAATTTACAGTATTGCACAAGAAATCGATAATGGATGAGATTACTACTGGTGGGGAATTCGATTATTGGATACTTGATCTTGCGCAAACTGCTTTACATGGCCTATTATGTCTTTGGAGCATGAAGCTAGGATCATTAACAGTGGTGGTTGACGAATCTAGGCCGCTTAAAGAGGCAGTGGACAGAAATCCGTTATATCATCGCTTAAACGCTGAACTTATCTATTTTGACCCATTCGGGGACGGGGAAACAGCCATTAATTTTTCATTGAAAGAACCTGTCACCTTCAGTAATTCCAGGAAGTGTTATGGTTTGCAGTTGGCGGATATATTTGCTTCGTCCGTTTATTGGACATTGCTGCATCCCGACGATGATTTTTCGGAAAAAATACTTGGGTATTCGGACGACTACATTCCTAGTCCTAATAATCTTTGCATTAATCCTGAACCAAGTGTTTACTTGGATCCCGACTCCATCGAATTTTCGAAGGGAGTGTATTTTCTTTGGAAGCTTGTGGAGCTTTCTCGAATAAAAACTGACAATCTAGGAAACAGATTTGCAGATATGCTTATTGAAAAAGTGGAACAATACAAAACGAAAAATTCTATTCCGGGAGGAACCAATAAAACGGCACCGAAAAAGAAGCGAAAAAAAAGAAAATAGGTTTTTCTTTATTTGAAGGTTGGGTGAGCGGATGATAGATAAAGGTTCTTTGCCTCTTAGAGCAAGTCTGAAAAGTGATTTTGATAAGGTGTTGTAAATTATTTACTTATGTTGTCTTCAATTTCGAAATTAATAATAGCAGGTTTGTTAGGTGTTCGATTGGAGGCCCCTCACCTCCACAGATCAATTTTGTGCCCCACTGCTGAAAAGGAGCGGGGTATTTTTTTAGCAACATCAAAAGTTTAATCATGAGGAGTAGTTAAATTATTTTATATTAGTGGATTATCTTGAATGCTTGAAAATTTTAAAAATAATGCCAAGTGTTTTTTTGAGCCATACCAGTTTTGATAAACCCTTTGTGGAGAAGCTTGCTAATGATCTTATAAGATTGGGCATAAAAGTCTGGTTTGATAAGTGGGAAATTAAGACCGGCGAATCGCTCACTTGGAAGATTGAAGAGGGCATACGAGCTAATGAATATCTGGGAATTGTATTATCACCACAAGCCCTGGCCTCGGAATGGGTTCGCAGTGAATTGGGGGCTGCCTGGGTTAAGCAAATGAACCTAAAAAAGGTTATTATTCTTCCAATCTTATACCAGGATTGTGATGTCCCTTTATTTCTTCAAGATAGAAAATATGCAGATTTCAGAAATGATTATAGTTATGGTTTAGGCGAGTTAGCTAGTGGATTCGGTATAAAAAATACTGCGTTGATTTCTCCAGGCAATTGGCGAAAATTTACGAAAGATAAATTTGCTGACTGGAAGAAGTATAAAGAAGAGGAATTTAGCTTATTAGTCACAAATCTTGTCAATCTTGCGATTGATTATAATTGGTCGTCATGGGTAGGTAGAACAAAAATGCCTTATTCGATTTGTTTACGTGCATTTATTGAGCAGCATAAAGAGCAGTCAATTTCGGTTAGATTAGATGGGAAAACTAATGCTTATATGGCTACACTGGGGAGTGAATGGAACCCCAATCGCTTCAAAGCTAATGATTTCAATATTTACGTTGGAAATACTGTAAATGAAGTGGAAGAGTTCGTATGGCGAGTGATAGAAGATTTTAAAATGAATTATGGGATTCCATTAAATGCTAGATATCATCACACGGAAAAATTTTCAAAAAAAAGTGAAATTTACAAGACTGCATTGGAGTTTACCCAAAAAATGAATTGGTATAGAGGGCTAAAGAAGTTGCCGAATTAGCGATCCAGAGCTGACCTTCTACTATTGCTTTAAAGCGTAAAGCTCCCATTCTATTCGCATCGTATATACCCAGCAGATAATCTTTTTCAAACAAGGGCTTGTGACTTTCTGTTTTCTTTTTTTGCCAGGATCGCTTCCCGTCTGTCCATGAGTACTCTTCTCCAACGATCGGAGAAGAATCCAGGAAAAACTGAAATTAGGCTTACCGTTTGCAAGAAATTGGGGACCATCATAAAGTTGTAAATCCGGATCGAGGTTTTGCGCCATGTCTGCCTTGATCCATTGTTTAGGGATTTACACCTCGACTGACAAAAAGTGATTTAATAAGGTTATAACCAATTAAGTGTAGATTAACTATCTACGGGCCGATTTTGCCTGCAGATCAGGGATTAGCGTGTTTCAAAACTGTTTTATTAAGGTAAGAAGGCTTAGGAGGGGTTCGACTGAAATCCCCTCAGCTCCACAGTAACAAGTTATATGGCCCTCGCCTTTCGGTGAGGGCTTTTTTGTGCCCGGTAGTGTGGCAAACTTGTTTGACAAAACGGACGGGAACAAAAAAGACGTACGAAGTACGGCCGTGTAACTTGTTACTGTAGGTCCCCCACCCAGGGATCACCGAGCACGCGCACATGGCGCGGCGGAGGTACTCCCGAAGCTCCACTTAAGGGGATTTTCTCACGAGAATCTCCTTTTTTATTGATTATAAGCAGGCGTTTTTCTTTCATTATTAACTCATTATGCGCTAACTCTGGGATGAGGTACGGGGTTCGATAGATACGGTCCTTGTAATAGAGGGAATTATCGAACACCATGCGGATCAATTCCTGCTTTTGGGACGTTTTTTGGGCCGACAGGTAGACGCTGCGCATGTCGGTGAGGAGGTCGATGTTCTCGATTAATAAGGTGTGTGAGTTACTTGTATGTTTGTTGAGCTGGTCGATTTGCGCCTTTAGATAGTTCCGTTGCTTCGTGAAATCGTTGTGCCAGCGGTTGTAGGTCTCGAAGCTTATCTGTTCGGCGATCCATTTTCTTTCGAGGCTTTGCAGGTCGGCCTCCAGCTTTTCTAGCTCGTGTTGTTTCCTGCTGATCTGGCTTTCCTTGTCTTTCATTCGGGTTTCTAGGAGATGTTCGCTTTTTAGAATGATGCTTTTAACCATTTTTGAGGTTAGGCTCATGTAGCGAAATGCTTCGAGTAGTTGTTGATGGGCCTGGATCGCGGAAACGTTGTTATGTTTGCTGGCAGCATTGCATTTATAATAATACCAATGCTTGCCGGACTTTCCCTTACTCGGTGCTCCCGTCAGTAGCTTACCGCAGTGGCAGTGAAGGACGTCGCGCAGGGGTAGGTCGTCATGGAGGATCACGCGGATCTGTGTTTTCTTATTCAGCTTTTCCTGTACCCTTGTCCAGCCTACAAGGTCGATGAGAGGTTCCTGGTCCTTTAATGGGAACAGGCCTCCTGGCTGATCTTTGTATGCCTTGACATACTGCTGGCTGCTGTAGACGGGACATGCTAGGATCCGCTCGATCAGGCAATGACGGGTGCCTTTGAGGCCCATGTCCCGGGCGTCTGCTTCGATGTCGGATACCGGAACGCCTCTTAGATAAGACTGGAAGATGAACCGGATCACCCTGGCTTCTTCGGGGACAGGCACCAATAAAGTGTTTTGACCCCTGCCCTCCTTTTTGTATCCGAATGGCGCCCGGGGGCCGATGTATCGTTGCTTGATGGCCTTGGCCGCATAGATGCCGCTGTTGATATCGTTGATGCGTTTCAGATTCTCGGTATTGCCCAACAGAAACTCAAGTCCCATCATGAAAAAGGAATTGTGATCCGTACAATCATATACGGTTCCCCTGCCAGCGCTGACGATCTTGATGCCATAGGTCTTTTGTATTTTCTTGGCGATGTTGAGGGCATCGCCTGCCTCACGGCTGAAGCGGGTCAGGTCGGAGACGACCAGGTAGTCGATGTTCCGGTAATTCTTTTCGATAAAAGCGTTCAGCTTGATAAAATCCGGCCGGTCGAAATTGGTGGCGCTAAATCCCTGGTCGATGAAACAATCGACTGTCTCGACCTGGGCGTGCTGCATCCAGGAGCCGGTGATCATGTCCTGTCGCTCGATGCTAAAATGGCTTTGCTCTTCGGAACTGAACCGGAGATATTTTACTCCTTTCTTATTCATATGGACGAGTTTGAATTGTTATTGTTTTTTTTGGAATGGGTGGGTTCTCGGCGGCTTCTGCCTCCGCCAGGGTGGTCGCTACGACAAAGTCAACAATAAGATTGATCAGCAAAACGGTGTTGTGATCGTCGTAGCCGGTTTCATCTTCCTGTATTCTTTTGTTTCCCTCATATGGATTCTTTGTCCCTTTCATACCGCACAGTTCTCTTTGCGGTAAAGTTCTATCAGTGGAAGGACTGCAGCAATAGAGACAGGAATGTGTCTATCAATTTTGGTTTTAAACGATCATAATAATTCGTTTACCTTTGTACCAACATCTTTTCAAGGTTTCATAAATCACCACCTTGGGGAGGTTGCCAGTATTGGCACGGTGCCTTGAAGAGGTGTTTTTTCAATCAGAACCTATCAAATTTGTCTTTGCTGTTCGCCAGAAACGTTGCTCTTTACTATGAAATTTATCGAAGGTTGGAGGAATAGTGCTTGTTTGGAAAGGGCGAAACAAAAGTAACAAAAGAATCGTAAGACTTTGCAGATTAACTCATAATCACTTTTATTCAATTGATTAAAAGCCAGTTGATTTGCAGGGAATATGTCCAATTTATTACATTAAAAACTAGACATATTAACGGATTTTAGCTATCTTTACAAATCATGACCACATTCACTTCCATAGCAAGTACAGTTCAACGTCAAGTCGCCGCTTTAGGCGACGGGCAGGTTCTTACTATTATGGTGGAAGGCCAAACTGATGCGGCTTATTTTAGGGCGTTGAGCCGAATGGTCAAGGCCGGCAAATTGGTAAGGCTGGGGAAGGGAAAATATTACAAGCCAAAAGGATCACGTTTTGGATCATTACGACCTTCGGAAACGGAGATTGTAAAAACATTTACGCACCGTGGAGGCAAAACTGTGGGGTATTTAACTGGTAATACCTTGTATAACCAATGGGGATTAACCACGCAGGTGCCAAATAAAATAACCATTGCCCGGCGCAGCCGGTTACCTGAAAAGGAAATCAGCGGGTACAAAATAAAATTTGCCGTCCGTCCATTCCCGTTCAAGGAGGCCGATATACCTATGCTCCAGCTACTGGATGCGCTGACGGACATTCGGGAGATACCGGACACATCTCCTTTGACTGTTGTTCCATTACTGGTAGCGAAGATGAAGGAGCTGCAGCCATCACAACTAAATAGATTGCCTCGACTTGCCTTAGAATACCCTCCTTCCACGCGGGCATTGTTGGGAGCCCTATTAAATACGCATTTTCCGGAACAGAAAACCGAACTGTTACAGGCATCTCTAAACCCATTAACCCGATACCAGCTTGAGGGTATTGAAGCCTTGGTATCGAATAAATCCAAATGGTATTTCAAATGACACTGCACCAGGATAAGGAGCTCTTTCGGGAGGCGATTGAGGCGGCTGCCGGGCATTTTCAGCTTCGCCCTGTATTCGTAGAGAAAGATTATTGGGTAACCTATGTTCTGCGAAACCTGGCATTATCTCCCTATTTTAATAGAGTGGTCTTCAAAGGCGGCACCTCTCTTTCAAAGGCCTACCAATGTATTGATCGGTTTTCGGAAGACATTGATCTCGCAATACTATCTCCTGGCAATTACACGGGGAATCAGCTGAAGAACCTATTAAAGGAAGTAACAACTGCCATTGCCGCAGGCCTTAGCATCGTGGACGGGCACCCGGCTGAGAAGAAATCCGGCCGCATGCGGGCAGCTGTATGTGCCTATGAAAAGATAATTGACGGAGATTTCGGTGTGGTCAAAGACTATGTATTGATAGAGATCAACTGTTTTACCGACCCTGTACCATATAAAGCGCTTCCAGTTGATTCTTACGTCGCGCAATTCTTTTCGGCGACCGGAAATCAGAAGATGATAGCAGACTATCACCTGGAATCAGCTACCGTCAATGTGCTTACATTGGAGCGCACTTTTTTTGAAAAGATGTTGTCACTGAATCGACTTTCTTACGAAGGAAGAGCGGCTTTATTAGAGAAAATTCGCCATTTTTACGATCTCCATCAATTGTTCCATTATCCCGCCCTTCAGACACCTATATTTGATCCGGTCCACTTTCCAATACTTGACCATGTACGCCGGAATGACCTTGACAATAAGGTTATGCATGGCCCATGGGTGGGACAACGGATCCAGGATTCCCCTCTGTTTAGCAACCTTGAGGAACAATGGCGCGAGTTAATACCTAACTATCGCACCGGCCTGACAGACCTGATCTGGACGGGAAAACTACCTAGTCCGGACGCCATTCTGGCCGTCTTGCAGGAAGCCCGTGCGTTCGTTATCTCTTTCGATGAAAAGTATCCGCCATGATTATTATGTGACACATGACGGTCAAAATCTGCCGCGGTATGCGCATAGCTGTCTTTCTTCCGGGACTATCAGCCAGGGCAATCGGAGTTGCTTTGCCGCCGGTGCACAAATCAAGTTTTGTGACACAATCTTATAGTTACGAGGTGGTGATTCGCAGGTTGAAAAGGTAATGATGATCCCTGTTTTTGTTCATACGCTATCCTTTAGAGCTATTGTATGAGACGTAAATAGCATTGGTCAGGGCACTATCCAATAGCTCCATTTACGGAACTGTATCCGATGTTAAAATTCGCCCAGACACTGATTTATGATTCAATGAATATCAAATCGCTAATATCATCGTGAGAAAAGTTCGGCTGACATCTGGATGTAGGCCATCAAAAGGCCTTAGTG
>Ga0105239_10005949_pt1 | contig 14195 bp, 8 predicted proteins | sample KBSC44metaG_FD_92761 | JGI IMG/M metagenome (GOLD analysis project Ga0105239, IMG submission 92761) | Corn rhizosphere microbial communities from Kellogg Biological Station, Michigan, USA - KBS C4-4 metaG | ecosystem: Host-associated > Plants > Roots > Rhizosphere > Soil | place: Michigan, USA... | reverse complement strand
CATTGATGAGTACCGCTGGTTGCGACTCTATTGCAATACTGATATTGAAAGTGGGCGCTGCTGTAACCAGTGTTGATACCATTACCATCTGTAACAGCGAACTGCCATACACATGGAATGGTAAGCAATACAGTACTGCCGGAACGTATAAGGATACATTACTCAGTGCGGCAGGTTGTGATTCCATCGCTACACTGGTACTAAGTATTAATGCCGCAATGACCAGTACGCAGACTATCACCATCTGCAATAGTCAATTGCCATACACATGGAACGGCAAACAATACATTGTCGCCGGAACTTACAAAGACACTCTAACCAGCACAGCTGGTTGCGATTCCATCGCTACACTGGTATTAAATGTAACCACCGCAATAACCAGTACCCAAACCATCACCATCTGCAATAGTCAATTGCCATACACATGGAACGGTAAACAATACATTACTGCCGGAACATATAAAGACACTTTACTCAGCGTCGCTGGTTGCGACTCAATCGCTACACTCGTACTGGACGTCAACGCCGCAATAACCAGTACCCAAACCATCACCATCTGCAACAGTCAATTGCCATACACATGGAATGGTAAACAATATAGCACCGCCGGAACTTACAAAGACACTTTGACCAGCGCCGCTGGCTGCGATTCGATTGCAACACTGGTGCTGAATGTAAATGCTGCAGTAACCAGCGCTGATAGCATTGCCATTTGTAACAATCAATTGCCATACACATGGAATGGTAAACAATATAGCACCACCGGAACCTATAAAGACACATTAATAAGTACCGCTGGCTGCGATTCAATCGCTACATTGATATTAAACGTTAATGCTGCTGTGACTGGTACTGATACCATTTCTGTCTGCAACAGTCAATTGCCATACACCTGGAACGGTAAACAATATAGCGTTGCTGGATCTTACAAGGACACATTGATTAGTACCGCTGGCTGCGACTCCATTGCAACACTGATATTGAACGTGAACGCTGCATTAACCAGTACGCAAACCATCACCATCTGCAACAGTCAACTGCCATACTCATGGAATGGTAAACAATATAGCACTGCTGGAACTTATAAGGATACTTTGACCAGCGTGTCTGGTTGTGATTCCATCGCTACGTTAGTACTGAATGTGAATGCTGCATTAACCAGTACGCAGACTATCACCATCTGCAACAGTCAATTGCCATATACCTGGAATGGTAAACAATATAATACTGCCGGAACTTATAAGAATACTTTGACTAGCGTGTCTGGTTGTGATTCCATCGCTACGTTAGTACTGAATGTGAATGCTGCATTAACCAGTACGCAGACTATCGCCATTTGCAATAGCCAATTGCCATACACTTGGAACGGCAAACAATACAATGCCGCCGGAGCCTATAAGGATACCTTAGTCAGCACTTCAGGCTGTGATTCCATCACTACGTTAGTACTGAATGTTAATGCCGCATTGACCAGTACACAAACTATTTCAATCTGTAACAGTCAACTACCATACACCTGGAACAGCAAACAATACAACACTGCCGGAACCTATAAAGACACCTTGCTCAGCACCGCTGGTTGCGATTCTATCGCTACACTGGTATTAAATACGACCACCGCAACAACCAGTACCCAAACCATCACAATCTGCAACAGCCAACTACCATACACATGGAACAACAAACAATACAACATCGCCGGAACATATAAAGACACATTACTAAGCTCCTCCGGCTGCGATTCTATAGCAACCCTCGTACTGAATGTTAACCCTGTATTAACCAGCAGTCAGTCAGCTACAATATGTGATAATCAATTGCCATATACCTGGAATGGTAAACAATATAACTCCGCCGGTACATTCACAACAAAACTTACCAGCACAGCCGGTTGCGACTCGGTTGTCAACCTGATCCTGACAGTAAGATCTTCCTTCACAAAAACCGACAACGTATCAACCTGTACAAGTTCTTATAAATTACCTAACGGAACAATAGTTACAGCAAGTGGCACTTATAAATCTGCATTTGTGAGTCAGTCTGGTTGCGATAGCATCATTATTACTAATCTAACACTAAATGCTTCTCCGAATCTGATAGTAAACAACCCGCCGGTGAATTGTAACCAAACAAGTGTTGACCTCACAGCTCCTGCTATTACAGCCGGCAGTGATGCCAATCTTAGTCTGTCGTACTACACAGATGCCTCAGCTACTGTGCCGCTGGCAAATCCGAAAGCAGTTACTACCAGCGGAACCTATTATATTAAAGCTGTAAATGCTGCTGGCTGCGCTGTTGTCAAACCTGTTAATGTACAGATCAACAGCACACCAACAGCTAATATATCCGGCGACAGAATTTGCCAGGGAGCAAAAGCCACATTAACCGTTACACTTACAGGAAAGGCGCCATTTGCTATAACCTATACAGATGGAAATACCAATCATACGGTAACAGCCATTACAACATCAACATATAAATGGCAGGCGTCGCCGGTAACCAGTACTACCTATACTTTAACCAGCGTATCAGATGCTTACTGTTCGAATAATTCAATTCGTGTCGCTGCTGTTGTAACAGTAATTCCTACAGTGGGTGCTGTGCGGTATCCCGATGTTGTTACTTCTGCTAATCAGCCCACACCATTGAAGGCAAGGCCAGTGGGTGACAGTTCTAATTATAAATGGTCACCGGGAACGGGTTTGAGCCAGAATGATGTATTCAATCCGGTATTCGATTATTCACAACGGGTAGACTATCTGATCTATATAACCTCCAAAGGTGGATGTGTTGTGGTAGATACACAGGCAGTGAAGCTGATTGCACGTGGACAGGCAAATGAACCACCCGATCTGTGGGTTCCAACCGCCTGGTCGCCACACAAGAAAGATGGCCATAATGACTATCTGTTCCCATTCACACGAAATATTGTTGAACTAAGATACTTCAGGGTATTTGACAGATGGGGACAACTCATGTTCGAAACAAACCAATTGGGAGTAGGATGGGATGGAATATACAAAGGCGTACCACAGGTAATGGATACCTATACCTGGACGGTAGAAGCCGTAGGAAACGATGGAACCATATTTAAACGAGCCGGTAATGCAATGTTGTTAAGATAAAAATGTGCATCATGAAACAGAGACTAACTATTAAAACAGTACTACTGTTAATCACTTTTCCGGGCTTTACATATGCCCAGGACCCGAGCTTTTCGCAATTCTTTTCATCGCCGTTAAATATTAATCCGGCGCTGACTGCCAATATTAATGAGAAATGGAGGATGGTCACCAACTTCAGAGATCAATGGATTGGTCCCGCCAGTCCATATGCAACCGGAACCGTTTCATTCGATAGCAAGATCATGACAGATCAACTGCCTGAGTCGAATGTGCTCGGTCTGGGCGGTATGCTCATGTACGATTACGCCATGTCGGGCATTCATAAAAGCGTATACGGCTCAGTAGATATTTCATACAACGTTACGCTGGCGAGTGCCGGCGGCGATCATCGCCTCGGAATAGGAGTGGGGGGCATTTATGCCAATAAAAGAATAGAATTTCACCGGCTTTCATTTCCTGAACAGTTTACAGGAAATGGTTTCGACACCAACCTGCCTACCGGTGAAGATGCACTGATGAATATGAAACCATACTTTTCATCAAGTACTGGCATTACCTATAGTTATACCAACGACAGAACAAATGTCGATTTGGGGGTTGCCGTGTTTCACCTAAACAAACCGAAGCAAACTGTACTTGATGATCCTCATCAATACCTCGCTATGCGCAAAGTGGTACACGGTAATTTTGAAACTTATCTTAATGATAACTACCTGCTTGACCTGAACGGTATCTACCAGTACCAGTCGGGCGCAAGCTATTTTTCTATCGGTGGCGCGTTGGGAATGTTTATCGGTGAAACAGGCGAAGACGAGGTGTTTTACGTGGGCGCCTGGTACTGGTCAAATAATGCTATTGTTCCATATGTCGGTTTGCGTTATAAAACGTGGCAGGTTGGCCTTACTTACGATATTACCGTTTCAAAACTGAGTCAGGCAGCCCAAAAGCCAAAAACTTTTGAATTGTCGTTCATTATAAGGGGAGACGATCATAAAAAGGGATTGATCTGGTGCCCGTGGAAGTAACCGGAATGTATCTGTTGCTAAATGCGTATCTTTATACACATGGCAAAGTCATTCACAAGTATACAGGACCACCACAAAACCTTTATCGAAAAACAAAAAATGTTTTTTGTTGCTACCGCACCATTGAGCGGGGAAGGACATATAAATCTATCGCCCAAAGGGTTCGATTGCTTCTGCGTTCTTTCTCCAACACGCGTCGCCTATATGGATATTATAGGCAGTGGCAATGAAACGGCCGCCCATATTCTTGAAAACAGTCGCATCACATTTATGTTCTGCGCCTATGATGGACCGCCTAACATATTGCGATTATATGGAAATGGTTATGCAGTATTACCCGGCGATGCAGAGTGGGAGGAATTATCTTCTCATTTCACCCTGCAGTTATCTACACGCCAGATCATTGTAGCTGATATTTATGAAGTACGAAAATCCTGCGGCTTTGGCGTTCCTCTATATGAATACCTTGGCGAAAGAGATCATGCTCAAAAATGGGCTGAATCAAAAGGCACGGAAGGTTTGGAAACATACAAACAGGAAAAGAATCTGATAAGTCTGGATAACTTGCCAACTCCTTTGGCAGGAAGTAAGAAACAGGAAGTAGAAAATGAAAATGAGAAGTAAGATGTAAGAATATTCATCTACTCAATTTCCTCAATCGTCTATTCATTCCCCGAATAGATGGGGCACGCAGCTAGCTTTGCGTTACAAAAGATGCGTGCCATGAATACCAAACCCAACATACGACTAGTATACACCATTGTCATTCTGTTATCGCTGATCGGTGCAGCGGTAGTCGTACGAAGAACGCTCAACCTGGTACCTGTTCTTGTTAATGGATATCATGCGCCTGCTCCCACAACAAACAGCACTATCGCCCAATTCAGAAAGGTAGATGATATTTTTGCCCGCTATCCGGTTTTAACATTGATCCACATTTTGCCCGCACTGTTTTTTATTGCGATTGGCCCCTTTCAGTTTAATAAAAACATTCGTAACAAGTATCCCCAATGGCATCGAAGAATGGGACGGGTTTTCCTGATCTGCGGAATGATCATTGGTATAACAGGTTTTGTAATGAGCATTGTGATGCCTGCTATCGGAGGCGTGAATCAGGCTGCGTCTACTATTATGTTTTCCATGTTCTTTCTGTATGCACTGTATAAAGCGTTCCGGTACATACGCAAAGGCAATAGCATATTGCACCGGGAATGGATGATTAGGGCCTATGCAATAGGGCTGGCCGTTGCCACCATACGACCCATTATTGGCGTATTTTTCGCCACCAGTCGTTTTACCGGATTAACACCCTATGAATTCTTTGGCACTGGGTTCTGGATTGGTTTTGTACTCCACCTGATAATTGCAGAAGCATGGATCTACCGCACACGCAAACCTTCGCCGGATATCGAAGCCTTCAAACAAAAAAGAAACGCAGCATGACAGATTATACAAATCGTCATGCTGCGTTTTCTTAATCTTACAATTTAACCTTACTGTGCCAGTGGATTATTCTGCACTTCCACATCAGGTAATGCAAATAACAGTTTATTGGGAACGGGTTTGCGTTTCGGGTCTTTGATCACTGCACTAACGCCGGTGATCATTTGTGCTACACGATTGGTACGCACCATATCGAACCAACGTTTGGCCTCACCAATAAATTCATAACCTCTTTCACGAAAGACCATATCATCAAATGCCGACTGACTAAGACCTGCGGGCAGGTCAGACGTTGCACTGGGCGTACCCGTAGGTAAGCCATAGGCGCGACGGCGCACCTGATTAATCGCATCATAGGCAGCGGCAGTAGCACCGTTAATTTTATTCTCTGCTTCGGCAAAGATCAGCAGTACATCAGCATACCGGTATAAATAAAAGTCGTTGCCATTGCCGGTATCGATGGGGGCATCAGGATCTTTATATTTGCCCAAACGCAGATCATAAATATCTTTCTCTACTTCAGCAGGTGTTAATACGCCATTGATGTAATAGCTGTTATACAGACTGAATTTTTTGCGCAGATCATTATCATCCCAGCCTTTGATCAGCGGCGCTGCTGAAACAATGCCACCAAACTTATTGCCGCTTACCGAATAACCTGCCGCCTTAGCCTTTGAATCGGCCCAGTAAGAAGCCATGAAAGCACCACGATCCACAATCTGCGAAAATTTCAACGAGAACACATCTTCCTTATTGGTAGCCAACGTAGGTGAATAAACAGTAGCAAGCGAAGGCTCCAGATCGTACCCATAAGTTGCTTTATTATCCATTACTTCTTTGGCCTTATCACGTGCATTCTGATATTGACCTAACGTAAGATATACATCGGCCAGCGCTGTTTTCGCTGCACCGGCAGTAGCGCGGCCGGGTGCAGAAGTGGTATTGGGTAAATCGGCTTCGGCCAGTTTCAGATCCGCTATTACCTGATCATAAACCGCTGAAACAGGTGATAATGCAAGCGCCACATCACTCGCATTCATAATGGGCGTTAACCGCAGCGGCACTTTACCCCAAACCCGCACAGCAAAATAATAGCTATAGCCACGAACAAAATAGGCTTCACCGTAGGCTTTCTTTTTTACAGCGTCGCTTAGCGTGGTATTGGCATCGAGGTTCGCAATTAAAAAATTGGCCCTTCCAATTGCTTCGTATAAGGTGCTCCACGAACTTCCCAGCGCATTCTGATTCGTGAGCAGGTTGTTGTAGTTGCTCCATGCAACCTGACTCGGACCTCCATCGGCATATTCACTCATAAGTTCAAGACCCAGTCCAACAGTAGATTCCCATAAACGGCCCCGACTGCGCGTCCAGGGTTCATACACACCAATGATCGTTTGATCAAGTGTGGTAGCATCCAGATCGCCCAATGTAGCGGTAGCCTTTGGCTCTTCTTTCAGCAGCTTTTTACAACCCGTATTGCTGATCGTCAGCAACACTATAGAGCAGATGATAAAAAATATTTTATTCGGTTTCATATAATAAATCAATTAAAGTTGAATATTTAGTGGCATTTATATTGACCATTCACGTTAAAAAGTGATCCCAAATCCCAGATTATACGTTTTTGAGGCAGGATAAGCACCTAAATCAACGCCCTGGCGGCGGTCGTTGCCATTAAACGAATTTACTTCGGGATCATACCCTGAATAATGCGTCCACGTAAGAATATTCTGTGCGCTTACGTATACATTCAGGTTCTTGATCACGCTTTTACCTACGTTGATATTATAATCCAACCGTATGTTACGCAAACGGAAGAAGGAACCGTCTTCCATGAACCTGTCGGACCGCAAATGGTAATTACCGGCTGTCTGACTCGGAATGGGATAGAAACTATTAGCCGCTTTCAGCTTATTATACTGATTCGACACCGTGGGAGTGGTAAGGTCGAACAATGCCCCATTATTGATCTTTGAACCGCTTACGCCTGCCCAAACCGATGACAGCGTAAATCGTTTGTACCGTATAGTGGGATTGATACCGTAGTATAAATCAGGGTACGGACTACCGATGATCTGGTTATCAAGCGCATTAATAATATCTCTTCCATTGGCATCCTTATCGCCATTCAGATTTTCATGAATAGGAACGCCGTCTTTATCCAACCCTAAAAATTTGGGTCCGAAAAAGGCGCTCAGTGGCTGACCCGGACGAATTATACTATTACTGCCCGATGCATCATTACCACCGGCAATGGTAGGAATATCCAGCCCGTCTTTTGTTTTGGTTACTTTGTTTTTATTCGTCGAGAGGTTTACATCAATTGCTACCATCCAGTCGCTGCTGTTAACGATATTGGTACCGATGGTTAATTCCCATCCTTTATTTTGTACCTCGCCCACATTGTCGATGATCTGGTCAGGACCGGTACCGATGCCCGCACTTACACCTGCACTCGGTGGCAATTGCACCAGCGCCAGCAGGTTCGTCGTTTTCTTAACGTAATAGTCAAACGTAATGCGGATTTTTTCATTCAGTACGCCGCCGTCAAAACCGATATCTGTCTGGGTCGTGGTTTCCCATTTCAGATTTGGATTGGCGAGGGTAGGGGCCAAACCAACAGCCAGCCCCGTACCGGCGCCCTGCCCGGTATTCACGGTTTGTCCCAACAACAATGACTGATATGGTTTGATGGCCGGATTACCTGCCTGTCCCCAGCTTGCTCTTATTTTCAGGCTCGATAACCATGTGGCATTTTTCAGAAATTCTTCTTCTGATACACGCCAGGCAGCAGATAAGGAAGGAAACACACCGTACTTATTATTTTCTGCAAATACCGAAGCGCCATCGCGGCGTATACTGGCCGCTACCATGTATTTTTCTTTATAATTGAACCGTACACGGCCAAAGGCGCTCACTATAGCATCTTCAACCACATTGGTAAGCGGTTTACTTACCGAACTCGCTGAACTGAAATTATAATTCTTCAGTTGGTCAGAACCAAAACCCGAAGCAGCCAGATCAATTGTATTCAGCCGTTCTTTCTGATACGAAACACCGCCAATAGCTTCTATATAAGACTCCTTTGAAACGTTGTATTTGTATTCCAGAAAGTCTTCTGCCAGCAGTGATGTTTTATCATAGTTACCCAGTTCGGCCGATCCGATATTATTACCCAGGCGGGGGAGTATGCGCGGAAAATACAGGTCGCGGCGGATATGATAAAAATCGCCCGATAACCGTGTAGTATTCGTAAGCCCTTTTACGATCACAGTTTTAAAATCAACACCGCCCTGTATGCGGGTGGTCGTATTCTGATCGAGCACTTCATCCGCCATAGCTACCGGATTTTCAGCATCAATTCCATTAAAGCTAAAGGGCGTAACATCCGTATAGGTACCATCGGGATTTTTAACCGGAACAGTGCTGATAGCACGCATTATAGAGCCGATCCCGGATTTGCCAAAATTGCGGGTATTATCGCCGGTAGAAGGCGAGAAGCCGTTTTGTTTTGCACGTGATACCGTCATACGTGATTGTATGCTGAACCGGTCGCTCACTTTGCTGTCGAGGTTCAGCCGTACGGAACCACGCTGATAACCACTGTTGCGAACGATACCCTGCTGATCAATAAAACCGGTAGACACATAATAACGGGTACGGTCAGTACCCCCTGAAACACTCAGGTTATTATTCGACAAAGCAGCAGTACGGAATACTTCATCCTGCCAGTCGGTATTATAAGCAGGCGTAAAATTCACCAGGTCAGCAGGCATGCCAAGCCCTGAATTGGTGTAATACCGTTTCGCAAAATCAACATAATCGTCGCTGCCCATGAGATCGAGTTTCTTACGCAACTGCTGTAAACCGAATGAACTTTCCAACACAACGCGTGGTACACCGGCCCGGCCCGTTTTCGTGGTAACCATTACGACGCCATTCGCGCCACGCGACCCATAAATGGCAGTAGCAGAAGCATCTTTTAAAACTTCAATGGATTCAATGTCCGAGGGATTAATGGTCGCCAGACCGTTACTACCCCGTACATCGTCATTAAACTGCGGTAATCCGTCAATAACATACAGGGGTTCGTTACCGCCGGCAATAGATGAAACGCCGCGTACGCGCACGCTGATGCCTGCGCCCGGTTGTCCGGAGGTTTGCTGAACCTGAACGCCCGCCAGCCTGCCCGAAACGGCCTGCTCAACGCTTACAATGGGCATTTCGCGCAGCTTTTCATTTCTGATAGAAGCAACAGAACCCGTTAATTCGGTTTTGCGTTGCGTTCCATAACCCACCACCACCACATCGGAGAGCCCCTGCGCTTCTCCTTCCTTTAACTGTACATCAACAGGAACGCCCGCTGTGACAGGTACTTCTTTCGTTTCGTAACCTACTGAAGAAAAAACAAGCACCACATTTTCACCTGCCGGTGCAGTCAGCACAAAGCTGCCATCTGCCCCGGTAGCAGTAGAGTTTTTTCCATTTTTGATCTGAACTGTGACCCCGGTAAGGGGTACTTTCTGTGAGTTGGAGACTTTACCTGTAAATTGTTTGTTTTGTGCAAAAGCGTGGACACACGATAACAATAGAAGGAAAGCAATCAGTGTTTTGATGTTAGGCATAGCAATTTTTTTTGGTGCACGTAAATAGGAAGACAATAATGTTAAATCAAATTAGGCATGGAAACACGTTTATCTACGGAAACGTTTGCATCTTTCTTTCTGTCATATTTTATTAATTATTATGCATGAGTGCAGGCAACAAAAAAATAATTGAACATATAGCAGGTAAATTGTAACATTGCGCCCGGATACAAACCGGCAACCGACAATTTACAACGGGCAATACTGTCCCTCTTAACCTCTAAAGCCGACACTTCCATTTAAGCAATAACCTCTGTACCATTCCCTGCCTGAAAGGGAAAATCCGTAGTAGTTAAAATCCCGATTGATAATTATATATGAATCGACTCTATGAAAAGAAATTTACCCATCTGTGTGCTTTCTGGTTTCCTTTTATTGCTAATAAGCGCCTGTTCAAAAACACATGTCAGCAGAAGTTGTAATGCATGGGTAGGAGAGTATTTATACAATGAAGATCCTGTACCCACTTCAACCGGTATTAACAGAATTATGGAATGGGAATTGTCGGTTTATCAACAACATGATACCTGCTGGGGTATACTCGAAGTTACCGGCTTACGCACTTATATGAAATTGCTTACCATGCTTTCGGGCGACAGCAGTAAGGTAGATGTGGTTTATAAGAAATATCTTGACGGCTCGCAGGAATTCAGACCGAATGATATTTTATTCAGCCTTTCAAAAGACAGCAGCAGGATCACTACCACATGGAATACACTCCAACCACAACTCAGCGAATATGGCGCTGCAGAAGATGTATGTTTCAGATTAAAAAAGAAGAGAAAAGAGTAATTTTGGTCGACAACGTTTGCCAATGAACTATAAATCAACCTTTCACTCCTTTATCGTTTTATTGTTTTTTGTTCAAAGCTCCATTGCCCAAACAGCAAAAGTTAACAATCCTGTGCTGGCCGGTTTTTATCCTGATCCCAGTATCTGCAAGGTGGGCAATGATTATTATCTCGTTAATTCAACATTTTGCTACTATCCGGGCTTACCGTTATTTCACAGCACCGATCTCGTAAGCTGGAAACAGATCGGGTTTGCCATGGATCGTCCTGAGCAACTCGATCTGGATAGTCTTGGTCTATCGCGTGGCTTATTTGCACCTGCCATCCGCTACTTCAAAGGCACCTATTATATCACCTGCACAGTAGTGGGAAAGGGTGGCAATTTCATTATCACAGCCCGCAATCCCAAAGGGCCCTGGAGCAATCCCGTTTGGTTACCTCCTGTAAAAGGCATTGATCCTTCCCTGTTTTTTGACGATAATGGAAAGGCATATATCGTTTTTAACAGCGATGCGCCCGAAGATAAACCGCTGTACGACGGACATCGCACCATTCGTTTGTATGAGGTTGATTTGGCAACCCTTCAGGTAAAAGGAGAAGAAAAGATCCTGGTGAATGGCGGCACAGATATTTCCCAAAAACCTAAATGGATTGAGGGGCCGCATCTTTATAAAAATAACGGCTATTATTACCTGATGTGTGCAGAAGGAGGAACAGAATATGGCCACTCTGAAGTTATTTTCAGAAGTAAAAAAGTAGATGGGCCTTATGAACCCTGGTCAGGCAATCCCATCCTTACCCAGCGTACGCTGGATGTACACAGATCCAGGCCCGTTACTTCAACCGGTCATGCCGATCTCGTTGCTGCCAATGACGGCAACTGGTATGCAGTATTCTTAGGCTGCCGGCCTTATAAGGATGACTATTACAATACAGGCCGCGAAACATTTATGGCGCCTGTTCAATGGAAAGACGGCTGGCCCGTAATTCTTCCTGCCAATGAACCCGTGCCCAATTCATTTAACATAAAGGGTGCTGAAAAGACCAGCGGAGAATTTAACAGCAACTATCTTTTCAAAGATGAATTTAAAAGCCCTGAGCTCAGCTACCGTTACCAGTTTTTGCGCACCGTTCGCGAACCATGGTATCATGTAAATAATGTAACTGGTTCATTAACGTTGCAGGTGCGATCTGTTACCTGTTCCGAAAAGGGTAATCCTTCCTTTGTTGGTTACCGGCAATCGCATCAGAAAGGATATGCTGCCACTTCAGTAACATTTGCGCCAGGAAATCAAAATGAAAAAGCAGGACTGCTCGTTTTTCAGAATGAACAGCATTATTATTTTCTGTGTCAGTCCGTAGAAAATAATCAGCCGGTTGTGCAATTATATAAAGGAAATGATCTGATTACTTCGCAGAAAATAACAGTCAGTAATCATTTGCCGCTGCAGTTGAAAATACAGGCCAATGGAACTACCTATGCTTTTTATTATGCGCAGGAAGATAACCACTGGAAACTACTGAAAGACGGAGTAGACGCCACTTTTCTCAGCACACATACCGCAGGTGGTTTTGTAGGTTGCATGTATGCAATGTATGCTACTTCTAATGGAACGCCTTCTTCAAATACCGCTTCTTTTAATTCGTTTGAAAGTAAGGGAAATGATTAAATATCTGAACCTGGGTTTTATGCGATTTCCCGATGCTACTGCTTCGCCAAAATAAAGTGGCTGCTACCCGAATTGCTATCGTATAACAGCCACCTCATAAACCACGAAATTAATGGCGTACCAGAAGAATCTGTACAATCGTTTAAAATCATGGTTCAAACTACTATGGGTCAACCAATACATCAAAACGAACATTCAACGGACTGTTCCAGCTGATCTCTACCCACGCAAAAAAGCCGCCGTTAAAAGGAGCTACATTGTACACATCCATTCTGGCAGATCCGATGAAACGGGTGGTTTTGGCATCAGTACTGTATTCACTGATAGAAACAAATACCCTTGAATTGGAATTTATAGCCGGATGGTTAAAGCGAACGTTTCTGAATACGCCATTGGCATTCCACATGTAATAAGTGGTGAATGAACTGGCGCTCAGGTCGGCATTTACGTCCTTTGCGTTACCCAGCACCTTTTCTGAACCCTTTACATGTTTCGGCGCTTCGTACGCCTCTTCGGGCAGGTTGCTGCCTGCTTCGATCTTAGGTTCTTTTGTCAGTGTTGACATGGTGATAAAATTTTTAATGGTTAATGATTGTAAAAACCTTATCAAAGGTGCAATCAAAACCCACCTGCAAACAATCGCTCATTGCGGGTAATTTATCAATAAAGAAACCTGACCGGCTGCAGTGAAAAACGATTATGCAGTGGTTTACTTTATGTGTGCTATTGTATATCAGGCTTTATTTGCGATCGCTCTTTCAGATGATACCAGTTAGTGGTACTTGTTGTAACTTCATCAGTTATGATGAAAAAGTTCATCTGGTTGGTGATCGTGATGGTGATGATTGGGATGCGGATCACCGGCGCTTTCGCGTTCGTACAGCAATGCCAGGTTATTTAATGTTCTTTCAAAAAAGCCTGTTATGCGTTTTTTCATAAACAGCGAAAACATCATTTCTTTCAGCACATTCTTCTTTACATAAACTGCTATAGAAGCTGCTGTGCGGCCCTCGCCGGCTTTATTGAATTGAAAACGTGTTGTTCTTTGACCATCGGCAGTAGTTTCTTCATATTCTACGCTCGTATCGCTTGCATGAATATAACTCGTAATAAATTCCTGGCTGTTGTTCTCGAAATTACAGCGGTGCGAAACACCGACTATGTTATTAGGGTTACCCATTTTGTCAACTGCCTTAACTCCTTCCATCCATTGCGAACGAAGATCAAAATTTACTGCTAAGTAAAACAACTGCATAAATTCAGCGGGTATTTCTCTGCTTACCCGAATAATTTCTTTCTTTCCCTGTTGTGCCGCAGAAGGGAACCGTGATTGTTCCGGAATTTTTTCCAGCAATGGCTTCAGGAATGCATATTGATAGCCGATTGAATCGTTCTCTACTTTTTTACTGCCCTGCATCCACTGCATCCATTCAGGCAGTTCTTCACATTTGATGTGTTGCTGGTACAGATTGTCTGTCACCAGCCAGTATTCATG
>Ga0105239_10005947_pt1 | contig 14199 bp, 13 predicted proteins | sample KBSC44metaG_FD_92761 | JGI IMG/M metagenome (GOLD analysis project Ga0105239, IMG submission 92761) | Corn rhizosphere microbial communities from Kellogg Biological Station, Michigan, USA - KBS C4-4 metaG | ecosystem: Host-associated > Plants > Roots > Rhizosphere > Soil | place: Michigan, USA... | reverse complement strand
GCTAGTTTTCCGGTGTTGGGATCGAGAGCGATGGTCGAGTTGCTGTAGAGATCGGCGGGCGCGGTGCGGGAAACCGCGTCCGGGTTACCTTCGTGACGCGTGGAACGCTGATCGGGCATGGGATTGGCGACGCCCCAATACAGCATCTTGCGAACCGGATCGTATGCGCCGGGCAGGCCCCACGTCGACGCCAGACGCCTGTCGAGAGGCGCGCCGGCCCAACTCTCGTCGCCGGGCTCGCCCGGAGCTGGGGTCGTGTAGAATCGCCAGACTTCCTTGCCGGTGAGGGCGTCGTGCGCCGAGATATAGCAGTTCGTGCGATTGCCGGCGCAGGCGCCACCGGAGATCACTTTGCCCTCGACGATCAGCGGTCCGGATGTGTTCCCGCGCGAATCGACCTTAGTTTGCCAACGCTGCTCACCCGTGCGCGCGTCCAGGCCGACAACGAAACTATCCGGAGCCGTGTATGCAATGATGTCCTCATAAATCGCCAGCGACTTGGTGCGTGCCTGGGCGGCGACGTTGGCGGCCACGGGGCGCTTGTATTCCCACAGGACGTTCCCGTTGGTCGCATCCAGCGCTTGCACGACTGCTCCGGGATTCACCACGTACATCACGCCGTTGTGGACGATGGGAATGGTCTCGGTCTGCCCGGCTCCTATGCCGCGGGTCCACACCATGCGGAGTTGGCCCACGTTTTGTTTGCTGATTTGCTTGAGCGGGCTGAAACGCTGGGCATCGTAGGTGCGGCTGAACATCAGCCAGTCGTCAGGGCTCGGGTTTTCGAGCATCTGCTGGGTGACTGGCACGTAGCGCTGAACTTGTCCAATTAACAGCGGACCTATTAATAGCGAGGAGCACAAGAAGAGGATACGGAGCATCGTCACGAATTATACTCGATTTGTGCGCTGCGCTTTGCTGTTGCTGATCTCGTCGCTAATCTCTATGACGCTGCCCGCCGCGGACCTCACAATTGATCATGTCACCGCCGCTGGAACCGACCTGACTACCATGCGCGCTAGCCTGGCCGCAGTCGGGATCCCCTCGGAATACGGCGGCCCGCACAGCAATCACGCGACCGAGATGGCGTTGACCAGCTTTCCCGACGGCTCGTATCTGGAGCTGATCGCGATTCAGCCCCAGGCCGATGCCGCGGCGGTCGCGGCGCACTACTGGTCGAAACACATGAAAAACGACGCCGGACCTGCCGCTTGGGCAGTGCGGCCTAAGGATTTCGATTTAGAAACCAAGCGGCTGCAAGCACGAAACCTGACGGTCCAGCCGGCGCGTAGCGGGCGAGCGCGTCCGGACGGCGTACGCCTGGAATGGGAGGCAGCACCGGTCGGCACGGGACCCAACGGCGTGTTCTTTCCGTTTCTGATTCGAGATTTCACGCCGCGCGAGCAACGTGCCGATCCCAACGGCAAACCGACCACTGATGATTTCAGCGGCGTGGCCCGAGTGGTGATTCTTGTCCGTGACCTGAAGGCTGCCATCACACAGTACGAGCGAGCTTACGATCTGGAAGCTCCGCTACGCCAGGACGACCCAAAGTTCGGTGCCCATTTGGCATATTTCCGGAGAACTCCGGTGGTGCTCGCAACGCCACTGAAGAAGGATTCTCGGTTGGGAGCGCGGCTCGATCAGATCGGCGAAGGACCGGTGGCGTTTGTTCTTAAAACAGCCAGCGGCAAATCGCATGACTCAGTGACTAAAGCAACCTGGTTCGGCTCGACGATTTCCTGGCTTGATACGCAGAAACTTGGCTGGTGGCTCGGATTCGAGTGATCTGCGACCATAGATATGTATGGCCAAATTCGTGATCGCACCGCACATGCGCCTGCAGGAATGGGTCGCTGAAGAGAAGGGCTATTTCGCTGCAGAAGGCCTGGATTATGAGTTCCGCGACGAACTGATCTCCACGGACGGTAAGAAGCACGATCTGGGTGAAAAGGTCGGTGCGTACCAGACTTTTGAAAAGGGACGCACCAGCGACATCAGCTGTGCGTGCCACTGGACAGTCAACGTCGCTGCGACGAACGGCCACGGTAAGTTATACCGCGACGCATACTCGGTTTCCCCGGCCGGGATTTTTGTGCCGCCCGATTCGCCTATCCACACTCCAGCCGATCTGGCCGGCGTTCCGATCTCGGTGGGGTTTCAATCCGGCAGCCATTATTCGACCATCCAGGCGCTGGAACAGTACCTGAAGCCGGATCAAATCAACCTGTCGTTTTCCGAAGGCTTGCTGTTCCATCGCATGGAGCAGTTGATCGACCGGAAATCACCCGCGGCGTCGTTGTTCAGCGGTCCGTACTATTTCGTGGAGCAGTTGGGATTCCGCAAGATCATCGACAGTACGTTCATGATCGCCACCCTGATCACGGGGGACCCTGAAGCTGGCGACGTGCGGAAGTTTTTCCGCGCGCTGCGGCGGGCTCAACGCGACATCGATCTGCGTCCGGATTTGTACACGCACTATTACAAGAAGGAATTTCCCGCGCGCTTTCACGATCAGATGGACACTCGCCGCTGGGGACCGGGCGAGCGCATCGTGTTCGAACCGTACACGCGCGAGATATTCGAAGAATCCTTCCAGTGGATCGCCGAGCGTCCCATCTTCGCCGAGGGTGGTATGGGCGAGTGCAACTACGACCAAGCCACCGTATCGGTGACGGCCGAGTAGCGCGAGACAATCCCTGTACGCATGAAAATCGCGGTGCTTCCCGGCGACGGGATCGGTAAAGAAGTCACGGCGCAAGGTATTAAAGCGCTGAAGGCCGCAGTCGGCGATACGTATAAGCTCGAACTGCACGAAGCTCCCATCGGCGGCGCCGGATTCGATGCGTGCGGCGATTCGCTGCCTGCTGCGACGCTCGATCTCGCGCAGCAGTCGGACGCGATTCTGCATGGCGCGTCTGGAGTAGCAGAAGACGAGCGTCGTCTTCCTCAACAGGCAGCCGGCTTCGCTCTGCTGCGTTTGCGGAAAGCTCTGGGCCTGTTCGCTAATCTTCGTCCCGCTTTCATGTTCCCGGAGCTGCTGGGCTCTTCAACTCTGAAGCCCGAGGTCGTGGACGGCCTGGACATGATGATCCTGCGCGAACTGGCAGGCGATCTCTACTACGGTGAGCCGCGCGGCATCGAGACCTGTGGCAACGGCGAGCGCGCGGGCTTCAACACCATGCGCTATTCCGAATCCGAGGTGGAGTGCATCGGACGCTTCGCATTCGCGCTGGCCAGGCAGCGTCGCAAGAAGGTTTGCTCCGTGGACAAGGCCAACGTGCTGGAAACTAGCGCCTTGTGGCGTCAGGTGATTATCCGCGTCGCGCGCGAATATCCGGACGTCGAGCTTTCACATCTGCTGGTCGACGCGGCGGCCATGGTGCTGGTGCGGAATCCGAAACAGTTCGACGTGATCGTGACCGGAAACATGTTCGGCGACATTCTTTCCGATGAAGCGGGCATGCTTACCGGCTCACTGGGCATGCTGCCTTCAGCATCATTAGGAGAAAACAAGCGCGGGCTGTATGAGCCGGTTCATGGCAGCGCTCCGGATATCGCAGGGAAGGATATTGCCAATCCGCTGGCGTCCATCCTATCTGTCGCGATGATGTTGCGGTATTCTTTCGATCTGGAGGCGCAGGCATTGCGGATCGAACGGGCTGTGCGCGACGTGCTGCGCCAAGGTTATCGCACTGCGGACATCTTCGAACCAGGCGCTCGGCTTGTCGGCACAGATGAGATGGGCGAGGCTGTAGCAGACGCCATTCGCAAGTCATGACTTCAGTACAACCGGTTCCTGAGTTCGCCAGCCGCATTGCTGCGCGACTGGACCGGCTGCCGCTTTCGCGCACGCTGTGGCGCTTGGTTTTCCTGATCTCGCTGGGCGGCGCGTTTGAACTCTACGATATTTTCCTGAGTACCTACATCGCTCCGGGCCTGGTCGCCAGCGGGATGTTTACCAGCAGCGGGGCGAATCTGTTTTCCATCAACGGCATCGGCTTCTTCGTGTTCTGCACCTTCGCAGGGATGTTCATCGGGTGCATGGGATTCGGATTCGTGGCCGATCGGTTTGGACGACGCGCGATTTTCATCTCGTCGCTGGTCTGGTATTCCATCTGCACTGCGATCATGGCATTTCAGAATACGGCGGCGGGTGTCGATACCTGGCGCCTGATCGCCAGTATCGGCGTGGGATTGGAGCAAGTGACTATCGATACGTACCTGCCGGAATTTATCCCTCCAAAGGGTCGCGGACGCGCATTTGCGTTTTACCAGTTCGTCGAGTTCTGCATCGTGCCCGTGGTGGCACTGCTGGGATGGCTGCTGGTGCCCAAGAAACCTTTCGGACTCGACGGATGGCGCTGGGTGGCGCTGATCGGCGCGGCGGGAGCGCTGGTGGCCTGGTGGCTGCGCCGTGGACTGCCGGAAAGCCCCAGATGGCTGGCCTTGCATGGCCGGGAACAAGAGGCCGAGCGTGTCATGACCGACATCGAATCGCGGGTGGCACGTGACACGGGAGCTCCGTTACCTCCGCCAGGCCCGCTAATTCCAGTAGGCGCCGGCTCCAGTACGTTCCGCGAAATCTTCCGGCCGCCGCATGGAAAACGCACGCTGGTGCTGTCGATCTTCAACCTGATGCAGACCATCGGATTCTATGGTTTTGGCTCCTGGGTGCCGACGCTGCTGATCGCCAAAGGCATCAACATTACTACGAGTCTGCAATACTCCTTCATCATCGCCATCGCGAATCCCATCGGTCCCCTGCTGGGGATGCTGGTGGCCGACAGAATGGAGCGTAAGTGGCAGATTTGCAGCGCCGGGTTGTGCATCGGAACCTTCATTTACTTGTTCGCGATCCAGCAGAACGAAGCGATGGTGATCGTGTTCGGCGTGATGGTGACACTTTCAAATAACTGGATGTCGTTTTCATTCCACAACTACCAGGGCGAGCTGTTTCCCACGCGTATCCGCGCCCGCGCCGTCGGCTTCGTCTATAGCTGGAGCCGGGTGAGCGCCGCATTCGCGGGCCTGCTGATTGGATTCTTTCTGAAGGAAGGCGGCACACCTGCCGTGGCGTTGTTTATCGCCGGAGCCATGGCGATCATGATCGTCACCATCGGTGCGTTTGGCCCGAGGACGCGCCATCTGGCGCTGGAGGAGATTTCGCACTGATGGAGCTAAAAGGACAGCTAGTGGTTGTGACGGCGGCAGCGCAGGGAATCGGGCGCGCCACTGCCGAGGCGTTCGCGCGCGCCGGAGCCCGGGTTTGGGCCACAGACATCAAACTGGCGAAGCTTGACGAACTGCGTGCCACGCCGGGCATCACCACATACCAGCTTGATGTTCTGAATACAGCCGCCGTCCAGCGATTCGCCGCGGAAACCGGCCCTATCGATGTGCTGTTCAACTGCGCCGGATTTGTGCACAACGGCACTGTGCTCGATTGCACCGAAGAACAGTGGGACTTCGCGTTCGATCTGAACGTCAAATCCATGTTCCGGACCATCGCGGCATTTTTGCCGGGGATGCTGGCGAAATCCAGCGGCTGCATCATCAATATGTCGTCCGTCGCCAGCAGCATCAAAGGCGTACCGTCGCGCTTCGCGTACACAACCACGAAAGCCGCGGTGATCGGTCTTACGAAGTCGGTGGCCGCCGATTACGTCGGCAAGGGAATTCGCTGCAACGCGATCTGTCCGGGTACCGTGCAGTCGCCCTCGCTCGAAGATCGCTTGCGTGCACTGGGCGATTACGAAAAAGCTCGCGCGGCATTCGTAGCGCGCCAGCCCATCGGCCGGCTGGGGACGCCGGAGGAGATCGCCGACCTGGCGGTGTATCTGGCGACCGCCGGCTACACGACCGGACAGTGCCACATCATCGACGGCGGCTGGGCCGTTTAGTCTGAGGCGTTAGACTAGAACGATGGCAAATTTGGGGTTTGTCGGCTTGGGGGTCATGGGTGGCGACATGGTTGCCCGCCTGCTGGATAAGGGCCACACAGTCACCGGCTACAATCGCACCAAATCGAAGGCCCAGCGCTTGATCGACCGCGGGATGAGGTGGGCGGATTCGCCGCGCGCCGTCTGCGCCGCCGCCGATGTCACCTTATCGATGGTGACGAACTCCGTAGCCGTTAAGGAAATATTCGAAGGACCTAACGGGATGCTAGCGGGGCTGAGTGCCGGCAAATTGCTGGTCGACATGAGCACCGTGAGTCCGGAGGTAAGCCGGACGCTGGCTGCTCGAGTTCGGGAAAAAGGCGCTGACATGGTGGATGCGCCGGTTTCGGGCAGCGTCATTACTCTGCAACAGGGAAAGCTTTCCGTGATGGTCGGCGGCCGTCCTGAGACCTTCGAGCGTCTGAAACCCTTGCTGCTCGATATCGGCCCGAAAGTTACCCACGTGGGCGATAACGGGCTCGCGCTGGTGATGAAGATCGCGACGAATCTGAGCCTGGCCGTGCAGATGCTGGCGTTCTCCGAAGGCGTGCTGCTGGCGGAAAAAAGCGGCATCGCGCGGGAGACGGCGGTGGACGTGATGACCCACAGCGTGATCGGGTCGCCGATGGTCCAATACCGCGGTCCCATGGTGCTCAAGATGCCCGATGAGGCGTGGTTCGACGTCAATATGATGCAAAAGGATATGCTGCTAGCATTGGAACTGGGCCGCCAAGTGGATGTGCCTTTGCCCACCACGGCGGCGACCAATGAAATGCTGACTGCCGCGCGCGGCATGGGCCTGGCGAAGAAAGATTTCGCCATCCTTTTTGAAGTGCTGGCGCGAATGTCGGGAGTAAGTAAATGAGCGACGTGGCCATCGATAACAAACTACTTCTGCGCATGTACCGTCGCATGGTGATGATCCGCCTGTTCGAAGAGCAGGTCAACGATCTCTATACGCGTGCGCTGATGCCCGGCTTGGCGCACCTGTATATCGGTGAGGAAGCCATCGCGGTGGGCGTGTGCGAAGCCCTTCGGGCCGACGATTACATCACCAGCACGCATCGCGGCCACGGGCATTGCCTGGCGAAGGGCGCCGCCATCGACCGCATGTTCGCCGAGCTGCTGGGCAAGGAAGCCGGCTACTGCAAGGGCAAGGGCGGATCGATGCACATCGCCGATCCCGATACCGGGAATCTGGGCGCCAATGCGATCGTCGCGGGAAGCGCTGGAATCGCAACCGGCGCCGCATTTTCGGCCAAGCGCCTGGGCAACGGGCGAGTTGCTGTCTGTTTCTTCGGAGAAGGCGCGCTGGGGCAGGGGGTCGTCTACGAAGTGATGAATATGGCGGCGCTCTGGAAGCTGCCTGTGATCTACGTGTGCGAGAACAATATGTACAACGAATACACACACGTTTCCGAGACCGCCGCCGGCGATATCATGGCGCGAGGTCCGGCGTTCGGGGTGCACGCCGAGACCGTAGACGGACAGGATGTGCGGGCCGTTTATACCGTCACCAAGCGTTTGGTCGAGCGCGCGCGGCGCGGTGAAGGTCCAGCGTTCCTGATGGTTCCCACCTATCGCTTCATGGGACACCACGTCGGCGATATCAGCCGTGAATACTATCGCCCCAAGCGGGAAGAGCAGACCTGGAAAACCGAGCGCGATCCCATCAAACTGTTCACTGACGTGATTCTCGCGGAGAAAATCGTGGACCAAGCGGGGCTGGATCAGATTCAATCCGAAGTGAAGGCCGAGATCGACAAAGCTGTTCAGTTCGCGATGGCTGCGCCGTATCCGAACGTGGATAAAGTGGAGCAAGACGTGTATGCCTGAGGTGGCTGTGGCCGTTCGCGAATTGACGTTAGGCGAAGCTGTCCGCGAAGCGCTCGCCGAAGAGATGCGCCGCGATCCCCGCGTCTTCATCCTGGGTGAAGACGTTGCCGAAGCAGGCACTGCGTTCAAGGTTCTCGGCGGCCTGGTTCAGGAGTTCGGAACCGACCGGGTGCTCGACACTCCCATTTCGGAAGCCGGTTTTACTGGCATCGGCGTAGGCGCGGGGATGACTGGCATGCGTCCTGTAGTGGACATCATGTTCGGTGATTTCGCCGGCCTGATCATGGATCAGATGGCGAACCAGGCGGCGAAAATCCATTACATGTCGGGTGGCAAATGGAAATGCTCCATGGTGCTGCGGACTACTCTGGGAGCCACACGGCGATCCGCCGCGCAACATTCGCAATCGCTGCATGCATGGTTCTGCCACATACCGGGACTTAAAGTTGTGATGCCCTCGACGCCCTACGATGCCAAGGGACTTCTGAAGTCCGCGATCCGCGACGACAATCCCGTAGTCTTCTACGAAGACAAGATGATGTACAAGCTGAAAGGTCCGGTGCCCGAAGAAGACTACACGATTCCGTTGGGTGTCGCGGATGTGAAGCGCATCGGCGAGGATGTGACCATCATCGCGACCAGCAGCATGGTGCAGGTTGCGCTGGGCGCAGCGAAGCTGCTCGAAGAGCAAGGTGTGAGCGCAGAAGTGGTGGATCCGCGAACGCTATGGCCTTTGGATGAGAAGACGCTGATCGATTCGGCGCGCAAGACTTCGCGGGTGATCGTGGTGGATGAAGGCTACGGACGCTATGGAGTGACTGCGGAGCTGGCCGCTGTAATCCAGGAGAACGCCTTCTTCGATCTGGAAGCTCCGGTGAAGCGTATGGGCGCGATGCATGTTCCGATTCCTTTTTCGCCGCCACTAGAAGATGCGACGGTGCCGACGGAAAAGTCGGTGTGCGAGGCGGCTCTAGCACTGTGTGGAAAATAATATGGCCCTAAAAACTCACGGCACCATGGCGGTCGATTGGGAGCAGCGCATCGACTTCGATCGGCTCCGCAAAGAGAGACTCGCTCGCGCGAAGGCTCTGTTGGCCAAGTCGGAGATGGGCGCGCTGTTGTGCTTCGACATGAACAATGTGCGCTACCTGACGGCTACGCACATCGGCACGTGGGCGCAGGATAAGATCAGCCGGTTCACATTGCTGCCGCAAAATGACGAGCCGATCCTGTGGGACTTCGGTTCGGCTGCGAAGCATCATCAACTAAACTGTCCCTGGCTGGGCGATCGTTCGCGGGCTGGGATTTCGCTGCTTCGCGGCGCGATGTCGCCGGAAATGGGCCGCGCTGAAGATGTAGCACGCAAGATCAAGATCGAGCTGGAGATGCGCGGTCTGCACAAGCAACCGCTCGGCATCGATGTGGTCGAACCGCCGATCCTGTTTGCTCTCCAGAAGGAAGGCATTACTGTCGTCGATGGCCAGCAGCTCATGTCGGATGCCCGCGTCATCAAGACACAGGATGAGATCTCGCTGCTGAATACGTCGGCGATGATGGTGGACGCGGCTTACGAGGAGCTGTACCGCGCCATGCGTCCGGGCTTCAGCGAAAATCAAGCGGTCGGGCTCGCCAGCAAGGTGCTGTACGATCTCGGCTCAGAATATGTCGAGGGCGTCAATGCGATTTCCGGCGAGCGCTGCAATCCGCATCCGCACGTGTTTTCCGATCGCGTACTGCGTCCCGGCGATCCCGTATATTTCGACATTCTGCATTCCTACATGGGGTATCGCACCTGTTATTACAGGAGCTTCGCAGTCGGCTACGGCTCGCCTGCGCTGGTGGATGCCTACTCGCGCTGCCGCGATTACTTGGATGCCGCCATCTCTTTAATCCGCCCTGGGCGCAATACAGCGGAGATCGCATCGGTGTGGCCCAAGGCTCAGGAATTCGGTTTCCCCAATGAAGAAGCGGCCTTCGCGCTGCAATTCGGCCACGGCATCGGCCTGGCGATCTGGGAAAAACCTGTGATCAGCCGCCTGGTTTCTCTGGAGCATTCCTACGAGCTGAAACCCGGTATGGTGTTCGCGCTCGAAACCTTCTGGCCCTCTAAAGACGGCTGGAGCGCGGCGCGCATCGAGGAAGAGATTGTGGTGACCGAGACCGGCCACGAGGTGATCACGCGGTTCCCGGCCGAAAAGCTTCTGGTCGCCGGCACGCAGTACATCACGGTGGATGGACCTCTGGCTACCACGCGCGAGCACGATCCTACGCCCAGCCGCCGCGTCGTCGAAATGGTGGAAGCTAGCGCTCGGGTCGAGAAGGCTGGAGTGTCCAGCTAGTCTTATGGCCATCAGCGTCGTGATGCCGGCTCTGGAGCTGGCGCAAGAAACCGGGAAGGTCCTCGCCTGGATTAAGAAGGAAGGCGACAACGTCGTCAAAGGTGAGCCGTTGCTCGAAATCGAAACGGATAAAGTTTCCTTCGAGCTGGAAGCGCAAGCTGATGGGATCCTCGCGGGTATCAAGTCCCATGAAGGCGACGTAGTGCCGGTGGGCCAGATCATTGCTTGGCTGGTGGCGCCCGGTGAACAGCCTCCGGTCGAATCCGATAGCACATCACGCGGGATGGCTGAGCAGGCCAGACCCATGACAGCCGCGTCTGCTCCCGCTGCGGCAGTAGCATCGCCTTCTGTAACGCCTTCGGCCGGGAAGGGCCCTCGTATATCGCCTAAGGCCCGCCGGATCGCTGAAGAAAAAGGCGTCGACATCACCGAGATCCAAGGCACCGGGCCCGATGGACAGATTACCGGCGACGATGTATTGAAAGCTGCTGAAGCGCCAGCGCCTGCTGATTCTCTCAGCACCATCGCGCGATTGATGGCCGAGCGAACCACGCAAAGCTGGACCACCGTTCCGCACTTCTTCTTGGCGCGCGATGTCGATGCCAGCGGATTGAACGCCGCGCGTGAACACCTAGGGCGCGAAAAGTTCACGCTGACCGACCTTCTGATCGCCTTGGTTGCCCGAACGCTGCTCGCGCATCCTAAGATGAACGCGAGCTGGACCGGCGGCGCGATCCGGCTCAATCCGTCCGTCAATATTTCGATGGCCGTCGCCGTTCCCGAAGGCGTGGTGGGCGCGGTGATACCCAACGCATCGAAGGCGAACCTTGCCGAAATTGCCTCGCAGCGAAAAGATCTCGCGGAGCGCGCGAAGTCCGGACGTCTCCGACCTGCCGATATTGCCGGCGGGACGTTCACCATCAGCAATCTGGGCATGTTCGGTATCGACGCCTTCAGCGCGATCATCACGCCCCCGCAGGCCGCGGTGCTTGCGGTCGGCCGAGTACGTGACCGTGTTATGGCCGTGAACGGCCAGCCCGCTGTGCGTCCGATGATGACCATCACACTTTCTAGCGACCACCGTGTTGTGGATGGCGCCCAAGCCGCCGCCTTTTTGAACGATCTGGCCGGCGCCTTGGAAGATACGAGGAGTTACCAGCAGCTATGAGTTATCGAAACCTGGAAGACGCCATACAGGCCGCCGGGAGTCCCGTCAAACTTTTGCGCAATTCGCAGATCGGGCCCTACGCGTTTCCCGTGGTGCAGCATGAGTTCACCAATTGGAGAGACGAGCAGCGTTCCTGGCGCGAAACCTGCGCGCTATTCGACCAATCGCACCACATGACGGATCTGTATGTGGAAGGTCCTGATGCGCTGAAGGTGTTCTCCGATCTGGGAGTGAACAGCTTCAAGAATTTTAAAGTCAATCAGGCTAAGCAGTTTGTCGCGTGCAGCCACAGTGGCCACGTGATCGGCGATGCCATCCTGTTTTATCTGGATGAAAACAAGTTCAACCTAGTGGGGCGCCCTCCCGCGTCGAATTGGGTCCAATATCACGTCGAGACGGGCGGCTACAAGGCCAAGGCGGAACTTGACCAGCGGTCGGCCGTCAACCAGGGAAAACGCAAGGTTTTCCGCTATCAAGTGCAAGGCCCTCATGCTCTGAAGGTCATGGAAAAGGTAACGGGTCAGCCGGCGCCGGACATTAAGTTTTTCAACATGAGCGTGATCACCATCGCGGGCCATCCGGTGCACGCCTTGCGGCATGGAATGGTCGGTCAGCCCGGTTGGGAATTGTTTGGCGCATGGGAGCACGGCGAGGCCGTCAAGAACGCGATCGTCGAAGCCGGTCAGGAATTCGGCATTAAGCAAGTGGGGGCCAGGACGTATCCAACCAGTTGCCTCGAATCCGGCTGGATTCCCTCTCCGCTTCCGGCGGTGTATGTTGGCGATGAGATGAAGGCGTATCGGCAGTGGCTGACCGGGAAGAGCTATGAAACTATGGCGTCACTTGGCGGCAGTTTCTATTCCGATGACATCACCGACTACTACCTGACGCCGTACGATCTCGGCTACGGGCCGTTCGTAAAGTTCGATCATGACTTCGTCGGCCGCGCGGCGCTGGAAAGAATGGCCGACAACCACCAGCGCAAGAAGGTGACACTCGTCTGGAACGGCGACGACGTCGAGCATGTCTTCGGCTCATTGTTCAGCGGCCGCGGACCCGTCGCCAAGTATCTGGATCTTCCTTTGGCCAACTATTCCACGTTGCCGTACGACAAGGTATTGAAGAACGGGAAGACCATCGGATTGTCCACGTATACCGGCTACACCTACAATGAGCGCGCGATGATCTCGCTGGCGATGGTGAATGTCGCGCACAGCGTGCCCGGCACCGAGGTTTCGCTCATCTGGGGCGAAGAAGGCGGTGGATCGCCGAAGCCTACCGTCGAACGCCACGTGCAGGCTGAAATTCGCGCGACGGTTGCCGCTGCGCCTTACGCTGAAGTCGCACGCGTCGCGTATCGGCCCCACTAGAAAGGATTGAAACAATGGCATACATCTTCCACGAAGACGAGTTACCCAAGCTGGTCTCGGCCGTGCCGGGCCGCGAGCGGACATTCTTCGTCAATAAAGAACTTACCCACATCGACGACATGCTGGCCGGCATCATGCGCTACAAGCAGGGCGCGGCATCGCCGCTGCATCTCCACGAAAACTGCGAGCACTTCTACTTCATCATGGAAGGGAAGGGCAGCGTCGAAACCCCGGAGGGCATCCGCGACGTGAATCCCGGGGACATGGTGTTCATTCCGGCGGAGGCGACGCATCGCCTGCGCGCCACCGAGTCGCCGCTATTTTATTTCGAGTTCCAGGCGCCCAACCGCTTTGTGACGACGATTCTCGATGGCACTCCGGAAGACTTGAAATGGAATCGCGTGGACGGCCGCGTTTGGATTCAAACCTAAATCACATGCCGCAGACACTCTTTATCGATACGAACAAACTTCCCCGGGTGCAGACGCCGCAGGGTGAGGCTACCGAGATTCTGAATCAGCAACTGGCCGGGGCGAAGAACGTGCTGGGCACGCTGCGCTGGCTCAAGTCCGGCGAAAAATTCGACACCGGCCCAAGCGAAAAGCACCAGTTGCTTTATCTCATGGAAGGCAAAGGCAGCATCCAGCTCGACGGCAAAGATCACGACGTAACCAAAGGCATGGGCGTCTACCTGGGCCCGTCAGAATCGGCCACCATCCGCGCGACTGATGCGACGGTGAAGATTTTTCACCTGATCGTCCCGCAGATCCCGAAATAACGCTACCAGAGTCGCGCTGACGCGAGATCGGCTCCTGCCCGCAGAGTCTTCAGCTTCAGCCACACCACCGGTTCGATCACCCATTCCCGTCCGGTGAACGTTCCGAATCCGCAATCCGCGCTGGCGATTACTCGCTCCCGATCGCCCACCGCATCGACAGCTTCCAGTAAACGCCGCGCGACCACCTCCGGATGCTCGACGATATTCGTCGTCGTATCGATCACGCCCGGAATCAGCATCATATGCTTCGGCAAGGGATGCCGGCGTAGCGCCGCATATTCGTGCTGATGCCGTGGATTGGCGAATTCGATGCTGAGAGCCCCCACGTTGGCCTGATACAGCACTGGCAGGATCAGCTCGAGAGGCACGTCGTGAATGTGGGGACCATCCCAGTTACCCCAGCAGCAATGCAGCCGAACGCGTTCACGCGGAATGCCGTCGATCGCCTGATTGAGCGCTGCCACGTGCATTTCGGCGGTCTTGACGAACTCGGCGTCGGATGCGTCGCGATAGAACATGGAACGGTCCATCGCCAGATCCGGCGAATCGATTTGCAGCAGCAACCCGGCTTGGTGGATCGCCAGGTATTCGTTACGCATCTCGCGAGCCAGCGCCTCCAGATACGACCGCTGCGAATCGTAAAAAGCATTCAGCATCGTGGTCGAGATAATTCCCGGCGAAGGCGCCGTCATGAAGCACGCCGTGAAGTCCGATTTCGCGGCTGCATTCTGCAGACGCGTGACTTCCTGCTGAATGGGTCCGGTAT
>Ga0105239_10005946_pt1 | contig 14200 bp, 14 predicted proteins | sample KBSC44metaG_FD_92761 | JGI IMG/M metagenome (GOLD analysis project Ga0105239, IMG submission 92761) | Corn rhizosphere microbial communities from Kellogg Biological Station, Michigan, USA - KBS C4-4 metaG | ecosystem: Host-associated > Plants > Roots > Rhizosphere > Soil | place: Michigan, USA... | reverse complement strand
GACGCGCATTGCCGGCACTGCGGCGCAAAGCTGAAGTCATAGCGCGGTGCTATCATCCTTGAACGTCGCAGGTTGAGCCCCGACGTATCACCAATGGCCATAAAGCACGCCCATTCGGAACATCATCACCATGCGCATAACGCCAAAAGCTTCGTGCGCGAGGTGGCCGCGGCGTGCGAAATGCGTGGGTTGCGCCTGACCGAAATCCGCATGCAGGTGCTGGAGCTCATCGCCGATGCGCAGAAGCCGGTCAAGGCTTATGATCTGCTCGACCGGCTCAAGGACGATCGCAGCAATGCCGCGCCGCCGACCGTGTATCGCGCGCTGGACTTCCTGATCGACAACGGCTTCATCCACAAGCTGCAGTCGATCAATGCCTACGTGAGCTGCCACCATCCCAGCGTCGTGCATCAGGTGCCGTTCCTGATTTGCGACGTCTGCGAATCCGCCACGGAAATCTGCGATGAGCGCGTCGCCGGCCTGCTCAATGATCAGGCCAAAACGTTCGGTTTCCGGCCGCGCGCGCAGACGCTGGAAGTGCATGGGGTCTGCAAGCGCTGCGCCGCCTGATCTGACCGATTCGCGCGCAGAACGAGCGCGGCATTTGCCGTCCTTTCCGCCACGCCACCCGATATGCCGAAAGTTGGGATGGTTTTCGCCAAGCGATATGGATACATTATAACGTATCGTTTCCGCTTCAAGAACCAGCCCCATGTCCAAAGCGATCGTGACTGCCGTTGCTGCAGCGCTGCTGAGCGCCTCTTTGTCTGCAGTGGCGGCCGATGAAACTTCCCTGCAGGCCCTCGATGCGCGCATTCGCGCCTTGGAGGCGCAAGGGCAGAATCTGCGCGAGCAGGCTGCGGCGGCACTGGCCGCGGCGGATGCCGCACGCGCGGAACTGGAAAAGCTGAAAGCCACGATGCAGGCCACGCAGCAGGCGCAAGCGACAGCGGCCGTTTCCGCGCCCCGCGAGAACAGTACGCCGAACCCTGGCGGCGCGAACGGCAACGCGTTCAACCCGGCGATCGCGGTGATCCTCAATGGCGACTACGCGCATCATTCGCTCAACCCGGACAGCTACGTGCACGCCGGCTTTCCGAGTCTCGGCGGCTCCGGGCCGCAGGGACTGTCGCTTGGCGAAAGCGAGGTCTCGTTCGCCGCGAATGTCGACGACAAATTCTACGGCCAGTTCACGATCAGCTACCACGACGACAACGGCAAGGTCGGCACGGACATCGAAGAAGCGTACATCGACACCTTGGCGCTGCCGCAGGGATTCAGCGTGCGCGCGGGCCGTTTCTTCTCCAACATCGGCTATCTGAACAGCCATCATGCGCATACCGACAACTTCGTCGACCGGCCGCTGGCGTACCAGGCGTTCCTCGAAGACCAGTACGGCGACGACGGCGCGCAAGTGCGCTGGGTCGCGCCGCTGGACCTGTTCCTCGAACTAGGCGGCGAAGCGTTCCGCGGCGAGAATTTCCCGACCGCGGGTGCGAACCACAGCGGCGTCGGCGCGCACACGTTGTTCGCGCATGCTGGCGGCGACGTCGGCACGGAGAATTCCTGGCTGGCCGGCGTGTCGATGCTCAAGGCCAGCACCACGGGCGCCGACGACGGCTTCAGCGGCGACAACACCTTGTATTTGGCCGATGCCACCTGGAAGTGGGCGCCGAACGGCAACACCAAGGATGGCGGCGTCACCTTGCGCAGCGAATATTTTGTCGATCGCCGCCACGGCACCTACTCGGCTCCGGCCGATGCCGCGATCGATCTCACCGATCCGCTGCCCGACCAGCCCTGGATCGGCACGCGCCGCGGCGCGTATCTGGAAAGCGTCTACCGCATCAATCGCACCTGGGATGTCGGCTACCGCTTCGACAAGCTCTGGGCCGGTGCCGGGAACCCGTTCGCCACCGGATTCGATCCGGTACGTCACAGCCTCGAGCTGACCTGGCGCAACAGTGAATTCAGTTTCTTCCGCGTGCAGTACAGCCATGACGACCCATTGCATGGCGTGGCCGACAACGCGTTCTACCTGCAGTACGACGTCAGTCTCGGCGCGCATGGCGCGCACAAGTTCTAGGATCGAATAATCATGCTGAAAGTATACGTTTGCTTGCTGTTGCTGGTGGCCACGCGCATCGCGGGGGCTTTCGAGGTATTCGCCTGCGAACCGGAATGGGGTGCGTTGCTCAAGGAGCTTGGCGGCGACAATCTGCAGGTCGCTGTCGGCACGAGCGCACTCCAGGACGTCCACGTGATCGAGGCCAAGCCGAGCCTGATCGCGAAGGTGCGCCGCGCCGACCTGATCGTGTGCAGCGGTGCGGATCTGGAAATCGGCTGGCTGCCGCAGCTCATCAGGCAGGCGGGCAACCCGAAGGTCGCTTCCGGGCCAGGTTATTTCCTGGCCTCCGACCAGATCACCACGTTGGAGAAGCCGACGTCGCTGGATCGCTCGGAAGGCGACATCCACCCGCAAGGTAATCCGCATTTCCAGCTTGATCCTTACCGCGTGCTGGCGGTGGCGAAAGCGCTCGCTGCGCGTCTGGCGGAGCTGGATACCGCGCATGCAGCGGATTACCAGAAGCGCCTCGCCGATTTCAGCACGCGCTGGCAGGCCGCGATCAAGGCCTGGGAAGCCAAGGCGGCGCCACTGAAGGGCCGCAAGGTCGTCGTGCACCACTTGAGCTGGATTTACCTGGAACAGTGGCTCGGCATGGAACAGATCGGCGCGCTGGAACCGAAACCCGGCGTGCCGCCGACGAGCGGACATCTGGCAAGCCTGGTCGATCTGACGAAGAACTCGCACGCGTTCGCGATTCTGCGGGCCGCGTATCAGGACCCGAAACCTGGCGACTGGCTCGCTGAGCAGACCGGAGTCCCCGCCGTGACGCTGCCGTTCACGGTCGGTGGCGACGACAAGGCCAAAGACCTGTTCGGCCTGTTCGATTCGACAATCGACAAACTGCTGGCGGTGGCCAAGTGAACTGGCAGGGACTGGAGCTGAGCATTCTTGGTCCGGCTTGCCTGGCCGGATTGCTCGTGCTGTCGACGCATGTGCCGCTCGGGCAACAAGTCCTCGCGCGCGGCATCATCTTTATCGATCTGGCGATAGCCCAGGTCGCCGCGCTCGGCGTGATCCTCGCGCAGTATTTTGGAATGGACGAGCAGGGTATCGGCGTGGAGATCGCTGCAGCCGCGGCGGCGCTCGCCGGCGGCGCGTTGCTGACCTGGACCGACCGCAAATGGCCCGACTACCAGGAGCCGCTGATCGGGACGCTGTTCGTGCTCGCCGCGACCGGCGGCCTGCTGCTGCTCGCCAACAATCCGCACGGCAGCGAACATCTGAAAGACCTGCTCGTGGGCCAGATTCTCTGGGTCAGCCTGCATCATCTGATCGGCACGGCACTGCTTTCGGCGGTGCTGCTCGCGGTGATGTGGTGGCAGCGCGCGCATCTGGCCGGGCCGCTGTTCTATGCGCTGTTCGCTTTGGCGATCACGGCTTCGGTGCAACTGGTCGGGGTGTATCTGGTGTTCGCCAGCCTGATCGTGCCGGCGTTGGCGACCGCCGGCCTCAGCGGCGTGCGGCGCCTCGTCGTGGCCTATGCGATCGGCGTGGCCGGCTACGTCGCCGGCCTGGTGCTGTCGGCGGTGCTGGACTTGCCGAGCGGCGCGATGATCGTCTGGACGCTGGCAGGCTGCGGTATTGTCGGGCGCGCGCTGCTCGCGCTGCGCGGGCACAAAAACGACGTTGCCGCGGCGGCCAGAATGATATAATATATCACCATGCAATTCCGTTCCGCGCCAGCAGATTTGTCGGTCCAGCAGCACCGCTTGGCCGCGGCCGACCGCATCGGTGCGACGGCGTCGTTCCTGTGTGCCGTGCACTGTGCGGCGCTGCCGTTCGTGCTGGCCGTGTTGCCGACCCTGGGTCTTGGATTTCTCGCCGACCATCTGTTCGAGCGCATCTTCATCGCCTGCGCCAGTGCGCTGGCCATCACGGTGCTCTGGCAGGGCTATCGGCGCCATCACGACCGTCGTGCACTGTCGTTGCTGGCGCCGGGGCTCGCGCTGATGTGGACCGGCGGTTTCCTCGTGGACGGCCACGAAACGATCGGCTTGCACGCGCTGCTCGTCGTGCTCGGCGGCAGCTGTGTGGCGCTCGCGCACCTGACGAATCTGCGCGTGCAGCATGCGCAGGATTGCGATTGTGTAACTGCCGCGTAAGCGCCTAGCATCGGCGCGATGTCCGCCCACGCGCACCCGCACGATCATTCCCATCACCATGCCCATACCGGCGAGCGCCGGTTGCTGCTGGCGTTCGCGCTGACCGTGTTGGCGCTGCTGGCCGAGGCGGTCGGCGGCTGGTGGTCTGGTTCGCTGGCGCTGCTCGCCGATGCCGGCCATATGCTTGTCGACGCGGTCGCGCTGCTGCTGGCCTGGGGCGGCGCGCATTTCGCGCAGCGGCCGGCCGATGCGTTGCGCAGCTTCGGGTACGCACGGCTGGAGGTGCTGGTCGCGTACAGCAACGCGCTGCTGCAGTTCCTGATCGTGGTGTGGATCGTCGTGGAGGCGGCGTCGCGTCTGGCGCAGCCGGAGCCGATCCTCGCGCCGGCCATGCTGGCGATCGCCGCCTCGGGCTTCGCCATCAATCTCGTCGTGCTGCGCGTGCTCGGTCATCACGACCACCACGATCTGAATACAGCCGGCGCGCGCCTGCACGTGCTTGGCGATCTGCTCGGTTCGCTCGGCGCGGTGGTCGCAGCGCTAGCGATCTGGCGTTTCGGCTGGCTGTGGGCCGATCCGCTGACGTCGATATTGGTCGCCCTGCTCATTCTCGGCAGCGCGTGGAAATTGCTGCATCGCTCAGCGCATATCCTGCTCGAAGGCACGCCGGAGGATCTGGAGTCGGAAGTCCTGATCAATACCATTCGCGACGAGAGCGGCGTGGTCGACGTGCACCATGTGCACGTGTGGCAACTGGCCGGTGGCCAGCATCTGGCGACATTGCACGTGCGGATGGCCGCGGACGCCGACGCCGAGCGCATGCTGGGCAACGTGCAACGCGTGCTGCGCGAACGTTTCCGCATCACGCATGCGACCGTGCAGATCGAACGCGGCGACAGCTGTATCGGCGCGGACTGCCACCAACATTGACGGCGCCGCCGGCTTGCAGGATGCGGCTGACCGCAGTGGATCGGCGCGCGCTCGCGCCCGGGCCATGGCGTGGCAGCGCGTCAGGCCGTGGTAAACTGAGTGCCGTAAAACCACTCACTTATTCGGAGAAACGCAAGATGGGCAGAGGCGACCGCAAGACGCGCAAGGGCAAGATCTCGATCCGCAGTTACGGCAATGCGCGTCCGCACAAGGCGGCAGCGAAGGCCGGCGCGGTAAAGAAGACGGCGGCGCCGAAGCCCGTGGCGAAGAAGGCGGCACCTGCTGCGAAGAAGGCGGCGCCGAAGAAGTCCGCGTAAAACTCGATCTTTCGCAAGACAACAACCCCGCTCGCAGCGGGGTTTTTTTATTTGACCCGGCAGCGCATGCGGTGGTTCGCGGGCAGCACGGTATACTCCGGGCCATCGTTGTCGATTCGGGGATATTCATGCCGCGAGGGCCGCGCCGGATCCTGATTGACGTCTTGACTCCTAGTCGGTTGAGCATCATGAAAGCGCTCCTGCTTTTTGCGGCGTTCGGCATGTATCAATTGTGCGCAACGACGCCGTGCGCAGCGGAAGAGGTGACTCCGCAGGCGCGGCGCATGATCGAAGCCATCGATGCGATGAATGTGGAACAGCACTGGCCGGCCGGCCAGCACGTTCATTGGGAATCCGGCAAACCCGACGGCAAGCCCGAAACCGGTGCAGGCAAGCACACGCACTGCAGCGCTTTCGTGGCAGCCGCTGCGAAGCTGCTCGGCGTCTACATTCTGCGTCCGCCCGAACATCCGCAATTGTTGCTGGCGAACGCACAGTTCGACTGGCTGGCGAACGCGGGAGCGCAGCATGGCTGGCAAACGGTCGGCGACGCGCTCGATGCGCAGCGCTACGCGAACCGCGGCGATCTCGTCGTTGCTGCATACCGGAACCATCATGATGACAAGCCGGGCCATATCGCCATCGTACGACCGAGCAACAAGAGCGCGGCGGCAATCCGCAACGAGGGTCCTGACATCACCCAGGCAGGCACCATCAACTATCGAATCACCACGCTCGAGCGCGGGTTTGCCGGACATCCCGCGGCGTGGAGCAGAAAGGAAGTGCAGTTCTACCGCCACGCGGTCGAAGCGGTGGCCGCAGTGCAGCGCTGAAAATCGGTCAGCGTTGCGCCGCGAACGAAGCTGTGCTCACGCGATCAGGGTTGCACCGTCCTGCCGCCGACATACATACGCCGCGCCAGTGCGCCGCCGATCCAGTAGCACAGTTCCGCCGGATGCTCGACATCCCAGATCACGAAGTCCGCGCGCTGGTCCGCCGCGAGCATGCCGCGATCAGCCAGACCCAGCGCGCGCGCCGCATGCACGGTTGCGCCGCGCAGCGCTTCCTCCGGCGTCAGGCGGAACAGCGTGCAAGCCATGTTCATGGCATGACGCAGCGAGAGCACCGGCGAGGTTCCCGGATTCAGATCGCTCGCCACGGCCATCGGCACGCCGTGCGCGCGGAACTTTTCGATCGGCGGCAGCCGGCTTTCGCGCAAAGTATAAAATGCTGCAGGCAGCATCACGGCGACGCTGCCGGCGGCAGCCATGGCGCGAACGCCGGCTTCGTTCGTGTATTCCAGATGATCGGCCGAGAGCGCGTTGAATTCGGCCGCGAGGGCTGCGCCATCCAGATCGGAAAGCTGATCCGCGTGCAGTTTGACTGGCAAGCCCAGACTGCGAGCTGTTTCAAAAACGCGACGGGTTTCGCTAGGTGTGAACGCGATGTTTTCGCAGAACGCATCCACCGCGTCGGCCAGGCCAGCGTGCGCGATGGCCGGGAGCATGCGCACGCACAGTTCATCCACGTAATCGGATTGGCGTCCGCCAAACTCGGGCGGAACGGCGTGCGCGCCGAGAAACGTCGTACGCACGTCGATGCCAAGTTCGGCGCCGACACGGCGCGCGACGCGCAACATCTTCGCTTCGCTGTCGAAATTCAGTCCGTAACCGGATTTGATTTCCAGCGTGGTCACGCCGTCGGCGAGGAGCCCGCGCGCACGCGGCAGCGACTGCGCGAACAGTTCGTCCGCGCTCGCGGCGCGGGTATGTTCGACCGTGGAAACAATGCCGCCGCCGGCGCGCGCAATGTCCTCATAGGCCACGCCCTGCAGGCGCAATTCGAACTCGTGCGCGCGATTGCCGGCGAACACCAGATGTGTGTGGCAATCGATCAGCCCGGGCGTAATCCACGCGCTATTGAGCGACTCGACGCGCGCAGCGAGCACGTCCGGTTTGTCCGGCAGCTGGCCTTGCGGCGCGCTAAACGTGATCTTGCCGTCCTTCCAGCCGAGCGCGGCGTTTTCGATCCGGCCGTAAGGCTGGCCGTTATCGGTCAGCGTGGCGAGGCGGCAATCGAGCAGCAATCCATCCCAAGGTTTCATCGCGTTGGTCGTTGCAAGGATATTGCAGGATTGTCCGCGCAAATCACTTGGTCGCCAAGTGTTCGCGCAATTCGGTGGTGTGGGGCGTTTTCGCGATTCACGCATGGGCGGCTTTTCGATCGTCGCCGCGTGCGGTAACAGGAAACATTCCCGCCGATCGAACGGCAACAAGATACTATGCTCAGCAAACCCAGTCGGGCATTGCCGGCTGACTCTCACTAACGTGCCCGGGATTTTCCGGGACGGTTCAATGGAGGGTGGCCGTGAATCTACGAACATTCCAGCTTGGCTGGGCCAGCACGATCGTGTTTTCGATTGCGGGTTGCCTGCTGCTGGCGAACAACGGCTGGGCGCTGGTGACATTCAATGTGAACAGCATCGACGATGGCGTGGACTACAGCCCGGGCGACGGCAACTGCAGCACGAACGCGTCACCAACCGGGCCGTGCACTCTGCGCGCTGCCGTTATGGAAGCGAACCGCGCGCCCAATCTTGGCGCCATCATCAATCTGCCGGCTGGCACCTACACCCTCAAGATATTTCCTGACGCTGCCGATGGTGAAGGAAAAGGCGACCTCAATCTGCTCGTTCCTCCGGGCTACAGTCCAGGACCAACCACGATCATTGGCGCCGCCGCCGCCACCACGATCATCGACGCCAACGGGGTCGATCGCGTACTCAGCGTGGACCGCAGCGCCGCCTTCGCCGGCATCTCTTTCATCAATGGGCTGATCACTTCGTACGGCGGTCAAGGCGGCGGCATTCGCAACACGGGCACCCTCACTCTTGCGGACTGCGTTATCAAGCACAACACCGTCTCGTATGGTAGTGGTGGCGGCATCTATACCGATGGCTTTCTGGGAGCCACAAGAATCGCGCTCGACGACAACACCGCGTCGGCCCAGGGCGGCGGTATTTACAATGCCGATCATCTCGATCTGAGCCAGAGCATACTGAGTGCCAACAAAGCCCTTGATGGCGCCGGCATCTTCAGTTCCGGATCCCTCCCTCCTTATCCCAAAATTGATTCCACCAAAATTACAGGAAACGCCGCGCGCGGTAGCGGTGGTGGCCTCGGGAACAACGCCTGGCTCACGCTGACACGCACCACGGTATCTGGCAATACGGCAGAAATAAATGGTGGTGGCGTGCTCAACACCTCTGCGTTGTACGCAAGCAACAGCACGATCAGCGTGAATTCGGCCAGGCAGGATGGCGGCGGTGTTTACAATGATTTCAACGGCATCAGCAACATCTACAACTCGACCATCGCTTACAACGAGGCCGATGCGGACTTCGATTCCGTCGGCAGCGGCGCGGGTATCTACAACAACGGTGCGACCGTTAATCTGCGCAACAGCGTGGTGGCCGAAAATTATGTTCCGGGTGTGCAAAGCTACGACGACTGCAGCGGCGCCATCGGCATGTATGGCAACAACAAGTTCTCCCCAACGGTGGACTGCACGGTTGCTGCGGGTAGCACCGGAGCCGCCACGCAGCTTGTTTCCCTCTATGAACTGGGTCCACTGCAGGACAACGGTGGCCCGACCCCAACGATCGCGCTGGTGCCACCGAGCAGCATGATCGATGGCGCAGATGCGATATTCGGTTGCGTCGACCAGAATAGTGTCACGCTCACCACCGATCAGCGCGGCCGGCCGCGCAGCGTCGGCACGAGTTGCGACATCGGCGCGTTCGAATACGACGACGATATCTTCAAGAATGCATTCGAGGCGCCGTAAGCGCGCCAATGAGCCGCAAACCGCACAATGAGATCGGCGGCGGCAACGAAAAAGCACGCGAGCAACTGGCATACTGCGGCATGTCTTCAAACTTGGAACATCCGCATGTCAGCTTATTTCGCCGACTACGCCTGGCTGCCGCACGGCTGGGGTGCCAATGCGCGCATCGACGTTGCCGGCGCCACGTTCGCGGCGGTGGAGGAAGATGCTGCGCGCGACGACGCGGCGAGCCTCGGCCGCTTCGTGCTGCCGGGCATGCCGAACCTGCACTCGCACGCGTTCCAGCGCGCGATGGCGGGTCTGGCCGAGCGCCAGACCAATCCCGAAGACAGCTTCTGGACCTGGCGCGAGACCATGTACGCGTTCGCCGGCCGCATCGGCCCGGACGATCTGCGCGCGATCGCGGCGCAGCTTTACGTCGAGATGCTCAAGGCCGGCTACACGCAGGTTTGCGAGTTCCATTACCTGCATCATCAACCGGACGGCACCGCGTATGCCGATCCGGCTGCAATGTCGATGGCGTTGATCGAAGCGGCGCGCGAGGCCGGCATCGGCCTGACGCTGTTGCCGACGCTCTACATGACGGGTGGTTTCGACGGTCGCGCATTGGCGGAGCGGCAGCGCCGCTTCGGTCACGAAATCGAAGCGTATCTGCGCTTGCTCGAGCGGCTGCGCAAAATGGAAAATTCCACTTTGCGCGTCGGCGCCGCGCTGCACAGTCTGCGCGCAGTGCCGGAAGCGGCGATGGATGCGGTGCTCGGATCCGGCCTGGTCGACGCGGCGCCGATCCATATCCACGTGGCCGAACAGATCGGTGAAGTGCAGGATTGCCTGAGCCTGCGCAATGCGCGGCCGGTGGAGTGGCTGCTCGATCATGCGCCGGTCGACGCGCGCTGGTGTCTGGTGCACGCCACGCACATGACGCCGGAAGAGACGCGCCGCTTCGCCGAATCCGGTGCGGTCGCCGGTCTGTGTCCGACGACCGAAGCAAATCTCGGCGACGGCCTGTTTCCGCTCAGGGACTATCTGCAGGGCGGAGGAGCGATCGGCATTGGTTCCGACTCGCATATCTCGGTGTCGCCAGTCGAGGAACTGCGCTGGCTCGAGTACGGCCAGCGCCTGCTCACGCGGCATCGCAATATCGCCGTGTCCGAATCCAGCAACAGCGTCGGCGAAACATTGTGGGCCGAAGCGCTGTTCGGCGGCGCGCAAGCCGCAGGTCTGGAGATCGGCGTGCTCGAAGGCGGCGATCCGGCCGCGCCGCACGCCGCGCCCCGCGCCGACCTGCTCGTGCTCGACGCCGCTGCGCCGCTGCTCGCCGCGCGCGACGGCGCGAACGCACTCGACACGTTCCTGTTCGCCGGCAACACGAATCTGGTGCGCGATGTGATGGTCGGCGGCGAATGGGTGGTGCGCGATTTTCATCATCGCGACGAGCAACGCGTCGCTGCGCGCTACAGCGAGACGCTGCGGCGTCTTGCCGGCGCCTAGTCTTGCGCGCTCGAGCTCAGCGCGCCGGCGCCAGCATCGGCGCGACGACGCTGAAGTCGCCGTCGTTCGGCGCCGGGCGAATACCCAGTACGCGGGTCAGCAGCGGATAGATATCCACGTTGTCGAATTCCGGCACGACGAGTCCGCGCCGGAATGCCGGTCCGTGGGCGACGAACAGCGCCTGCATCTTCGGATCGTCGTTGTCGTAGCCGTGCTCGCCTTTGTGGATTTCGCGGTCCGGGTTTTGCAGATAGTCGTGCGTGCTGATCGTCCAGCCGTCATCGGCAAGGCAGAGCAGGGGCGGGATGCGCGGATTGGCGCCATAGTGCAGGCGCGGCGGCGTCTGCGTCCTGCGCCAGCAGCTCATGTGCGGGTGCGGTACGAGCAAGGCGTGTTCGACCTGGATTTCGTGCCCCGGCTTCGCGGCGAGCCCGGTCAGCACGCCGACGTCGCTGAGCTCAACGTCGCGCAAATCGATCATGTCGTCGAGCACGATGCGGCGCTCGTCGCTCGTCGTCGCCATGCCGTGGTCGGAGACGATGACCAGATTCGCGGTATCGCGCAGATGCCGCTGCTGCAAGCCGTCGAGCAGGCGACCGAGCGCGGCGTCGACCTGCGCGATCGCCGCATCGACCTGTTGCGATGCGGGTCCGTAGTCGTGACCTTCGTGATCCACCTGGTCGAAATACAGCGTGATGAAATCCGGACGCCGGCTGTCGGCCAGATCGAGCCAGCGCAAAACCTGATCGACGCGCTCGCCCGCGCTCACATGGCGATCGAAAACTTTCCAGAATTCCGGGCGCACACCGTCGATCTGGTAATCCGAGCCGGGCCAGAACATCGTCGCCGCGTGCTTGCCCTGGCGCTCCGCGCCGACCCAGATCGGCTCGCCGCCCCACCACAGCGGATCCGCAGCGAGCTTCGCGTCGCTGCTGACGAAACGCTTGCCGCTGAGCGGATCGAGCATGCGATTGTTGACGATGCCGTGATGATCCGGATACAGACCGGTGACGATCGTGTAGTGATTCGGGAATGTCAGCGTCGGGAACGCGGGCTTGAGCGCCTGTGCGCGCACCCCATCACGGGCGAGCGCGGCGAGGTTCGGCGACAGTCCGCGCCCGACGTAGTCGGCGCGATAGCCGTCGATCGAAATCAGGATCAGCGGCGAATAGGCGGCGGCCGGTTTGCGTGGCGCCATCGAGCACGCCGAAAACACAGGAAGCAGCAAGGCGAGGGCGAGTCGGAGTGCGGGCTTCATGCGCTGCGGAGTATCGCTGATCGCGCCTGCAAATTTCTAGACAGGGCAGCCTCGACTCGGATTCGTCGCTGGGTGCAGCGAATGCACGATGCCGCGAGCGGCATCAGCGCAAGCGCAGCGCCACGCTCTACGCGCTGTTCGCATTCTGCGTGGGTTTTGCGTTCGTGTCGCCGCGGCTACAGCGACGCCGCACTGAACGTGTCACAGCTCTTGATGTCGCCGCTGGCAAAACCGGCCTTGAACCAGCGCGAGCGCTGCGCCGAGGTGCCGTGCGTGAACGAATCGGGCGTGGCATAGCCGCGCGCGGCTTTCTGCAGGGTGTCGTCGCCGACCTGCGACGCGGCGTTGAGCGCGTTGTCGACATCGCCCGCCTGCAGCCAGTTCAGTTGCGCCTGGGATTTATTGCCCCACACACCGGCGAAGCAGTCGGCCTGCAGCTCCTGGCGCACCGACAAGCCGGCTGCGCCTTCCATCGGCTGACCCTGGCGGCGCGCCTGATCGATCTGCGGGATGATGCCGAGCAGGTTCTGCACGTGATGGCCGACCTCGTGCGCGATGACGTAGGCCCGCGCAAAATCTCCGCTGGCGTGGAAACGCGTGTCCATCTCGTGGAAGAAATCCAGATCCAGGTACACGCGGTGATCGGCCGGGCAGTAGAACGGCCCCATCGATTCCTCGGCCGCGCCGCAGCCCGAGCGCGTCTGGCCGTGGAACAGCAGCAGTTTCGGTCGTTCGTACTGCTGGCCGCTGGCCTGGAAATACGAACCCCAGACGTCTTCGGTGCTGGCGAGGATCTTGCTGACGAACTGGTGCTGCGGATCGTTGCGGTCCGCAGGCGTCAGCGGCCGCGTCTGCGAGGGGGCGACCTGCTGGCTCGTATCCACGCCGCCGCCGCTGAGGAACAGATTCATGATCAGCGGCCGCGTCTGCGGGAAAATCAGCGCGACCAGCACGACGATGATGGTGCCGCCGATGCCGAGATGGAAACCGCCGAAGCGCATTCCGCCGCCGCCACCGAATCCGCCGCCGCCGCCACCGTCATCTTCGACGACGTTGTCGCTGTCCCGACCTTTCTGCCAATCCATATTGTCCTCCGCGCGGACGTCGAAGCGCAGAGGCGAACACTACTCCGCCGCGCGATGCAGACGCAAGCGCGGCGGAGCCCATGACGCCGAGCCGTTCGTTCAGGGATAGCGGTTGAATACGGCGCGACGCACGGCTTGCGCACCGTCGGCGCTCTGGTAAGTCGCTTCCAGATACAGTTGTTTTGGCCGGTCCCCGCGGCGCAGCGCGAACGTGCCTGCCGCAAGGCGCTTGCAGCCGTCGCCGCCGCTGGCATCGCCGAACGACAAGGTCCAGTTGCCTTCGCTTGCGGCTGAATATTTGCCTTTGCGCAGCGTGCAGGTGCTCGCGTCGTCGATGCGCAAGGTCGTAGCGTCAGAATCGACGCCCGCCACCGACAGCGTCGCGCGGCTGACGGATCGCTGACCGTCGATGCTCGAATTGCCGATCCACTGACCACGCAGTTCCGGCGCAGCGGCAGCGCGCGCCGATGCGGATCCAAAAGCCGCGGCAAGAATCGTTGTCGTCAATACGGCGACGCGTGATGTTGCTCGAACATTCCTCATAGAACCTCCCATGGCCAAGCGTTGAAGAGATTCTTGCAGTGCGCATGCATGGCCGCATCTGCAGGAAGTCGCCGTGACTTCCCACACACGCGCAGCGCGAGATGTTGCAAAAAAAGCGCTGCGGTTCAACGCAGCGCTGCTTTGTTCGCGCGAGCGCGATCGATCTACCAGACTTCGCAGCGTTGCGCGGGCGGGCGCACCATCGGCGCATCTGCCTTGCACTGGAATGTCGCGCTGAAGGCCGGCACGTTGGAAAGCGGTCCGTTGACACGGTATTTCGATACCGGATGCGGATCGCCCTGTACCATCTTGCGTTGTGTTTCCGGCCGCGTCTCGTCGCCGCGCCACTGGCCCCAGGCGATGAAGAACTGCTGTTCCGGCGTGAAGCCGTCGAGCGTCGCTTCTGGCGCCTTGCCTGCGCGCGATTTCCTGTAGGCGGCGAATGCGAGTTTCGCGCCGCCGAGGTCGGCGATCGATTCGCCGAGCACGAGCTTGCCGTT
>Ga0105239_10005943_pt1 | contig 14202 bp, 9 predicted proteins | sample KBSC44metaG_FD_92761 | JGI IMG/M metagenome (GOLD analysis project Ga0105239, IMG submission 92761) | Corn rhizosphere microbial communities from Kellogg Biological Station, Michigan, USA - KBS C4-4 metaG | ecosystem: Host-associated > Plants > Roots > Rhizosphere > Soil | place: Michigan, USA... | reverse complement strand
GGCCTCGATCGAGCCGCATGGGGAGCGCTGACGGGGTCGAACTATCCGCCTCTGCCGCGCGAGTTTCACGGGCCGTATCTGGAATTGCGAGCGGTCTTCCTCTACAACATGGAGCCTGGCAAAGAGTGAGTGTGACTTCGTTGTTCAGGGCCAATGTTGCTGCTTCCGGAGATTCCGTTCATCAGAAACAATGAAACGACGATCTGGACATTTTACGCCGTCGCGTCCATTGTTGGTTCTTCCGCATCGAGTTCGGCATCACGGGGCCGCGCAACTGGGGGCGATCCGTGGGGTAGTTCGATGCCATCCTGAAGAAGGAGAGCGTCGTATACAGCCAGTGGCCGCCAACGGCGTGCCAGGGCGAAGGCGCTCATGTTGGCAATCATCATGGGAAGCACAAGACCGTAGCCGCCGGTCATCTCAAAGACGATGAGGATGGAGGTCATGGGCGCGCGGACAATGCCCGCGAATACAGCACCCATGCCTACGACTGCGAAAGCGCCAACGGAGTCGGCGGGATGATGAAAGACGGTGACGTCAAGATATCCGACAGCGCCACCGAGCATCGATCCCATAAACAGCGATGGAGCGAAGATGCCGCCTGAACCTCCGCTCGAATAAGAGCTGACGGTAGCGGCGAGTTTGAGCACACAAAGGACCACCATGAAGAGCAGCGGCAAGGTGCCGGTGAGCGCGAGTTCGAGCGTTCTATATGGATCGCCGGCGATGCCATTCAGGTGGAACCAATAGAGTGCAGCGGCGGCCATTGCACCGGTTGCGAGCCCGCCGATGGCAGGGTGAATCCACTTTGGCACTGCTGTCCACTGCTTGAATAGAGCGCGGACCTTTAGAAGGCTGTCAGTAAAAGTGATGGAGACAACGGCGGCCAGGATACCAAGGAGCGCATACCAGATGAGGGAAGATGCAGCGCCCAACTCGTAAGAGCGAGGCATGTGGAAGACGGGATTTTTGCCAAGGATTGAGTTCTCGACGACGGCAGCCAGAGCCGCAGCGACGATGACTCCTGAGAGCATCGTCTGATCGAGATCGCCGATGAGTTCTTCGAGGGTGAAGGTGATTGCGGCGATGGGGGCGTTGAAGGCGGCGGCGATGCCGGCGGCCATGCCAACAGAAGCCATGCGGCGGCAGTAGGTTGGCTTGAGGCGAGCTGCACGGGCGAGCAGACTACTGACACCCGCGCAAATCTGTACGGTCGGCCCTTCGAGTCCGAGAGATGCCCCGGAACCGATCTGAAATGCGCAGAGGACGAACTTGCCGATGGTTTCGCGCAAGGAAACCAATCCGGAGCGCAACGCGAAGGCGACCTTAACCTGGGGAATACCGGAGCCGGCAGCAGCGGGAGCCCAGAACGTAAGTCCGAGACCGACGACAAGCCCGCCAACTGCGGGTGAAAGTATTGTCCAGAAGATCCAGGTATTGCCATACGCGAAGTTCGCGCGGTTGATCATCAAATTTTCGAGCCAGGCAATCGCAAGGTGGAACGCGACTGCGGAGAGTCCGCATAAGCCGCCGGCGAGGATGGTGACCGCGAGAAGGCGCTGGCGCTCGTTGGCCATTCTTGCCGTGAACCATGCCAGAAAGCGCGAGAAGATACTGCGCAGCCAGTTTGCGTGACTCAATGTGCTGGGGGACCTCGAGATTCTTCGAATCAATGCCAGTATAAAAGCTGGGCTTCACCGGCGCTGTCTCATACGGTTCGATGCGGCCATTCGTGGCTAACTTTGTTCACTGCGCGCAAAAGCGAAGGAATCGAAAAAGCCGCGTCACTTATTTGTCATTTGCTTGTCATGGCTGTTCCGCAGTCTGTCCGATGCGGCGAAGATGATTTCAGCGACTATTCCGGACCTGGTGCGGCCATTCGACTCCAATGGCGACAACCCTCCAAGCATCGATCCGGTTCGGGTGGCCTTGCACACGGGCGCGCAGGGCCACTCATTTTTTGGATTGAGATTCACGCGTGATGTTCTCACTGCGTCGAGACTTGAAGGAGTGGAGTGCTTGCATTTCATTCCCAAACTTGCTTCGCAAGTGTGGGGCATTGCACCTGCTATTTCGGTTCGGTTGCTTCCATAAATTCCGCTAGGTAGTTCTTCCATACTGCTGCGGCGGTGTGCGTGCCATGGCCGCGTGTCTGGTCGCTGATGGGGAGCAGGATAGAGCGGGCATGCGGGATTCTTTTGACCAGCTTTTCGGCAATGCCGAGTTCCGGAGGATTGATGTAGTCGTCGGCGGAGTTGATCCAGAGGATTGGAACCTTGATGGATTCAAGTCTGGGTTCGGGGTTGTAGTTCCGGCTGGCGTTGAGGTAGTAGATCATGTCGTTTGCGTCGGTTGACGCCATGGTGCGCTCGAGATAGCGATCGACATACTGCTCGGCCTGGGCGCGCGTTGGCGCGGCTTTCTGCATGACGAGCGGCGCGGAGCCCATGACAAGCAGCATCTCATTGGCGCCACGGAGGCCGTCCTGCGGTTCGGTTTTGTATTCGCCGTTCTGCCATGCGGGATCGAGCTTAATGTCCTGGATCGCCATGTAGCGCATCATCCGATTGCGCCCGGCGATTTCGGTGGGTAGGCAGGCGAATGGCGCGAGGGCGTCCATGAAGTCGGGGTAGGTCTCGCCCCACACAAAGCCCTGCATGCAGCCCATGGATGTGCCGAAGATCAGACGCAGATGATCGACGTGCATCTGGTCGAGCATCGTGCGATCGGCGCGCACCATGTCGTCGTAGTCATAGGCCGGAAAGCGCATGCGGAGGCTGTCGGAGGGTTTCGAGCTTTGTCCGTGACCGATTTCGTCGGGAAGGATGAGGAAGTACTTCTGGATATCGAGGATGCCGCCGGGTACGAAGAGAACATCGGAGAAGATGGGATTGAGGAGAGAATGTGCGTTGCCGCCGGTGCCGTGCAGAAGCAGGATTGCGTTGTCGACGTGACCGACGGCGTTGCGATGGGGAGTGCCGAGGGTGAGGTAGTGGAGGCGCAGGTCGGGGAGGGTCTCGCCGGAGCCGAAACGAAAGTTGTGCAGAGTCACGTTGCCGTCCTGCGCGGGCCAATGGGAGGCGGGCGGCGCGGCGGCAGTTGACGTCGATGCACTTTGGCTGGAGCAGGTTGCAATCGCGAGCGCGGTTGCGGCGAGCAGGATGAGGGCACGGCGATTGAACATTTCAGAACTCCAGTGCGGAGCGGGTTTGCACATCGGGAGGATTCTATTCTGCCGGATATTGTGTCCCGCGATAGAATCTTTGTGTCAGGTATGAACAAGGACTCGCATCTTTCTGCCAGACCGCTTCTCAAGCGCTTCCGCCGCGGGCGCCACGACCGTGGACGCTGATTCGCCCAGCCAATTAATCTTTTCGTGACGAATTTAAAGAATCCCAGGTTTCCAAGGCTGGATACCTGGGGCACTTACGCGTGTTCCATCCGCTGCATAAACGCGGATAGAAAGGTCTCCTGATGAATACCTTCAATAGTCGAGCCACACTGAAATCGGGCAGCAAGTCTTACACGATCTTCCGCCTGCCGGCGCTCAGCGCGCGCGGATTTGACCTGGGCCGTTTGCCTTTCAGCTTGAAGATCCTGCTCGAGAATTTGCTGCGGCGTGAAGATGGCGTGAACGTCACGGCCGACGATGTCGAGTTTCTGGCGAAGTGGGATGCGAAGGCCGAGCCCAGCCGGGAGATCGCGTATATGCCGGCTCGCGTGCTGATGCAGGACTTCACGGGTGTGCCCGCGGTGGTGGATCTGGGCGCGATGCGCGATGCGATCAAGGCACTGGGCGGCGATCCGGAGAAGGTGAATCCGCTTATTCCGGCGGAGTTGGTAATCGATCACTCTGTGCAGGTGGACGAATTCGGCACGCCGAAGGCGTACGAGGCCAACTCGCTGCTTGAGTTTCAACGGAACCGCGAGCGGTATGCGTTTCTGAAGTGGGGGCAGACTGCGTTTCGCAATTTCAGCGCAGTGCCGCCCGGGATGGGGATCTGCCACCAGGTGAATCTTGAGTACCTCGCTCGCGTGGTGTTTACGACCGAGGTGAACGGGGAGTTGCAGGCTTATCCCGACACGCTTGTCGGAACCGATTCGCACACGACCATGATCAATGGGCTTGGCGTGCTGGGGTGGGGCGTTGGGGGTATCGAAGCAGAGGCCGCGATGCTCGGGCAGGCTGTGAGCATGCTGGTTCCGCAGGTTGTGGGATACAAGCTGACGGGCAAACTGCGCGAGGGCGCGACGGCGACGGACCTGGTGCTTACGGTTACGCAGGCACTGCGGAAGCTTGGTGTGGTTGGGAAGTTTGTTGAGTTTTACGGGCCGGGAGTGGCTGCGTTGCCGCTGGCGGATCGGGCGACGATCAGCAATATGGCGCCGGAGTACGGAGCCACATGCGGCATCTTCCCGGTCGATGCGGAGACGTTGCGTTATCTGCGGCTGACGGGACGGAGCGAAGAGCAGATTGCGCTGGTGGAGGCGTACTACAAGGAGCAGGGTCTGTTCCATACAGGCGACTCGCCGGAAGCGGAGTACTCGCAGACACTGGAACTCGACCTTGCAGAAGTGGAACCGAGTGTTGCGGGCCGAAGCGCCCGCAGGATCGCGTTCTGCTAAAGGACGCCGCTGAGAGCTTCGCGAAGCAACTGCCCTCGCTGCTTGCGCCGACAGCGAAGCCACTGGGAACACGTACTGCTGCGCCGTGGGAGCCGACGGCAGTTACGGACACTGCATTGGCAGTTGCACGAGAAGAAGGCGAAGGGCCGGCGACATCTTCGGCGCTGGCCAATGCGCATCCAGCGGAACAGACGTTCAAAACGGGTCCAATCACGACGACGGTGAAGGAGCGATTCAATGTTGATCCGGACAAGTATCTGGATCATGGATCGGTGGTGATTGCGGCGATTACAAGCTGCACCAATACGTCGAATCCGTCGGTGATGCTTGCGGCAGGAATTCTTGCAAAGAAGGCTGTCGAAAGGGGTCTCTGCGTTCCGCCGTGGGTGAAGACGTCGCTGGCCCCGGGGTCGCGCGTTGTCACTGATTATTACCAGAAAGCGGGCCTGCTTCCTTACCTCGAAAAATTGCGCTTCAACGTTGTCGGATACGGGTGCACCACCTGCATCGGCAATTCCGGGCCTTTGCCCACCGATGTTTCAAAGTCCATCGATGAGCACGGGCTGGTTGCGGTGAGCGTGTTGAGCGGCAATCGAAATTTCGAGGGCCGCGTGAACGTTGATGTCCGCGCAAACTACCTGATGTCGCCGCCGCTGGTCGTTGCTTACGCGCTGGCGGGCCGGATTGGGCACAACTTCGATACTGAGCCGTTGGGCAAAGATCCCGCGGGTCGGCCAGTGTTCCTGAAAGATATTTGGCCCACTCAGAAGGAAGTGGCTGACGCGATCGACAAGGGCATCAGCAGCGAGGGGTTCCGCAAGGAGTACGCGACGGTCTCGGACGGCGACGCGAACTGGCAGGGGCTGAGCTTTCCGACGGGTGATGTTTACAAGTGGGAACCGGACTCGACCTACATTCGCCAGGCGCCGTATTTCGATGGCATGAAGAAGCAGCCGGATGCGGCGACGGACATTCTCGGCGCGCGCGTGCTGGCTGTGCTCGGTGATTCAGTCACGACGGATCATATCTCTCCGGCAGGCAACATCAAGGCCAACGGGCCGGCAGGGAAGTATCTGGCTGAGCACGGAGTGAAACCGGCGGACTTCAACTCGTATGGGTCGCGGCGCGGCAATCACGAGGTGATGGTGCGAGGAACATTTGCGAATGTTCGCTTGCGCAACAAGCTTGCACCGGGGACGGAGGGCGGTGTAACGCGGCTGCTGCCCGAGGGCGAGCAGATGTCGATTTTCGACGCAAGCGTGAGGTATGCGGAGCGCAAGGTGCCGCTGGTGATTCTGGCGGGCAAGGAGTATGGGTCTGGATCGTCGCGCGACTGGGCGGCGAAGGGGCCGAACCTGCTTGGTGTGCGGGCTGTGATTGCGGAGAGCTTCGAGCGGATTCATCGGTCGAATCTGGTGGGGATGGGGATTTTGCCGCTGCAGTTTGAAGAGGGGCAGAATGCTGAGTCACTGGGACTGAACGGCGAAGAGGTCTATGACTTCGCGGGACTCACCGATATGCTGAAGGCGAAGTTCAAGAACGGCCGCTCGCTCAAGGTGAAGGCGAAGAATGCGGACGGGAGCGTGAAGGAGTTCAATGCAGTCGTTCGCATCGACACGCCGCAGGAGATCGAATATTACGAGCACGGCGGCATTCTGCTGTATGTGCTTCGTCAGCTCGCGGCGAAATAACGGCAACTCAGATCCAGGGCACTTCGAGGGAGAGCATCTCAGCTCTGTCGAAGTGCCCTTCGTATTTCTGCGCTCGGCTTTGATCGCTACGGATTCGAGATCTTGGGCGGATTGGGCGAAGGATACTGGCGTATGGGCGTTACCTTGCGACGTTTCGGCTTTTGGTCTGCTGCATCATTGCGGAGAGCCTCTTCTTCGTGCGGCGCGAAGAAGCGTACGCCCTCAAGGTTGTGCTCGCCGAGGACGTGAAGGCGAAGGAAGTTGGTCGAACCGGACTTGGTGCGCGTGCCGGCGACGATTGCGATGACTTCGCGGTTGCGCACATAGCCATGCTGCTCGAGAAGGCTCTCGGCGACGTCGACGAGAGCCTCGGTTGAGTTGACCTTGGGGCAGCGGATGGGAGTTGTTCCCCACAGCAGATTCAGGCGATTGATGGTTATGTCTACGGGGCTAAGGGCGAAGATCGGGGAGCTTGGGTGGTATTTCGAAAGCTGGCGGGCGGTTGCGCCAGACTCGGTGAAGAGGGCGATGCCGCGGAGATCCAGATCGTCCGCTGCATGAGCGGTGGCTTCGCAGATGGTTTGCGCGATGGAGAGCCGGGTCTGGCGAATCATCGGCTCGTTCAAGTGCTCTTCCTTGATGTGGCGTTCGGCTTCGCTGATGATGCGGCCCATCATCGACACGGCTTCGATGGGGTACTTGCCGACCGCTGACTCGCCCGAGAGCATCACGGCATCGGTTCCGTCGTAGATCGCATTGGCAACGTCGGAGACCTCTGCGCGCGTTGGACGGGGATTCTCGATCATGGACTCGAGCATTTGAGTCGCTGTGATGACGGGTTTGAAATACTCCGCAGCGCGACGGATGATGTGTTTCTGAATTGCAGGGACTTTTTCAGGTGGAACCTCTACACCGAGATCGCCGCGGGCGACCATGATTCCATCGGCTGCCTGCAGGATGCTGTCGAGGTGCTCGATAGCCTGGGGTTTTTCGAGCTTGGCGATGATCCAGGTCTCGCCGCCGTATGCCGAGACACGGTTGCGAACGAGCGTTACATCTTCCGCGGTGCGGACGAAGGAAACGGCGATCGCGTCTACGCCGTTTTTCAAAGCGAATTCGAGATCCTGTGAATCCTTTTCTGTCAGCGATGGAACGCGGACCGGGATGCCGGGAAGGTTGATTCCCTTGTTCTCGCCGAGCATGCCGCCGTTGACGATTTCGCAGACCACATCTGGACCAATGACTTCGTGTACGCGCAGCTCGATGAGGCCATCGGAGAGGAGAATGCGCGAGCCTTGCTCGACGTTTTCAGCGAGAGTCTTGAACGTTGTTCCGACCAGAGTTGCTGTGCCGGGGACGTCACGCGGCGTGATGGTCAGCCGGGCGCCGGCTTTGAGCAGGACCGGCTGATGATCGCGGAGTTTTGAGGTACGGATCTTTGGTCCCTGGAGGTCGCCGAGGATGCAAAGCGGTTTGTGCTCTTCGCGGCTCACCTTGCGGATCATCTGGATGAGGGCGAGTTTTTCGTCATGGGTGCCGTGGGAGAAATTCAGTCGTACAACGTCAATACCCGCCCGTACCAGATCTCGAAATACCGATTCGGTGTTCGAGGCCGGTCCAAGTGTGGCAACGATCTTGGCCCGGCGCTGGATGGGGGTTTCGTTCAAGTTCGATTCAACGAACGGCATCAAAAATAGCTCCAAAAGGTCGGGAATAGGGAAAAGGAATGTATGAGAGCGGTCACCTTCATTATACAAGTCGCGTATCGCGTGAATTTCCGGTGTTAGAGCGCGATGAATCAGCCCTGTTTAGGCTATTCGGGCTGTTGCAGGGGCTTTGAATCAGAGCTGGCGATTGCGTTCGCGGAAGAGGACGCCGTTCAACTCCGCTCCAAGGAGCGCGGTGAACGAGGTGATGTAAAGCCAGACAAGCGTTGCGATTCCGGCCCCGAATGATCCGTAGAAGATGGTGTAGTCGGCGATACGCGTGACGTACCAGCCGAAGGCGAGGGTTGCAGAGAACCATACGATGCTGGCGGCGATTGCGCCGGGCATGATGCGCAGCCAGTGCTCTCCGCGCCTGGTGCCGAAGTGATAGAGCGCGCCCAGAACTGCGAGGCTGGTGCCGAATGCCAGCGACCAGCGCACCATGCGCCACAGAAATAGAACGACGCTGCGAAGCTGATGGCCGGCGTTGAAGATCAGCCAGAGTTCGATCGCTCGTCCGAATACAAGAACGATGGTGGCGAGCGCGAGCGGCACGAGAACGATGACAACCAGGAAGAGTGCCCGGGCGCGTCGCTCCCAGAAACCCCAATCGTTGCGGGGCAGGCGGTAGGCGCGGCGGAATCCTTCCATCAGGGTGAGCATGAGGCCAATGCCGGCGAAAATGCTGAGAATCGACCCTGAAATGATGAGCTGTCCGGGGTGAGCATTGCGCGCATGCATCGAGGAGAGCATCAGGCGGACGGTGTCAGCGGGGAGAATTTGTCCTGAGACCCAGCGGATTTCACCAACGGCTGTGGGTCCCTCGGGGAATTTGGCGATCATGGCCGTGAGCACGATGAATGCGGGAAAGAACATCAGCATGCCGGAGTAAGCAGCGGCTTTTGCCGTGTTGAGCACATCGTGTTCGAGAGCCAGAAACACGGCCTTCCGGAAATGGCGCAGAAACTTCCGCATAGTCCCATCCAAAAGAGTAGTGCATCTGCGGCAACTGTCGAACTGCGAGGGACAGCGTGGTGCATCGGGAGGCAACAGCCAGCGATTCCGTCATCGCGAGTGAAACGGTTTATCATCTCTTCGAAATGATCAGGCCACGTTTTCTTGCTGTATCTGCTGCACCCTTGCTCTTTTCTGCCGTTATGGGCGTGTTTGCGCAGAACGCGCAACTGGCAACGAGAGAGACGAATGCGCGTGTCGAGTCGCTGCTGAAGCAGATGACTCTCGAGGAAAAGATTGGGCAGACGGTGCAGTACTCAGCGGGATTTGCAACGGGCCCTTCCGCGTCGAAACTCACGTATGACGAGCTGGTTGCGAAAGGCGCCATAGGTTCGATGCTGAATGTGGTGGGTGCGGAGCGGACCAACCACTTCCAGCACATCGCGATGGAGAGATCGCGACTGCACATTCCGATTATCTTCGGGCTCGATGTGATCCACGGCCATCGGACGACGTTTCCGGTGCCTCTGGCAATTGCCGCAAGCTGGGATCAGGAAGCTGCTGAGACGGTGGCGCGCGTGAGCGCTCAGGAAGCGCGTGCTGACGGGATCGACTGGGTCTTTTCGCCTATGGTGGACATCGCACGCGACGCGCGCTGGGGCCGCATCATTGAGTCGAACGGAGAGGATCCCTACCTCAGTTCGACGCTCGCACGCGCATGGGTGAAGGGATATCAGCAGGGGGATTTGTCGAAGCCTGATTCAGTGGCAGCGTGCGTGAAGCACTTTGCCGCGTATGGGGCCGTGATTGCCGGCCGGGATTACAACGCGGTGGATATGAGCGAGCTGACGCTTCGACAGGATTACCTCAAGCCGTATCACGCGGCGGTTGAGGCGGGCGTAGCAACGGTGATGACTTCGTTCAATTCGTTGAACGGGGTTCCGGCTACTGCCAATCCGTTTTTGCTGACGCAGATACTACGGAAGGAGTGGGGATTTAACGGCTTTGTTGTTTCGGACTGGGGAGCGGTTGCAGAGCTGAAGAATCACGCGATTGGTGACGGTCCCACGGTGGCGCGCAAAGCGCTTGAGGCCGGCACAGATATGGATATGGAGGGAAACCTCTACGCAACGGTGCTAGCGGAACAGATTCGCTCGGGCAAGATTCCGGAGAGTGTTCTGGACGAAGCGGTGCGCCGGATTCTGCGCGTCAAGTTCGCTATGGGTTTGTTCGATCATCCATATACCGAGGTCGGTCCGGCGTATGTGCCTGCGCCAGAGAAGCGAGCGGTGGCTCGCAAGATTACCGACGAGACGATGGTTCTGCTGAAGAACGATCCGATGGAGGGTACCGGCAATCTGCTGCCACTTTCGGCGAAGACGAAAGCGGTGGCGCTGATTGGGCCGATGGCGGATGACGCGCTCGATCTGCAGGGCGCCTGGACGGTGACTGGCAATCCGAAGAATGTGATCACTCTGAAGGCTGCGCTGAGCGAACGACTTGGGGACAAGCTGCTGTACGCGCGCGGGTGCGGCTTGCTTTCGGGGAAGGATGCTGCCGCGCTGAAGGGTGTCACGTTCACAGGTACGATGTCGGGAACGAGCGCGGCAGTTGTCGACGATCGAGAGTCGATTGCTGAAGCAGTGGAGATTGCGCGCAAAGCGGACGTGGCGATTCTGGCACTGGGCGAGCCTGCGAACTGGATGGAGGGCGAGGCTGCGAGCCGCACCACGCTGGGATTTACGGGCGCGCAGGAGCAATTGCTTGAGGCCGTGGTTGCGACCGGGAAGCCGGTGATTCTTGTTGTGCTCGCCGGTCGTCCGCTGGAGTTGAAGTGGGCGACCGAGCATGTGCCTGCGATTCTGGAGGCGTGGAGCCCGGGCATCGAGGCGGGACCCGCGGTGGAAGATGTGCTGTTTGGGCGGGTCAATCCGTCTGGGAAGCTGCCAGTGAGCTTTCCACGGGCAGTTGGTCAGGAGCCGCTCTACTACGCGCAGATGCCGACCGGCAGGCCCGCGCATGGCGATCTGAGTCACATGCCGCGCAACATCGGAGAGAAGTTTGTCTCGCGGTACATGGACGAGGAGAACTCGGCGCTGTTTCCATTCGGCTGGGGACTGAGTTATACGCAGTTCACCTACTCGAAGCCGACGATTGATCACGCTGAGGTTGCTGTGAGGCAGATTGCGCAGGGAGGTAAGCCGGTTGCCACGATTGGTGTGGACGTGAAGAACACGGGGAATGTTGCGGGCAGCGAAGTGGTGCAGCTTTATGTTCGGAACACTTCGGCAAGCGTTGAGCAGCCTCTGCGCGAGTTGAAGGGGTTCTCGCGGATTACGCTCGTCTCCGGTGAGACGAAGCACGTGAGCTTTTCGCTCGGGTTCGACGAGTTGAATTTTTACAATGCGGAGCTAAAGAAGACGGTTGAGCCGACGACTTACGACATCTGGGTTGGGGGGAGTTCGCTGGCGACGGCGGGGACGACGCTGAAGGTGGTGGAATAGTTATTGCTGGATGTGCTGGGCCAAGCTTCGAAAGCAGCCATCCAGTTGACTGTTCCATTCGTTCCAATCGTGTCCGCCCGGTTTGGTGTGAAACTCACTCTGGAAACGCAGCGTGCTGAGGTGTTCTGCGAAGGATCGAACAGGTTTCAGCAGAGGTTCGTTCTGTCCGGCAGTGATGTAGAGAAATGGAGTCTTATCGTGATCAGCACTCTGGATGATGCTGAGCGGGTCACGTGATCGGCGTTGCTCCGATCCGTAAGGACCGAAAATTCTTCGAATTCGCCACCACTCTCCCCACCGCCTCAGCCTGAACTGGCGATGCGCGATGTCGATAGGCGGGCTGAGTGCGGCACCGAAGGAGAAAAGTTCCGGACGAGTGAGAGCAATCTTGATCGCCGCAAATCCACCCATCGAAATGCCGATGATGGCCCGTTTATCGCGGGTATTTGCGGCGGGGAATCTCGATTCGACGTCATTGATGAGGTCTCTGAATGTGTAGTCCTCAAAGCGCGCGGCGGGATCCTCAGCTGCATTCATGTAGTAGGAGAACTCGCCCTCGGGCATTACCAAGATCAGCCCTTGTGCAGCGTATCTAGAAACGGTCGAGTTATCGGACCAATCGCGATAACTTCCATTTCCTCCGTGAAGCAAATAAACGACTGGAAGGGACGTTCCATCTTTCACGTATTCGGGTAAGAAGACCCGGTATGGCATATCTCTGTTCAGTGCCGCGGAATGGAACACGATATCTTTCACAACGACGTCGCTCACGACATATGGATGATCGGGGTGGACCGGCGCACCCTGGTGGCAGCCTGACACCGACAACCCACAGAAGAAAGCAGAAGTCACAAGGAGTTTCCGGCTACGTTGCATGAAAAAGCTATTCTAGGCTGCACTCGTCTATTGCGTTCTGCAAATCGCGTCAACTGAATCACGTTTGGCACGTGATAATCACCTGGAAGCAGATACACTGTCCACGACAGGAGGCCTCATGCAGACCCGGATTCAGGGCACCACCATGCCCGTCCTCGATGTGCAGCTCGATCCCAATGAAAGCGTCTTTTCTGAAAGTGGTGAACTTTCGTGGATGACCTCATCCATCCAGATGACCACGCACACACAGATGGGAGGAGGCGGAGGTCTGTTTGGCGTCCTCAAGCGGGTTGCCGGCGGCGGAAGCATCTTTATGACGGAGTATCGGGCGATGCAGTATCCGGGCGAGGTGTCTTTCGCAACCAAGGTTCCGGGGCACATTGTTCCCGTACAGGTTGCGCCGGGACAGGAGTACCTGGTTCACCGTCACGGTTTTTTGTGCGCGACGCCGCAGGTGACGATCAGCGTCGGATTTCAGCAGTCGCTCGGCGCTGGGATTTTTGGCGGCAGCGGCTTTCTGCTGCAGCGAGTGGCGGGGTACGGTATGGCGTGGCTCGAACTCTCGGGCGAACTGATCACGAAAAATCTGGCGCCGGGAGAGACGTTGCTCGTGCACCCCGGGCATGTGGGTGCGTTCCAGGCGTCGGTGAATTTTCAGATCACCACAGTTCCAGGGATCAAGAACATGATCTTCGGCGGGGATGGAATTTTCCTGGGCGTCCTGACTGGGCCGGGAACCATCTGGCTGCAGACGCTACCGCTGTCGCGACTGGCGCATCAGATCGCCGAATATCTTCCGCGGGGAGAAGCGCGACAGGTCGGCCCCGCAGCCGCTGGAGGAGCCATCCTGGGCGGTGTGATTGGCTCGATGTTCGGGAACGATCAATAGTGATCAGAATGAGTTCAGGCGACCATACCCGCGAATCATGCACCCAAGCACGGGAAGGGTTCCTTCGTGAATCGGACTGAAGGCAGCAACAGACGCGACCTTCGCGCTGACATTGTATTTGCATTTGGATTGGGCGCTCTCTGTTATCTGGCGTGGCTGCTCCGCCATGTGCTGCTTCTGCTGTTTGTCAGCGCGCTGGCGGGGGTGGTGTTGACGCCAATTGTTCGCGCAACCTCGCGGGTTCGCATTGGCAAACGTCGGCCGTTCAGGGGAAAGGCAATTTTGATTCTTCTTTTGGCGGCTGCGGGGGCTCTCACCGCGTTTGGCTTTCTGGCATTTCCGCCCGTGATTCATGACCTGAACGAAGCTGCCAAGGATATGCCTCAGCGGCTACCGACGATTCTTGACAAACTGAAGCACATCCCATTTGCCGATCGCGTGAACACGGATGCGGTGAACGAAAAGGTCCAGGATTTCGTCAGCAATGCGGCGACGTATCTGCTGCTCTCGATCAAGAACTGGGCGGGCGCGATCTTCGATATCGCGATGGGCGTGATTTTGACGGTCTACTTCATCCTCGAAGGGGACATCGCCTATCGATGGTCTTTGTCATTTTTCCCGCCGGGAAAGAGAGCCCGCCTCGATGCGGCTCTTCAGCGTTCTGAAATCCGCATGGGGCAGTGGCTATTAGGGCAGGGAAGCCTGATGCTCATTCTGGGCATCGCGAGCACCGTGGTCTATGCCAGTCTTCATGTGCGCTATGCGTATGCGCTGGGTGTTATCTCGGGGCTGCTCAACATTATTCCGGTGGTGGGTTCTGCGATCAGCATTGCGCTGGCGCTGCTGGTCGCCGCGGTGGATTCCTGGGGACGCGTGATTGGGGTTGCCATTTTCTATGTCATCTGGGTGCAGGTAGAGAATTCGTTCCTGACTCCCCGAATCATGGGAACGCGCGT
>Ga0105239_10005941_pt1 | contig 14207 bp, 10 predicted proteins | sample KBSC44metaG_FD_92761 | JGI IMG/M metagenome (GOLD analysis project Ga0105239, IMG submission 92761) | Corn rhizosphere microbial communities from Kellogg Biological Station, Michigan, USA - KBS C4-4 metaG | ecosystem: Host-associated > Plants > Roots > Rhizosphere > Soil | place: Michigan, USA... | reverse complement strand
GCGCAGATTTTGGTTACCCGAGCTTTAGCTCGCCTCCACGTTTTCTAGTGCCTGCTCGGTTGAGCGACCCCCGCTGCTGTGGTCAGCTACGTCGTGGTCGATAAGCATGTCGAGCTGACGGCCGACGGCCTGGGCGGCTTCCTGGTACCACTCGACCTGCTGGACGTGATCCACTGCTACCATGGCGCCGGTCTCTACGACACGAGCCATCTTCGCCGGGTCCGCTACGGGCGAGGTCAGCAGGATGCCGCCGATGCCCGCGCTCGCCATCAGTTCCGCTTCGGCGAGCGTGGCCACACAGACGCCGCAAGCCCCCGCGGCTAGTTGGCGTTTGGCGATTTCGACACATTTGTGGGCCTTGGCGTGGGGCCGAAGAGCTTTGCGGGAGCTCTTCACACGATCCATCATACGCGCGAGGTTAGCCTCGAAGGCGTCCAGGTCCAGCAGCAGAGCGGGAGTTAGAATTTCAGATTTGAGCATGATCGCAAGCTTCCATTACAGGCTCCGGAGGGCAGGAAAGTCAATTCCGGGTTGCGTCGGCGCGCTGTGGCAGCGATTTCGTATGTTAATCTTTTGGTTCCATGAGCCTGGTGCAGTTAGAACCGCGAATCGACGCGAGCGCTCTCGAGGGTGAACTCCGTAAACAGCTCGAAGGCGAAGTACGTTTCGACCCGGTATCGCGCGCGCTCTATTCGACTGACGCCAGCGTGTATAAGATTCGGCCGCTGGGGGTTGTCATCCCGAAGACGCGCGCGGACATCGTTCGCGTGGTGGATATTTGCGGGCGCTATCGATGCCCCATTACGATGCGGGGCGGGGGAACGTCGCAGGCGGGGCAAGCAATCGGCGAAGGGATTCAAGTCGACACGTCGAAATACTACAACCGTCTGCTGGAAGTGAATGCGCAGGAGCGGTGGGCGCGGGTCGAGCCGGGCATCGTGCTGGATGAACTGAATGCGCAGATGGCTCCGCTGGGGCTGCGCTTCGCGCCGGATATCTCCACCGCCAGCCGCGCCACCATCGGCGGGATGATGGCCAACAATTCCTGCGGCGCGCGCAGTGTGCTTTACGGCAAGACCATCGACCATGTGCTGGAGCAGACGGTGCTGCTCTCGGACGGCAGTGTCGTGCATTTTCGCGAGATCCCGCGCAGCGAGGTGCCGGTGGGCGATACGCTCGAAGCGGCCTGTTACCGCGCGGTGCTGGGGCTGGCTGGCGAACACGCGGATGAAATCGACCGGCGTTATCCCAAGGTGGTGCGTCGCGTGGGCGGCTACAACCTGAACGATTTTGTCGATCAGGATAAGCCGGTCAATCTGGCGAAGATCATGGTGGGGTCGGAAGGCACGCTGGGCGTGGTGCTCGAAGCTAAGCTCAACCTGGTGCCGCTGCCGAAGGCCAAAGCGGTTATGGTGATCGGCTTCGAGCAATTGCTGGAGTCGCTGACGGCGGCGCCGGTGATCCTGAAGCACAAGCCTTCGGCGGTGGAGGTGATGGACAAGCACATCCTGGATTTCACGCGCCAGAACGCGACGCTCGACAAAATTCGCAATACCTATGTTTCGGGCGATCCGGGTGCGACGCTGTGCGTCGAAATGTACGCCGATCAAAAAGAAGACCTGCCGCCGCGCATGCAGGCGCTGGAAGAAGACCTGCGGGGACGGAAGCTCGGCTATCACTATCACACCGAGACTGACCTTGCTGGGCAAGCTCGCGTCTGGAGCCTGCGCGAATCGGCGCTGGGCCTTTCGACCGCGATGAAGGACGACGCGAAATCGATTTCATTCGTCGAGGACACGGCGGTGGCGCCGGAAAAACTGAGCCCGTTTATCGGACGATTCATGGAGCTGGTGCGCGGGCACAACACCACGGCGGGAGTTTATGCGCACGCGTCGGTAGGCTGTCTGCACGTGCGTCCGGTGATCAACATGAAGACCGAAGAGGGCGTGCGGCAGTTCGAGGCCATCGCCAATGACGTGGCGAAGCTGGTGCTCGAATTCGGCGGTGCGCTGTCGGGGGAGCATGGCGACGGCCTGGTGCGCGGTCCTTTCATGCGGCAGATGTTCGGCGATACGTTGTACGAAGCGTTTCGCGAAGTCAAGCGTACTTTCGATCCGCACGGCATTTTCAATCCGGGCAAGATCGTGGATTCGCCGCCGATGACTTCGAACCTGCGCTTCGGCGGCGGATATAAGACGCCGAATCCAAAAACCTGGTTCGATTACTCGGAATACGGCGGCCTGGGCGGCGCGGTTGAAATGTGCAGCGGTGTGGGGGCGTGCCGCAAGAAGCTTTCCGGGACGATGTGTCCGTCCTACATGGCGACAAGAGAAGAATCGGACTCGACGCGCGGGCGCGCCAATGTACTGCGGCTCGCGATGAGCGGTCAAATTGAGGGCGAGGCGGGCCTGGGCGACGACGGGGTCTACAAGGCTCTCGATTTGTGTCTCGAATGCCGCGCCTGTAAGGCGGAGTGCCCGGTGGGCGTCGACATGGCGCGCTATAAGAGCGAGTTCCTGGCAGATTATTATTCGCGTCATGGGACGCCGGTGCACGCGCGCGCGCTGGGAAACACGGCGAATCTGGCGAAGCTGGGCAGTGCGTTCGCGCCGATCTCGAATTGGGTAGCGGGCACGGCGCTTAACAAGAAGCTGCTAGGGCTGGACCCGCGCCGTAAGTTGCCGGAGTGGCGTCGCAAGACCTTCGGGCACTGGGTGAATGGGCGGGTCGCGGGGAGGACGGCACGCGCGCAGGGGAGCGGGCGGCGCATTACGCTCTTCAATGACACTTTTACCAATCACTACGATCCGGAGATCGGCGTGGCGGCGGTGGAAGTTCTGGAGCGCGGGGGATGCAGCGTCGACGTAGTCAGGCCGGGGTGCTGCGGACGGCCGATGATCTCAAAGGGGCTGTTGAGTGAGGCTCGCGCACAGGTCGGGCAGTTGGTGGAAGGGCTTTACCCGATTGCGGCGCACGGGGACAAGATCCTGTTTTGTGAACCGAGCTGCCTTTCGGTGCTGAAGGAAGACGCGGCATCGCTGCTGCGCGGTGAACAGCAGCAGAAGGCCCGTGCGGTAGCCGGCGCAGTGCTGTTGTGGGAAGAGTTCGCGGGAACGCTGGACCTGCCGATCCGCAAAGGGCCGTCGAAAATCCTGCTGCACGGGCACTGTCATCAAAAGTCGATGGGACTGCTGGAATCGACCAAGAAGCTGCTGGGGCGCATTCCCGAATGCAGTGTGGTGGATCTGGATGCGGGGTGCTGCGGCATGGCTGGGTCGTTTGGCTATTCGAAGGATCACTATGATGTGTCGGTAGCCATCGCGAACCGCAAGTTGCTGCCTGCGGTGAGGGCGATGAAGGCCGGCGAGGCGCTGGTGGCGGTGGGCACTTCATGCCGGCATCAAGTGGCGGATCTGGCTGGCGCCACGGGCGTGCATCCCGCGGTCTTGATCCGCAGTTTGTTGGAAGTGGTATGATCACTCCTTTGTGGCCGTACCTCCTCCCCATCCTCTGATGCAGAGCGCTCCCCACAGCGGGAGGCCTTCCGGCGAGCGCCCTACCCGCGTACGCCACGTGGTTCTGGGCCTGACGGTAGCGGCGTACATGATCACTTACATGGACCGCCAGATTCTGGCCGTAGCGCGTCCCGCGATTCGCGACGAACTTGGAATCTCGCTGGTGATGATGGGGTGGATCACGTTTAGTTTCCGCATCGCCTACGCGCTGTTTCAACTGCCCGGCGGCTGGTTGGGCGACCGTTTTGGCGCCCGCCGGGCCTTGACGGCGGTGGTCACATGGTGGAGCATCTTCACGGGGATCACGGCGCTGGCGTGGAACGCGGTTTCGATGCTGGTGATTCAAATATTCTTTGGGCTGGGCGAGGCCGGCGCGTTCCCCATCGCCACGCGTTCCCTTTCGCGCTGGATGCGGCCGACGGAGCGAGGTTTCGCACAGGGCGTCACGCACGCCGGATCACGCTTAGGCGCGGCGCTGACGCCGCTTGTACTGGCAGGCTTCACGATTTACGGGTTGCATTGGAGCGGCTTCATCCCCATGTTTGGCTGGCGCGCGGCATTTCTGCTTTTTGGATTGCTGGGCGTGGCATGGTCCGCGGTCTGGTATTTCTACTATCGCGACACGCCGGAAGAGCACAGCAGCGTCAATGCGGCCGAACGCGAGTTGATCGGGTCCGGGCGCAAACGTGCCACTGATATTCCGTGGCGCCAGATTCTCACCCACCCCAATCTGTGGATTCTTTCGGTGATGTACTTCTGCTACAACTTCAATCTCAACGTCTATAACGACTGGTTCCCGACGTATCTGCACGATTCCCGCGGCATGACGCTGGCGAAGATGGGCATCTATGCGAGTTTGCCGTTGTTTGCAGGGACGCTGGGGGATCTGCTGGGCGGATGGTGTTCAGATCGCGTGCTGAAGCGGACCAGCAACGTGAATCTGGCACGCCGGTGGGTGGCGATTGCGGGTTTTCTGGTTTCCGCCGCGGCCACGATTCCGGCAGTGTTGGCGCGCGATCCTCAGGTATCCGTAGCGTTTTACTGCGCGGCCTTCTTCAGTCTCGAATGGACTGTGGGAATTTCCTGGGCGGTGACGCTCGATATCGGGGGCGATTTCGCCGGCTCCGTTTCGGCGGTGATGAACACTCTGGGCAACATCGGCGGCGCGATTTCAGCGGCAGTGGTCACGTATGCGGCGAGAGATTATGGCTGGAATGCACCTTTCTTCATCACGTGCGCGCTATGTTTGATTGCGGCGGCGCTGTTCCTGAAAATTGACGCGACCAAACGGGTCGCATGAGAATGAAAGCGTGAAGATCGATCCGAACAAGTGCGTGGCGTGCGGGAATTGCACCTATGTGTGTCCGGTGGGGGCGATCTACATCGATCCGGCGACGCGGCGCGCGACTGTCAACTCCAAGGAATGCGTGGAATGTTACGCGTGTTACAACGGGCTGAGTCAGGAACACCTGAATCCCACGTTTGTGCGCACCTTGCGCAAGGTGTTTCAAATGCTGCGGCTGCGCTTCGATCCCGAACCTGATGTGTGCCCGACGGCCGCGTTCGCGCCGGACGAATTGGTGTGGCCACGGACGGTACGGCGCGCGTTTTCCGATCCGCGTGTGCCGCACGAATCGACGGGCGTGCACGGACGCGGCACCGAAGAAGTGAAGACCAACGATGTCAGCGGCCGGGTGAAACAGGGCGAGGTGGGATTCACCATCGAATTCGGGCGTCCCGGCGTGGGCGTGTGGTTCCGCGATTTGCAAACGATGTGCTGGGCGCTGGCCAAGGCGGGCGTGACTTTTGAGAAGCGCAATCCGGTGACGTCCTTGATGAGTGATATGGCGACGGGGACGATCCGCGAAGACATCATGAACGAAAAGGTGCTGTCGGCGATTATCGAGATCAAAGTACCGGTAGAGCGCGCCGAAGAAATCATACGGCTGGTGTGGGACGTGGAAAAGCAGATCGATACCGTGGTCGCGCTGGGCGTGGGCGCGCGCTGCGATGCAGACGGGGAGGATCATGTGGTGGCGCCGATGCTGGAAAAACTGGGCTATCATCCGGAACGGGCGAAGACCAATATCGGATTGGGGCGGGTGACCCAGGCTGAAGCCAAGATCACGGTGAGCGCATGACCAACACGCTCCATCGCTTTGGCCCCTCGCAAAGTTTTGCGGACGACTACATTGTTTTTGCGATGTGCGCGCGCGGCAAGAATGACGGCGATGCGCTGCCCAAGCTGCGCCAGTTTCTCGAAATGGCGGTGCCCTTCAAGCCGGTGAATCTGGGCGATGCGATTCACGGCGGTGCGCTGCGGCCGTCACGCGCGATGAATCCGCTGGCGCACTGGAATCGCGATTCGACCGCCGACTTCCGGGCGGTAATCGACGGAATGGATGCGCTGACTACCGTGGCCGCGGTGTTCGACAACCGGGTTGCCGCTGAGGATTTCGTAAAAGCGGTCAAGGAAGCCGATCTGGGATTGAGCATCAACATTTCGACTTCCGTGGACGGCGCTGAACAGTGTTGTTTCGCCGCCGGAATTCCGCGGCACAGCGTTGGCTACTCGCTGGGTTTCGAAGGCAAGACCGAAAAGCTGCCGAACGCCGATGTACTGCTGCTTTCGACCATGTGCGGGCACGGCATGGTGAGCCATTCGCTGGCGAAAAAAATGATCGACTGGGTGAAGGAAGGCCGCCGCACGCCGGAGCAAGCGGCCGCCTGCCTGACGCGATTCTGCTCTTGCGGAGTGTTTAATCCGGCTCGCGCGGCGCGCATCCTGCAGCAGGCGGCTCGCGGGGAATCGCCGGCATAATCATAATTGAAGTATGGGGTTCGCCCTGTGGATTGATGCGGAGCCGGGTCTCGCGTGGGCCCAGGGCACGCACGAATACCGGCCGCTAGGGACCGCAGTGATTTCTTTTACCGATCAGTTCCGGCCGCGCGATTTTCGACAATCGCGGCGCAGGCCGCGGCACTTGGACCAGGCGTTCGTGGGATTCTTTGGGTCGATCGAAGAAGTGAATGTGTGCCTCCGGTCTAAGGTATTATCGAAGCCGCGTGCGACGCCGGCGCATCTTTTATGAGCGTCATTACCTCGCTGCTGCTGGATGGCCTGGACGAAGCGTTCGCTAAAAAGTCTTGGCACGGCCCCAATCTGCGCGGAGCGATTCGCGGCGTGACGGCAGCGCAGGCGGCGTGGCGTCCAGCGGGGGATTGTCATAACATCTGGGAACTGACGCTGCATGCGGCGTACTGGAAGTATGTGGTGCGGCGGAAGATTTTGCGGGAGAAGCGCGGGAGGTTCGTGCTCACCGGCAGCAATTTCTTCGAACGGCCGGAGCGCGGATTTGCCGCCGCTGGATCGGCCGCCGCCGAAGCGGCGTGGAAGCGGGACATCGCCATCCTGGAAGCGGAACATGGCAAATTGCGCGACACAGTGGCGGCCTTACCGGCTCGCGCATTGACTCCCGCGACATGCCATTTGATCCGCGGCGCGTCGGCGCACGACCTGTATCACGCGGGACAGATCCGGTTGCTGCGTCGCATATGCTTCCAGGCCGCCTAGTGAAAACCAGTCAAATACTCAAAACGGGGCACGGCGCGTGGCGAATGATGGGATAAAGGTGAGACCACATCCGGCTGACGGCGCCATAAACTACACCGCGTCCGGTCACGATGAGGTCCGCGCCGGTATGCAGAGCCTGGTCATGGATCGCATCAGCTACCGGTCCTTGCAGAATCGTGTGCGGCGCGTTCACGCCGGCTCGCTTCTTCAACTCAATAATGCGGGCGTCGGCGGCCTTCATGAAATCGTCATGGTAATCGATGAAGGCTTCACCAATGCCTATAGGCGGCATTTCCAGCGCGTAGGCCAGTGACATCTGAGCCCCGTAGGATGCCGCAAGGGCGGACGCAGCGCGAATCACGGCCTCGGCTTCGTCACTGGTATCGATCGCGGCCAGGACGGAAGTGTAAGGAATGCGTAACGGATGACCGGTCCAGACGGGCACGGTGAGATCGTGCAAAACCTTGGCGGTCACCGATCCCAGCAGAAAACGCCGCAGGGGCGCGCGGCCGTGAGTGGGCAACATCACCAGGTCGGCGCCCTGATGCTGGACGATGTTATCGATGACGGCGCCGGGTTCGCCGACTTCAACGTAGATATCCACCTTCAGGCCGGGAAAATTGACACGCGCGAATTCCCGCAGCCGTTCTTCCGACATTGCGCGCACTTGTTCCGGCAGCTGCAGATCCGCGATCGGCAGCGAGCTGAAGGCCAGAGCCTCAGCGCCGTAGGCGTGAACCAAACTCAATTCCGTGGAAAAACGCTTCTGCATTTCCGAGACATAGGGAACGATGGCCTGGCAGGGCTCGGAGTAATCCACCGGAAAAAGGATTTTTCGAAAAGGGAGCATTTGTACAGGGTAGAGGCATTTCTCACGAGTCACAAGGGGCGGGCGGCGGTGCGAGCGGTGGTAGTGGATGCACGACCGGGTGGGACGCCCGGGCAGCGCACCATTCCCGGGAATTGCAGCGTAGAATTGTAGGAGCTTATGGCAGACACAACGCCCTCTCCGGTGACCGCCACGCGACAGCCGTTCTATCAGGCCCTGTATTTCCAGGTATTCGTGGCGATCGTGCTGGGGGTTGCGCTGGGCGTGTTCGATCCCCCGCTGGCCGAAAAAATGAAGCCCCTGGGGGACGGTTTCATCAAACTGATCCGCATGATGATTGCGCCTATCATCTTCTGCACCGTGGTGACGGGCATCGCGGGCATGAGCGACATGAAGAAGCTGGGACGCGTGGGCGTCAAGGCACTGCTGTACTTCGAGGTGGTTACCACGGCGGCGCTGCTGATCGGGCTTTTGATCGTGACGGTGGTGCGGCCGGGTGCCGGCATCAATGCCGACCCTGCAACGCTGGACACTAAAGCCGTGGCGCAATACACCACGTCGGGCGAGCATTTGAGCACCGTGGATTTCATCATGAACATCATTCCGGATCAAATGGTCAACGCCTTCGCCAAAGGCGAGGTCCTGCAGATCCTGTTGATCGCCATTATGTTCGGAATGGCGCTGGCAACTTTCGATAGGGGCAAGCCGGTGCTGGACGCGTTTCACTACATCAATCACATCTTGTTCAAGATGATCGGCTTCATCATGTATGTCGCTCCCTTAGGAGCATTCGGCGCGATGGCCTTTACTATTGGACGGTATGGAGTCGGAACCCTTCTGCAGCTTGGAAACCTGATGCTGTGCTTCTATGCCACGGCGGCGCTGTTTGTTTTCGTGATATTGGGGGCGATCGCGCGGCTGCACGGATTCCGCATCTGGAACCTGTTGAAGTACTTGAAAGAGGAGTTTTTGATCGTCTTGGGGACCTCTACATCCGAGGCGGCTTTGCCATCGCTGATGATAAAACTTGAGAGACTGGGCTGCACCAAGTCCGTGGTTGGGCTGGTGGTGCCGTCAGGGTATTCGTTTAATCTCGACGGCACGTCGATCTACCTGACCCTTGCGGCGTTATTCGTCGCCCAGGCCACCAATACGCACTTGACCGCGGCGCAGGAATTCCAGTTGCTGGTGGTGCTCATGCTGACCTCCAAGGGCGCGGCGGCGGTCACCGGCGGCGGCTTTATCACCTTGGCCGCAACCCTGTCTTCGCTGCATACCGTGCCGGTTGCGGGGATCACTCTGCTGCTAGGCGTGGACCGTTTCATGTCGCAAATGCGGAGTCTCACCAATCTGGCCGGTAACGCGGTGGCGACGATTGTGGTGGCGAAATGGGAGAACGAATTCGACAGCGGCAAGGCCGGCGCGGTCCAGGTGGGCGGCGCGGTGGAAGCGTCCGTGGCCATGGCGAGCGGCGATTAGCGAACGGGCGGTTCGCGGGCTTCTAAGCGGCGATTCACTAAGGTTTCTCGGGTGCTTACCCGATAGAAGGAAGACTCTTCAGGCGGTATCCTGAGACCCTCGGAGGAGTGTCGCTGTGAAAAACATCGTACCTGCAGCCCTGTTGCTAGGGCTCGGAAGCCTTGCGTCCGCGCAGACGCCCACCATCGGGAATTGCGCGGTTCTTCCGGCGGATAATATTTGGAACACGCGAATCGATCAACTGCCGGTTCACCCAAGTTCTTCCACCTGGGTGAGCACCATCGGCGCGTCTTCACCACTGCACCCGGATTTCGGTTCAGGTTTGTATAACGGGGGCCCCATCGGCATCCCGTACGTCACGGTTCCTGGGACGCAAACCAAGTATCCCGCGACCTTCACGTATCAAAGCGAGAGCGATACCGGTCCTTACGCCATCCCGCTGAACGCGCCGATTGAAGGCGGCAGCTCAAGCACTGGCGACCGACATGTGATCTCAGTCGACACGGACAATTGTATTCTTTACGAAATTTACGACGCTTATCCGCAGACGTCGAGCTGGACCGGCGGTTCCGGTGCCATCTTCAACCTGCTTTCAGACGCGCTGCGGCCAGCCACCTGGACCTCGGCCGATGCCGCCGGGCTGCCGATTTTCCCGGGACTGGTGCGGCACGATGAAGTTGCCACCGGCGCGATTCACCACGCGCTTCGCTTCACGGTGCCGCAGACCCAGAGGGCATATGTATGGCCCGCGCGGCACTATGCATCGTTGCTAACCGGGGCGCAGTATCCGCCGATGGGAGCGCGGTTTCGCCTGAAGGCGAGCTTTGACATGTCGGGTTTCTCGCCAACTAACCAAGTGATTCTGACAGCCTTGAAGCAGTACGGCATGATGCTGGCGGACAATGGCTCCGCCTGGTTCCTCTCCGGCGCGCCGGATGCTGGCTGGAATAACGACGATCTGCACGCCTTAACGACCATCGCGGGGTCCAATTTCGAGGCGGTGGATGCGACGGTGCTGATGGTGAATCCAGACTCGGGGCAGGCGGTGCAAAGCGGCGTGACGGTGAGCGTGAGTCCGTCGAGCGCGAGCGTTCCACTGAGCACGCAGAAACAATTCACTGCCACGGTGAGCGGCAGCTCGAATCAAGCGGTTACCTGGGATGTGAATGGTGCGGTCGGAGGAAATGGCACGGTCGGTTTCATAGACTCAGTGAGCGGGCTGTACACAGCGCCGGCGTCGGTACCATCGCCGGCAACGGTTACGGTTCACGCCAGCAGCAGCGCTGTGGCGCCCGCGGTTGCCGGCAGCGCGGCGGTTACAGTGGTGAACGCGCTTCCGATCGCGGTGACCATTTCTCCCACGAGCGCGAGAGTGCGCGTGACGGCTACTAAACAGTTCACGGCTAGCGTGACCAATACCACAAACACCTCGGTCACATGGAAAGTAAACGGAGTCACCGGCGGGAATTCGACGTTCGGCACCGTTAGCACCGGCGGACTATATAAGGCGCCGAATATTGTTCCTTCGCCGTCGAAGGTCACGGTTAACGCCACTAGCAATGCGGATGCCAGCAAGTCAGCCAGTGCGACGGTCAGTATCACAAGGAAATAGATCATGCTTAAGATTTCGTTACTCGCCGCTCTGTTGAGCGGCGCTGCACTGGCGCAGAACCCGACCGCTTCATTAACCGTGGATGCCAACGCCAACCGCCACGCGATTGATCCGCGGATCTATGGCGTGGCCTACGGAACCACCGCGCAACTTTCCGATTTGAACGTTCCGTTGAACCGCTACGGGGGCAACAATAGCAGCCGCTACAACTGGCAGGTGAACGCCGACAATCGCGACCAGGACTGGTATTTTGAAAGCATCGGCGATGCGTCGGCGGTGGCCGGGGAGCGCGGCGATACCTTCATTTCGAGCACGCAGGCGGCCGGGGCGCGGGCAATGATCACGATTCCGATGCTCGACTGGGTAGCGAAGCTGGGCGCGAATCGCAGCAAGCTGGCCAGTTTTTCGCAGGCCAAGTACGGCCCGCAGACCGGGAACGACGCGCAATGGTATCCGGATGCCGGCAATGGCATTCTGAAATCCAACGGGCAATATGTAACCGGCAACGATCCCAACGACGCCAACGTACCGAGTACGTCGTCTTATCAGCAGCAATGGGTGCAACACATGGCCACAGCCTTCGGCCCGGCGAGCACTAACGCGCCGCGCTATTACGTTCTGGATAACGAGCACAGCATCTGGCATTCGACCCATCGCGACGTGCACCCCACCGGCGCGACCATGGATGAAGTTCTGGCGCGGATCAAAGACTACGGCGCAACGATACGCGGGACGGATCCGGGCGCACTGATTGTGGGACCGGAAGAATGGGGCTGGAGCGGCTATTTTTACAGCGGCTATGACCAGCAGTACGGCAGCCTGCACGGCTGGAGCTATCTTCCCGACCGCACCAACCACGGCGGCATGGACTACCTGCCGTGGCTGCTGGAGCAACTGAAAGCCGACGGGCGGCATTTGCTGGACGTCTTCACAGTGCACTATTATCCACAGGGCGGCGAATTCAGCAATGACGTCAGCACCACGATGCAATTGCTGCGGAACAAGTCGACGCGTTCGTTGTGGGATCCCAATTATGTGGACCAGACCTGGATCAATACTCAAGTGATGCTGATTCCGCGCCTCCGTGGCTGGGTGGACGCGTATTATGACGCGGGCACGCCCATCGGCATCACGGAATACAATTGGGGCGCGGAGCCCTATATCAACGGTGCGACGGCGCAGGCAGACATCCTGGGGATTTTCGGCCGGGAGGGTCTGAATCTGGCAGCGCGCTGGACCACGCCCGACGCATCGACGCCTACTTACAAAGCTATCAAGCTTTATCGCAACTACGACGGCAACAAGTCGAGCTTTGGTGACATGAGCGTTTCGGCCAGCGGCCCGAATCCCGACAACGTTGCTGTGTTCGCCGCACAGCGTACCGCCGATAGCGCGCTGACGGTGATGGTGATCAATAAGTATCTGTCGGGGAACACGCCGGTGAATCTGGCGCTGAACAATTTTGCCGCTAATGGAACAGCCCAGGTTTATCAGCTCACGGCGGCCAATGCGATCACGCGGCTGGCCGACCTGAGCTTCAGCGGCAGCACGGCGGCGTTCACTGCGCCACCACAAAGCATTACACTGCTGGTATTGCCTACCGGCACCGCCAATGTGCCGCCGGTAGCACAGGCTTCGGCGATGCCCACATCCGGGATCGCGCCGCTGACCGTGACCTTGAGTTCGGCTGGGTCGAACGATCCGGACGGATCTATCGCGTCTTATAGCTGGAATTTCGGCGATGGCACGGCCAACAGCAGCAGCGCTTCGCCGGCGCATGTGTATCAGAACGCGGGCAGCTACACTGCGGTCCTCACGGTCACCGACAATCGCGGCGCCACGGCGACAGCAAACGCTTCAGTCACGGTGAGCGCTAACCCGCTGATCGCGCCTACTAACTTGACAGGCACCGCCGGAAGAGGCTCCGTAACCTTGAAGTGGAGCGATGCTTCCACTTACCAGACCGGCTTCTACATCGAGCGTGCGCCCTCTGGCAGCAACAGTTTCGTGCGTGTTGGGACGGTCGCGGGTAATGTGAAGACTTTCACGAACACTGTCAGCAAGGGCACATACCTTTACCGGGTGCAGGCTTACAATACGACCAACGGCGTCACCAGCGTTTCAGCGTATTCGAATACAGTGACGGTAAAAGTCACGCATTAATGAGTCCTATAGGTCTTGCTGAATCCAGTGCGTTCATTGGTGATCGTGATCTTGCCGTCGCGCGTGACCGATGCCATTAACCACTGGCCTTCGTGCGGCGTTGATTCCAGATTCGCGATCTGATCCGGTTTCACGTTGTGGTCGCGGTTGGGTCCCATGGCCTGATGTACCTGCCACACGTCCTCCAGGCCGGGGATCTTGTAGACCGTGTCCCAGGCTGAATTCTGCCAACCTTTGGTCGCGCCGTTATTGACGATCACGATCTGCGGTTTGAGCGCGAGCACGTGCGCCGGAGCGCCGGAGAAATCGTTGAAGAACCCGTGGTGCGTGGCCTGAAACAATGTGACGGTGCCCAGTTTGTTCACGGGGCAGGCGAGCTGCATTTCGACGTCCCAGGTCAAATCGCCCAGGTCCAGGAACTTAAACTTTCCATAGGTCAATAGAATTCCAGCGCTGCGCTGATTCTCGGTGGTATCGGGCGGCTTTTGCTGGGCATCCTTGCAGTAGGGATTCTCGGCGCCGCTCGCGCCTTTCACCGGCGACGCGATGACTTGGCCGTTGGCGGCAACCACCACAGCATCCAGTCCCTTGAGCGGCAGCTTGTCGCCGGGCTTCAGGGTGGTGCGTTTCCCATCGCCCAAGGCTTTGTAGGCGTCCCAGATTTTGCCGCTGCGCGGGTCCTGGGCTTCAATGGACTCGCCATGATCCAGAAAATGCTCGATGGGGATCAGCTTGGCGAGCGCCGGTGCGCCGCCGATATGATCGCCGTGGTAATGCGTGATCATCAGGTAGTCGATCTTCTTGAGGCCGGCTTTTTGGGCCGCGCGAAAAATTCGCTTCGCATCGCGGTCATTGGGAGCCGGATTTCCGGTGTCGACCAGCAGCGACTGTCCTTCGGGAGTGACGATGAGAGTGGCGCCGCCGCCTTCTACGTCCACCCAATAGATGTCGAGATCGCGAGCCGGCGCGGATAGGGCAGCGAAGCCGGTAAAAAGCGCTACGAGGATGAATTTCTTCATGGTTTCTATGCTACTC
>Ga0105239_10005938_pt1 | contig 14209 bp, 10 predicted proteins | sample KBSC44metaG_FD_92761 | JGI IMG/M metagenome (GOLD analysis project Ga0105239, IMG submission 92761) | Corn rhizosphere microbial communities from Kellogg Biological Station, Michigan, USA - KBS C4-4 metaG | ecosystem: Host-associated > Plants > Roots > Rhizosphere > Soil | place: Michigan, USA... | reverse complement strand
TTAATTGTGCTGTGCTGATATCTCCAGGTACTTTGAACGTTACATTAGAAATAAATCCATAGCGAATATGACGTTGCCTAATTCTGTCCTGAAAGTATGCAGTTTTCTGTTCAAGCGTTTGCGGCAGAAAACGAATTTCATTAAGCCCTGATGATGTAAGTGCGTATATGTTGCCTTTGCTGTCTGATGTTATATCAAGTACTTTGTCTTCGCTCAACCATCTTTTAGATGCATAATACCTGCTTGAACTTGAAGGCTCACGCATGAAGGCACCCGAAGAAGTTCCTGCCCACAACTTGCTATTAACTATTGCAAGACAATTGATATCTGTTGATGGTAGTTTTGTTTGTAATGAAAATGTTGAATCTCCACTGAATTTATTAATACCATAATAGCCATTACTGGTAGCGATAATTATTTCATCGTGGCTAAAGCTTATTGCTTTTAAACTATTGCCTCTATGTAATGTTTGAAACTCTTTACCATCAAACCTGTATACAGCATCATTGGTTAAAGCATAATAAACACCATTCTCTGCGCATATTGATAACAGGTTACCTGTAGGTTTACGGATGTTTACTAAACTACCGCTTTTAGTGAAAGCCATTTCTGTTTCACCTGCAAGCAAGACATTGCCGTTTGCATCAACCGCAATCCTATTGTATTTTCCTTTTGGCAGTAGAAGATATGGCACGCCTGCATAACCATTGGTGAGCAATTTATCTTCATACAAATAATAAAGATGGCCACTGCTTTCCTGTATTGTTATATCCAGTGGAACCTTTTGTGCAAGCGGGGTATAGCGAATATCTTTTACCAATTTGTTATCGCTAACCATGCTAAGGCCTTTATCAGTAAGCACATAAATGATGTCATTATAATCAACCACTACTTTTTTTAACACCGCATCTTTTACTGATTCGGGAAGAGAATATTTAACTGATACGGGTTGCAGAAAAGGAACATCTTTTTCCTGTGCAATAACAACACTTTGAATAATGCAAAAAAGAAAAACACCAACAAACAGTTTTCTCATGCCTTGCAGATTTAAGAATATATAGATTACGCTTGTCTCAGTCTATCTCACACCTTTCTCTTCCAGGTATTGTATTAATTTTTCAGGATGATCAGTTTGCATGGCTTTAATGCCTTTACTCAACAGTTTATCCCAATCCGCAGGTCCTTCGTTACTACTTTGTACATCAAGCCATACGCCAACATTGTTGTCAGCAGCTACCTGCAGCATATCATCATTATAATCACTTAAAGATCCATCAGTAACTGTCACTTTGAAGCTTGTAAAGAATTGTTGTAATGAAGTGGCATTTTTAACCGAATCAGGCAGGCTGCACATTAACGGCATCTTTGGTGCCGCCTGTTGCCACTGTGCATACTGCTCATCTTTATTCAGGTATACAATGATATTATGCTCCATGTGAGCATGCTTTATTTGTTGATATGCAACCGCAGGATCGGCCTCTTTAAAATCAAGATATATGTTAATGCGTCCTTTGCACAAAGCCAGCACGTCACTAAATAAAGGCACAGCATATGCTTTAGTTGATGGTTTGTTTTTATCAGACACCTTCAGCTTTTTTATGTCATCATAAGTAAGCCCATTTACTTTTCCTTTTCCATTGGTCATTCTGTCAACAGTTGCATCATGCATTATAACAAGCCTGCCGTCTTTTGTGGTACGCAAATCTATTTCTACATAATCAACCCCATGCTCAATTGCTCTTGTATAAGCAGCAAGCGTATTTTCAGGAACCTCTAGGTGATCTCCGCGATGTGCAATGACTAAAATTTTATGATGAGTTTTTGGAAGCGGTGATTGTGCTACACTATTTTTAAAAGCAATAACGAATGAACTGATGAACAGAAAATATTTCAGCATGTATGGATTCACTATTTTATTTTAAGTACAATACTTATCCGGGTGAAAATTGAAACGTGAAAATCTCACGTCTCATTTTCACTGGCTAACTCCAAGGCCATTATTTTAATAACCACATTTTAGAAAATTCGTCATCAACCGCAGGTGATAAATCTGCAACAACTTCATCGTATGCATCTTTTTTTTGTCCAAGTTCACTTCCCGGATAGCGGTAGCGTGATGGAAATTCATAAGAACTTAAATTTCCGTTCTTGAAAATATTTGGCAATCTTGTTCTGCGCAGATCAAGGTAAGTTTCTGCGGTAACAAGAAACAGTGCAAGCCATTTTTGATCAGCAATCTTTGCAAGCTTTCCATCTTTATCGGCAGGCAATGCAATAGCAGGCTGTGCAAGATATTTTGTAATATTTTCATCACTTACGCCCCAGCGTTGCAATGAATAAGTGATGCCTTTCCTGTACCAAGCATCAGCATCACCGGAAACCAATCCTTTCACTGCTGCCTCGGCAAGAATAAACTGCAATTCATCACTATTCATAATCATCGCCTTTAATAATGGATGGCTATTCTGTCTTATAAGTTGAGAAAATTTAGACACTTTAAAATTGCCTACAACGCCACCAGCCTGTGTATTGTAATGACCATTGCCATTCTTCCAGTCACCAGGCATGCCTGCTATAAAACCTACATATACTTTGTTTGAATCAAGAATATTAATGGCTTGCGCAGCAATAGCAGCATTACTTCTATCAATGTATTCCCATGTAGAAGTATATGTAAACCCATTGGGGTCTGTTGTCTTAAACTCAACACCATCCTTTGATTTGTCACCTGTCCACGGCTGTTCAACAGGTGCTACCCATACAGGTAAACGTGGGTCATTTAATCCGGCCAGTTTATCTACCAGTGTTTTACAGGGCCTGCGTTTATCAAACTCTTCATTCTCCGGCCAGTTAAGTGTGCCACCTCTCCAGGAGTTATCTGCAGTGGTTCCTATATAAGCAATAGAAGCATTGTCATCTGCGTCAGTAAATATGGGTGTGGCTGAAGGATTACTTACAATAGCGGCCATTTGTGCGCCTGCATCAGCAAGCTTTGCAGATGCACGCATAAGCAGCCGCAACCTCAATGAATTGGCAAACTTCTGCCACTTTGTTTTATCTCCGGCAAACATTAAATCATATGTTGATGATATTGGTTCTGTACCCTGCGCAATTAATGTATTTGCGTCTTCAAGTTCTTTAAGCAGGCCGGCATAAATATCTGCCTGCTTATCATACTTAGGATAAAGTATTCCCTCACGCCCCTTTAATGCCTGCGAATAATATACGTCTCCATAATAATCTGTCATGAAAGAGAAAAGCAATGCACGAAAAATGGTAAAAATGCCTTTATGTGTTTGAGAACCTCTTTGATCTGCAAGGTTAATGGCACCATCAATTAGTTTGAGAATTTCCATTGCGTCATACATGGCATCACTGGGCGACTTAAATCCCGAATAATAATTATCGCCACCCTGGAAATTTCTTTCCATATACTGCACTGCTCCGGGAAGTTTGCTATCATCATAACCCATAACCTGGTAAAACAACGCAGTCTTTTTTATGATAGAAGACAGAAGGAAAGGGTCATTTACAGATTCCACGGCATTAAGCTGCTGAAGCGAATCGTAACTTCTTAATTCATCTTTCGTGCATGATGCAATGCCTGCGATGAAGAGAAGAATGAATATTTTTATTTGAAAGGATTTCATATTATTTTTTTTCAGGGTTAATATTAAAAATCAACTGAAAGTTTAAAGCCATAAGAGCGTATGCTTGGCAGCGTGGCTCTTAGTATGCCCTGGTTTGAACCTACACCGGTGAAGGCTGATTCAGGATCTTCATGTCGTCCGGATGCATTCCATTGAAACACATTGCGGCCTATCAGCGATAATGTAAGATTGGTTAACTTATACCTGTTTGAAATTTTGCCCGGAAAAGTGTAGGACAATGATATCTCTCTCATTTTAAAATTAGTGGCATCAAATGTTCTTGTAGAAGCAAAGTCCCAGATAACATCGCCATAACTATTGTAAGGAATTTGATAGAAAGTGTTATTGGGATCAGCGCCGTTTACAATGTAATCTGCATCAGATGGGTTATCTCCTGTAAAATTTGGATTGATAAACACGCCCTTTGCATAGCTTGCATCATTCCAGTCTGAACGTTGCCCGTCATTGTTATTATTGATGGCCTCATACATGCTGGAACCTGCAGCCGGCCAAGGAAGGCCGCCAAGTTCCGGGCTTCTTCCACCCTTCCACCATGGGTTGTTTGGTCCTGAACCAAACGTTGTTTTTACCCTGCCATTAGACTCGAGGTATTGCTGGTTGACAGACACATATTTACCACCCTTACGTAAACTGCCAACAAGGTTTAGTGCAAACTGTTTGTATCTTAACGTTGTATTGATACCAAGAATATAATCCGGATTAAAGTTGCCTAATTTTTCCCTGTCTCTTTCATCACCTGATATCTGGAACTCTCCGCCTTCGTTGTTTAGTAAATATTGCCCTTGGTACTTGCCTGATTTTACTTTTAAGATAGGATTAGCCTCATAAATATTTCCAATCTCCTCACCTACTGCAATCTTCACTTTCGTTTTACCATCATAGTCTGCAAATACATAACCATTAGGTGCAAACTTATCGCTGAGCCTTGTAATCGTTGCCTTGTAATGTGTAAAGCTAAATGAGGCATCCCAGTTCCAGTTCTTTGTTCTTACAGGGTTTACAGTTAACCCAAATTCAAACCCTTTGCTGCGTACGTCACCGATGTTGGTTAACATGCCTGTATAACCTGTGCCCTGTACAGTTGGAATATTATCAATCTGATCTTTCTGGTCTTTGATAAAATAGGTGAAGTCAAATTTTATTGCATTGTGCAGCATCCATAAATCAATGCCAGCTTCTTTGGTAACAGAATGCATAGCCTTAATATCCTTATCAACAAGTGAAGCATTAATGCTTACTGTTTTTGCCGCACCCCAATCGCTTGCATCATAAGTGTAGGTATCTATGCTTCTTCTTCTTGTTAAACCATTACCAACATCGGCCCATGCAAGACGTGCTTTCACCAGGTTAAAAAATTCAGGAAGCTTTAATGATTCTGAAGCCACCCAGCTTAACGATGCTGACGGATAGAAATAATTTATCTTCTCTTCACTTAGTACTCCTTTCCAGTCATTACGACCTGTTACATCAAGAAATACCTGGTTGGCATAACCAAGCGTAGCCGTACCATACACGCTGTACGACTGGCTTGTACCCCATCCCGAAGAAGATACAAACAACTGTCCCGGCATTGCGTTAGCCAGTGTAAACAATGCTGGTGTTGAAAGCTTTCCTGCTGTATTCTCAAGATTGTTATTACTCGTATAAGCGTAGTTGCCACCAACAGAAGCGTTTAAAGACAGCTTGCCGAAGTTGTTATTGTATGTGAGTATCGCATCTGAATTAACCATCAGGCTGCTATTGTTGCCTGTAACAAATTGTCCATCCCCAATGCGAAATTTATCGTCCATGTTTGTCTTTCCCCATGATTGCCTAAACTCATAATATTCTTTTACATTTTCCATGCCTGTTCGCAGCAATAAAGAGAACCTGTTGTTTATCTGCCAGTCAAGTTGGATCTTTCCAAAATAGTTATCACGGCTGAAACGATGAATCTTCTCATAAGTTGTCCACCACGGGTTTTCAGTATCTACATTAATGCCATCATCTTTCATGATAGCACCATTTTGCTGAATGCCCTCATACCCCTTTAACCAGTAGTTACGCATTTGAGATAATGGTTGAAGGTTGGAAGGAAAATTAAACAACAGATTATTTAATACACTATTTGAACCAACACTGTTGGCCTTGTTTGGAGAATAGGTACGGATATAACTTGTGCTTACCGAAACACGCAGACTGTTGGTAAGCTTGTAATCTGTATTAAGTGTTACAGATTTCTGGTTGGTTTTGGTGTTGGGCATTACACCTTTGTTATCCATGTTTGATAATGACAAACGGAAGGAGCCCTTATCATAATTACCATGAACATTAATACTATTGGTCATGGTTGTTCCTGTTTGCAGGTAAGCTTTTACCCTGTCTTCATTAGATGATACCATTGCCTTATTGGCCCATTTTTGCTGAAGTACATCCCAGTAATCAGCAGAAAATTTACCATCCAGCTTTGGCCCCCAGGTATCAGTATTATCGTACTCCCATTCAAAGGCACGCTCACCCTGGCCATATTCCATTTGCTCTTCAATAAACTGGTAAGGTTTATCCCACATTGTTGAATTGCTGTAAGAAACACCTAATCCCTTTTTACCGGCCTTGCCGGATTTAGTGGTAATCATCACTACACCATTACCACCTTCTGCACCATATAAAGCTCCTGCACTGCCTCCTTTCAATATTGTTACGCTCTCAATATCTTCGGGATTTAGTTGCGATAATATATTGCCAAAGTCAACACCATCTTTTGGCGTAAAAGTTTGTGCGCCTACGGGTATTCCATCTATCACATATAAAGGCTGGGATCTTGCAGAAATATCTGCACCACTGCTAAGCGAAGGCATTGTAGTAGTGCCACGAATATTAACAAGTACAGACGATGTAGGATCGCTGCTGAGGTTTACAAAATTTACACCACTCACTTTGCCATCCAGCGATTTTAAAACATTGGGATTGGCAGCTTTTACCAGGTCCTCTGATTTAACTTCCGCTACAGAATACCCGAGTGATTTTTTGCTTCTTGATATACCGAGCGCTGTAACAACAACATTAGACAATTCCTTTGCATCGCCTACTTCAAGTGTAACATCTACCTGGGATCGGCCATCAAGTGCAATCTCTAATGTTTTATATCCAACATAACTGAATTCAAGTGTTACATCTGCACCAGATACATTTAATGTAAATCTTCCGTCATCATCAGTAGATGTTCCCTTAGTAGTTCCTTTTTCTGTGACCGTAACACCCGCAAGCACCCCCTTGCTATCTCTCACCGTTCCTTTTACGGTTAATTCCGCCGGGCTGGTGAAGCTTTTCCCCGGCGGAATTTTTTTTTCAACGTCTTGTTTAATAATGTAAACGTTGTTTACTTTCTCGTAGGTTAGCCCTGCAGGCAATAATGCTTTTCTTAGAAGAGCGCCTGCATCATTCTGCTGTTTATCCCCCTCAACAGGAAAAGCAATGAGTGTTTCTTTTAATGAGTCAGCCTGGTAGCTGAAATAAATATTATAGTCGCGCTGAAATTGTTGCATAAAGTTTTCCAGCGTAATCATTTTCGATTTGGTTGTATTCTTTTTTTGAGCTGCAGGAGATGTTACTGCCAAATCCTGTGCAGTGACAGTTACAGAAATACAACAGGTAAGCATAAGGGGCATAAGCCATTTACCCAAAAGCAGGGATAATGCGTGTTGTTTTTTCATAGCAGTTAATATTAATTATCGGCAACAGGTATATTAATTTTTTGATACCAGCAGTAGTTTTTCATGGTATCGTCCCCCCGCTTTGCGGGGCACTTTATCTTTCAGTTATCATGGCAGCAACAAGCTTCCATAAAACCCTTATCACTATTCCAGGCAACTTGTTTGTCAAACCACGAAAATTAACACCTGCATTTATTGAATAATAAGCTGATTGTTCGCTTGTGAAATATTTACGCGAAGCGTTTTCGCTACTACAGGTAACAACATCTGCAGGCTGTTTACAGGTATCACGGCACTCATCTTTAACAATTTTGCTTTTTCATTTTTAAAAATGATATCAACTCCGTAATAAGTTTTTACCAGCTCCATTATATCTTCAAGAGATGTTTGCCTGAAGTTCCATTTACCTTCTATCCACGCTGAGTAGAGCTGTGTATCTGTTTTAATTGTTTTCAATGTACCATTAAGCGAATCAAACACTACCTTATCACCAGGCTGCATTAAGACTTCCGTACCAGCTTTTTTATCAATACCAAGCTTTACACTTCCACTTGTTAATACCACTTCTGTTGCAGCAGAACGTGCATTTACATTAAACTTTGTGCCAAGCACAGCAACATTCAATATTCCGGCGTGAACGATAAACTGTTTTTTACTTACCTCTTTCTTTACTTTAAAAAAAGCATTGCCTTTCAAAAAAACTTCACGTACTGCTTTCTCTTCAAACTGAGTACTGTATTGCAAAGAAGAGCCTGCATTTAATATTACAACAGAACTATCCACTAATTGAATCTCCCTGGTTTCATTATTACCGGCCTGTACAAAAAGCATGTCTTCTGTTATCGCATGCTTATTAAAAAAGTAAAAGCTGGTAAAAGCAACTACTAATATGGCCGCCGCTGCCGCCCAATGTTTCCATTGAATATGTCGCACTTTATTTACAGGTTTATTTAAATGATCCTGCAAATTCAACCTGGTGAAAATGTCTTGCTTCAGTATGCTTTTTTCTTCTACAGAGAGAGGTTGTTCATGATAATCTTTTGCAGCCAGTTCAAGCACCAGCTTGCGGGCATTCAGCATTACTTCTGCCTGTGATTGATTCTCCTGCAGCCATTCGCTCCAGAATAATTCAGTATCTACATCATTATTCAATACCCATTGTTGAAAATACTCGTCTGCTGCAAACTGTTCTTCAGAGTAATTCTTATATGACTGCTGCCCTCTCATCTATTATAAAGAGAAAAAAATGTACTAGCGATACTCACTCTTTTTAAAATATTTTTTTGAAAGGAAAATCTGTATCAACAAAAGCGATCACAGAAGGCTCTTAATACAACTCCGAAAGAGTCTTTATGTAAAGAAGAATAATTAATGCAAACATTTCGCCGCGCAGACGCGCAATAGTTCTAAAGAAGAGATTGTTTACGGATTGATAATTCATATTTAGTTTCTCTGCAATCTGTTCGTAACTGAAGCCCTGGTTAAAGCGCAGTTCAAGCGCCAGTTTTTGTCGGTCAGTAAGGCAGGACAACGCACGTTTTAACCTGCTTTTAGTTTCTTTATCTGTATCTATATCAATAAGAATATCTTCAATGGTTAAGCCATCAGAAACTTCTTCATTTACCGAATCGCAGGTTATTAATGGTTTTTGCTTCTTCTGCTTTTTGAAAATAATATTACGCAATACTCTAACCAGGTAAGCCTGCGAATGCACGACCTCTCCCAATGATTCGCGATAGTTCCACAATTCAACAAACACTTCCTGTATGCAGTCTTTGGCCATTTCACGGTTTACCAGCAGTTTCATTGCTATGGGAAAAAGTTTATCAACATACTCATCATAAAAATAGCCTAATGCATCAGCATCCCCTTGCTTTAAACGGGCCCAGTATGCATTGTCATTATGAAGCAGTTGTTCAGTCATTGTAACCGCAAATTAAAAGAAAGCAAGCCCCTTATATTTTGTCGGGCAATGCTTTAACCAAAACATAATATGCGTTTAGACAGGATACGTTTCGCAATTCTTGCAACACCGCTTTTATCAGATCACAATGTAATATTGGATTTAGCCAGCACCAGGAAACAATGCGGAAGAAAATAAGGCTACAGTCAATTACGGCCAGGCTTTCCTGAACACATCTTTTACAACAGCGATTAGTTATATGCCTTGCCGAATATAATAAAAAAGTATGAGGATTTATAAGGTATTCGCAGTAAGATTTAAAATTGATTACTGTTTCTTAAATTCATTAAATAACAGTTTGATTTAAACATTTAGTATTTTTACACTAATGAAATTTTACGATAAATATCCACAATTACGAGAGAAAAGTTATCTCGCAGAAATGTTGATAGAAACTGTTTTCTCTACAATGTCTCTTGAAGAGCAGGAAGTGCCAAAGCCTAAAATTCAACAGATTGTTTCATTGCTTTTAGAAGAGGAGGAATTAAAAGGCAACCAATTCTTCATCAATAAGTCTATATAGCATAGTAAAATCGCCTGTATCTGCTGACTTCATTGCATTGATGTAAACTTTTCTGCTGTCACCTTCACGATAATATAACTGCAATGGTTTATACCCGAATTTCATTGCTACTATATTCATAAGAATACGCCCAGTTCTGCCATTACCATTATTAAACGGATGAATATAAATGAAATGATAGTGTGCATATATGAGGCATTCAATGTGGTCGATTCTTTCTTTTGCAATTGAGATTTTGAAATTGATGTTATCAATAAACTGATACATAAGTTGTGGCACCTGATATGCTTTAGGGGGTTCAAGTTGACCAACGATGACATTTAAATTGCGCCATTTGCCAGCCCAATCGTATAATTCTCCAAATGCAATTTTATGTATTTGAAGTAACAGTCCTACAGAAATAGGCGTCTCTATTTCTAATTGAAAAATGAAAAGCTCGGCAGACGCAATTCCTTTGGCTTCATACTCATTAATAACATTTTTGTCTGTTAATCCAAGTAAATTATCCTCTGGAGAAGGTGTCCAGCTTGTACCATGATCCATCATTCAAAGATATAGCTTTGAGAAACCAATTAATTACTATCGTTGACAATAAACATCCTACGTTTACAATCTTGGCTCTACCGGTTTATAAGGTAAATCAAATGTATTGCAGCCTCTTGTTTTGAGTTTGCGCCTGTATACTTTACTACCGCTTGATACGTACAGGATATCAAAATTGGCGCCACCAAAACAGCAGTTAGATGCCTGTCCAGATGGTACAGGAAGGATAGCATTTACACGGCCCAACTGGTCAAGTATCTGAATGCCTGATCTTGTAGAGACATACACTCTTCCCGCAGTATCACATTTAAGTCCATCGGGCCATGCGTTATCATCAATATCCAATGAATGCAGCCAGCCATAATGTTGTTTATAGGCAAGCGTACCATCTTTCATAATTCTGTATACCCATATCCAATGCGTAGCTGATTCAGTGACATATAGCTGAGTTTGATCAGGCGAGAGCGTAACTCCATTAGCAAACTTTACTCCTTCATCAACGATCATTTTTTCACCGGAAGGTTTTATGAGATAAAGCTTACTTGGATTGGTTGTTCCATTAGGAGAAGTAACATAAATATTTCCATTCTGCGCAACAACAAGATCATTTCCTGAAATGCTGTCTGCAATAACTTTCTCTTTCCCATTTTTATCATAACACAATATTTGTTTTGTTGCACCTGCTACAACATAACGGTTGCCATCAGTGCCAAAACAAGTGCCACTTGATCTTTTTGCATCTATACTTAAAGTTGTAAGCTTTCCATCCAATGTAACCGCGTATGTTTTTGAAGCAGGTATGTCCTGGAAGAATACCTCGCCTTTGTTATTTGCCGCTGTTCCTTCCGTAAATTGATAACCATCCCCCACCAGTTGCCAGTCTTCACCTGGAATTAAAATATCATTCAACACCTGGTTCTTTGAAATACCCGCTGCAACAGGTGATGGCCAATCTTTCCAAAGCCATCGCATTGCTTGTGGAAAGATTGCTGTACCCTGGTTACCGTTATGACCACCTTCTCCCCATACATGGTTTACCTCATAGCCGGCAAATACAAGTGCTCTTTCCATGGCTTCATTTGCTTTCCACCAGTCGCCCCCATAGATATTCAAATCATTGCTTCCATCCTGCATAAATATGCGTATAGGTTTGGGCGCATACTTGCGTATAAGCCCCGGGTACCTGTCTGCACCACGCAGGCTTACATACGTACCAATGGCACTGAAGACTCTTGAAAATTCCAACGGCTTCTCCCATGCTGCTGTAAACGCGCATACCGCTCCGCTGCTTGAACCGCCAATAGCCCTGTCATTTCCATTATGAGACAAATGAATTGCACGGCCATCACCTGCATGCTGCTTTTCAACATCAGGCAAAATTTCTTCCAGTATAAATCTTGCATAAGCATCTCCCAAACCATCATATTCAAAGCTGCGGTTATAACGATCAAGCGATCTGCCTGAACTATCATTTAGTACTTTACCCGGCGTAACAAACACACCTATTGTTACAGGCATTTCTTTGCTGTTGATAAGATTATCAAATACGATAGGCGCTTTCCATTGTATGCCATCCTGGTTAACGTATACGCAGGCAGGCTTATCAGCTTTATATTGTGCGGGAATGTATATCCAGTAATCACGTGTGGTGCCTGGAAAAATTGTTGAGTGATTAAAAGTAAATTTCAGCACTTCACCCTTTGGCACTCCCGCATGTTCAACACTTGCTGAGTCAATATCATATTTTTCTACAGGTTGCTGCGCAGCAATAAACGAGGTAATACAGGCGAAGCATGGCAAGAGTAGTTTTTTCATGGTTGAGCGCTTATAAAATCAAAAGGTTTTTATTCGACAAAAGCTACCAGGTCAATTACATTTACTACATAGAACAAAAGCATTAATTTTTTTGATGAGATGCTTTGTAATGATCGAGCAGCATATCACCTCCGAAATCATTCTTTAAATCCCGTACAACGGTGTGCACATGATTGGCATTGTTTTGTGAGTTGTCATATTCGATGATAAGGGTCGGGCCCTGTATCCTGTAATAATGTGGCTTTCCTTTTTGTGGTTGTTGCGCACCTGCCCATGCAAAGCGAAGATTTTCCAAACCAGCCTGCTGAATTTCTTTCAACATATCATCTGCAAACAGCTTTGTAAAACGATATATATATAACTTAACAAGTTGAAGTAACTGTTGTTGCTGTGCAGCATTCAGATCAGTATACGCAATGCCTGCATGTCCGTCTATCATTGCTTTGCGGCTAACAAAGGTAATAATCTCACCGGGTGCAATTGTATCTATTAAAGCTTTAGGCAACTGCTCTTTACTTAATGTATGTAATAAAGCAAAAGCCATATCAGCTTCATCTTTTAGTATTTGTTTCCCCTTCTGAGGCCCATCCTGGACAATACCTGGATTAGAGCCCAGAAAGCCTGGTGTACCAGCTACCAGTTTATTATCCTTTGAAGAAAAATTAAAACAAACATGATGCCCTTCAAATCTCCATCCCCATATAGTATTAGCTGCAGGAATACCAAAGAAAGTAAAATTGTATTTGCCGGGATCACGAAAATGATCTTCAGGCTTCCTGTTCTCAATTGCTTTAAGTAAGACTTCCAGCTGCATTATTTCTTTTACTTTCTCCACCGTTTTTTCACTAAGGCATGTTTTTATTAATGTCATGGCTGCCTGCTGTTGTGATGCGTTCAACTGATCCATAGGAATGCCTTTCCTGTTGTCTATAGGAAAGTAATGAAAGTTATAACGCTCATCATTATCAAATGGATATAGCGCTTTTGCACGTTGAGATGAGTCTAGCATATTCACAAACTTTACAGCGGAAGCAACCATATCCTGCGCATGTATGAATGTTGCGGCAAACATGCAGACAAAAGCAATCATAAGTGTTTTATTCATAGCAATTTTGGTTGGCTTTAAAAACAATTACACGTGAAGTTATTTAAAATGATTGCTAATATATCCGCTATTGTTTTTTATAGCAGGTATATATGTGAATGCTAAGGCAATATTTCAAACATTTTATTTAGCATAAAAAAATCTTGGAATCATTATAAGGTGAAAAAACATGAGATACTGGGATTTTTCACATTTTTCATTACCCAATATCTTTCGATATTTAATGCCGGAAAGACAACTATAGCCACTGAAATATTTATTGCGTACAGTTAAACAAACAGTTAGAGCAAGCAACATTTCAACCAACTGTTAACGTTAACAAACCATATAAAAAGAATTACCCGGGAAATTATGAAATAAAAAAAAAGCGCACTATTTTGTTTCAACGGTTGCTTTTTTATAAAACTTTCTTTACTCACTTTTAAAAAATCAACATCATGTCATTTAATGCAAAACTCAAGTTCGGCAGCAAAGACGGTATAGACGTACTTGCCTGTGACTATTCACTCCGCAGGGATGTAGACGCCAAGGGAAGGCCATCATCAGGCGTTTATGGCGGAACCATTAAGCTTTCCATTGAATCTACAGACGACACTTCTATCGTTGAATCTATGGTAAACCAATACAAGCCTATTGATGGTTCTGTTACCTTTAAGAAAAGCGATGAAGATGCCAAAATGAAAGAAGTTAAATGGGAAAAAGGCTACGTTATTGACTTTCATGAAAGCTTTGTAGACAAGGCCAGCAACAATGAGCAAGGTTCGAAACCAATGCAGATTGATTTTACCGTTTCTGCACAAAAAATTACTATTGGAAATGCAGAACACAAGAATGAATGGCCGGCATAATTTATAGCTGCATCAAAACATTTCCGCAAAGCGATCCGCTGGTTTAATG
>Ga0105239_10005934_pt1 | contig 14211 bp, 10 predicted proteins | sample KBSC44metaG_FD_92761 | JGI IMG/M metagenome (GOLD analysis project Ga0105239, IMG submission 92761) | Corn rhizosphere microbial communities from Kellogg Biological Station, Michigan, USA - KBS C4-4 metaG | ecosystem: Host-associated > Plants > Roots > Rhizosphere > Soil | place: Michigan, USA... | reverse complement strand
GCAGGTCGCAGGTCGCAGGTCGCAGGCGCCCAGGTCCCCAGGTTGATACGTCTCGTGCAGAGCACTCGTAATTAAGTTGTCTAAGAAGTGTAGGAATCTAGGACTCTAAGAGTTCCAAGAGTGTGAAGCGAGGAGGGCTCGTTATGCCGAGCAGGAACGGGCAATGGTCTGCTCTGCTTGCTCTGTTTTCCTTCTCTCAGTCTTCGGTGCTCAGGCTGGAGCCCTGGGTGCTGGGCTGTTTGGAGGGGGACCGGGGGGAGGCTAAGAGGCTTTACTGCTTAGTGCCCCTACGTGCAGTGGAGGCTGCTTAGGGGCGTTCGAATGCGGAGCAGGAGCCAATGGGGGCACTCCTAAGCCCCAAGTGCACGGCAAGTCCTTCTTAATCAGTTCAAGTGCCATTTCACCTGGGAATGCCTAATGCCTGAAGCCCTGAAGCCTGGGCAGCCGTGGGTGGTGGCCCAGGGAACAGCTTTCGAACACTGCTGGGCTTCTTAGCCCGTGTTCCCGCCCACTCCCACACCCACTCACAGTCACAGCCTGAGTCCTCAGGGGCCCGCTTTCCACCCAGGGAACGCCAAAGTCGACTGACTACGACTGACTGATGTTCCCGTTTCCTTCCCCACCGCTAACTACGATTCTTCCGTCATCGTTCCAGAGCCTGAGGGGCCTCCAAGGCCCCCCGATGGATGGATGATGATCCCCAATGGCCCCGAGGCCCCAAGCCCCCAAGGCCCATCACCCTCTTCTATCGCCCTTCTAGAAGCACCCCCTCCACCCTCACCCCCTCCTGCACATGCTGAACCCAATTCACTCGGCACGACACTTCGTATTGAACTGAGCAATCAACTTGTCTGCAATAATAAAGCAACAAAGTGAACACAATTACAAGGCATTCTGCCCGTGTCTTCTTTCTGTTTCTCACCCCTGCTCGGCTTTCAGGTACTTTCTGCTGATTCCCGCCACCAGCCACAGCCACGTCCACATTCGCAGCATACCTACGGAGTACTGTAATGATCGTGACATGGGATGCTTGCTCGCCCGTTGCATCCGCATCTCTCAAAGTGGCCAGGTGACCGCCAGATCCAAACCCTATCCCACACATCAGTCCATCGTTGCAAATCACACACTTCTTTCGGCCATGCACAAGACCAATCTAGCTGACTAGTAGGCCCATTGATGGTGATATTCCTCTATCTGTGACCTTCTCCGTACCTCGCTACCTGTCGATCAACCGCCAGATCACTATCACTTCTGTACATGGCCCCATCTCCAGACCACCGATCCACCTCCATGCTTCAAATCCATCACTATCCGGAATATTGATGGCGCCCGTTATCGCCAGAGCCTGGAGCCCTGTCTACACGTCTCCCATCCCAAACCTTGTCTCAACTTCTGTTTTCATTGCTCTGCCCTGCTTGTCGTCTCCACTCATTAAGCGTTATCTACCCAGCTCCCTCCACCAGATCACCACACACACTCAATCCCTCACACAGGCTAGCTGCCCCCATGCACTTTCCAATACTTTTCAATCCCTTTCCTGGTGCATCCTTGGCCCCTGTGCGCTATGCAAGAAAGTTCTGATGCTGGCTGGTATGCTGAACCTGTTCAGGTCATGCATTTCACAACTGGCAATCCCCGATCCATCAATTCGTCATCGTCCCGGCCACCGAGTTCAAATCCTCCCTTAGCGATCAAAACTAGCCGCCTGTTTGAATCTCTTAGCCAGACCTTCTGATGGGCTTTCAGGGTTGGAAAGCTCGCTGTCTGATTCTAGCGACCAAGGACGCTTTAAGGGCCGCTCACCGTATGAATCGAATATTGCCGTCAACGTCCCCCAACCTTCTGTCTGGGTCAGGTGAACTGCATCCACCTGGTCACCTGTAGTCGCCACTTTGCACAGGACTTGCTCCTCGGTCTACATCATCGTCCAGGTTAGAAAAGTATGATCGAGGGACATGGGACCTACCTCGGTGAATATCCCCATTCCACGAAGATAGCAGAGGAGATGAAAGTCCGAGATGGCCTCCAGCGTCTTCGAGCTGAGTTGTCTGGCAACATCCTTCGGGTCCTGTCCTTCTGCTACCGCTTCTCGATTTTCGACGGGGAACTGATTGGTTTTGAACAGGGGGGACGGTTGAATAGGCATACCTGCCGTCAGTGACACCAGTAGATACTCGACGGGGAAGCTGGGCTTGGCATTTTCCTGCACATTAGCTCCGTACTCATTGATACGCCGATAGAAAACCTCAGGGATATAGCGCGACCGGGACCCAGTGATCTCATCATCCTCTGCTTGAACCAGCATCACAGTTGGATCTGCCGACGGCTCAACAATATCCGCTCGCACCATCTCAACAGCCGCGTTCGATGCCTGGTATGCATTGATAGTGATGCTTTCATCCTGATCACCAGTCACAACACACGTGACAAACCGGGATCCAAAACGACCTGTTTCACTCCATTTCGAAGGGGTAGGGTGTTGTGCTTGAAGCCGTGCTGCAAATGCAATTTCTAAAGATGGCAAAAAGTAGGAATCAATATGACGCCGACACACGGCCTGTCCAGTCTCGTTGTCCGGAGCTATCAGGTCGGTGTAGATGACTCCTACACGCTCGAGACCACATGCTTGAGCCACCGTGTCAACGTCCTTTTCGTTCGTCCATTCGAGCAAGGTCAAGCCGTCAACTTCACAAACTTGCGGAGGCTCATAAATGGCTTCAACCACAACCTTGGTTCCGAGGGGTACCTCCGGGTATTCCTCGTACCGCCCGTACAGGAATCCGAGTCGTTGACTTCCAGACTTTCGCCAAAAGTCTATCAATTTGTCAACCATATTAGGCGAGGCAAACTCCACATGATCGACCATTCGAAATTCTTGCGGTTGCAATGTGATAGCACTCGGCTGACACTTGGTACAGATGCCCTCAGGCCAAGGGGGGTGACCTGATGGGCAGTCCTTCTTCACTCGATAATACGGCTCAGAAAGTGGTGGCACGTATGAACTCTTGAGTTCGGGCTTGTTGGTCGCCGAATTGATCTTCCGCAGGTATCCGTGAAAAGACAAATGTTTGATCTTTTTCTCAGCCAAGTAATTCTTGTCGTAAGGTTCCAGTGGCTGACAGTAGTCACACATGCCTTTGGGTCCATGCCGGCACATTTTTTGGTCCCGGGGTCTGGATATCTTGCCATCAAGTTTGTCTAATCGGTCATCGAGAGGAGACTGTTTGACAACTTCCCAAGGGTTTCGTATTAGGGTGGGTGATGTGACGGCAGGGGCGGTAATGGGGGATGAGGTATCAGGGAGGGCAATGGTTCCGTTTAAGCGGCGTGTAGGTGGAGGATTTGTGCCGTCGACCTGGTTGGCATGGCCATTTGAGAGGGTCTGCGCCTCTGAGTAGCCTAGATACAACTTATCTCCATGTCTATTTCGTATGTTAGTCCCATGAGGTCCAGTATTCATCAGCCATGGTACCGATACGCACTTTAGGCCAACTTCGAACAGTTGAACACCAGGGAGATCCTGTAAGCGTCGCTCACGCTCAGGGTCTGGTTTCGAGCTCACAGGTTTATTACTGAGTACTATCGATGAGGCATTGGTATTGGGGGGAAGTTGATCAAGGATCTGTTTGGTCTGTTGAGCAAGTTGTAAGGCGCAGGAGATGCCTACATACCTGAGGAGTCAAGGAGGAGAAGCGCGCGGTTGGCTCGACGTTCAGTCGAAACTGACCCCATTTCGATTCAAATCTTAACAACATGACGCCTGTATGATGGCAAATATGGAGAGTACTTCAGGTTGAGAATAATTCAAATAAGCTGAGGTTTTGGGAGGGTGGTGATTGTTGTCTCAGTTGGGGTCTGACTCTTGACACGGCGGTCACCAGTCACGAGGATTGCTGGAAAGCAAAAGAATAGAATGGCGAGTCATGGAGGGTGAAGGCAGTCACTCAGCTAGTTAGTACCTGGTTAAGTATCTGACGAATGAGGCTCTGGTAGAAACGGTGCCTGGAAAGGTGGCTGCAGCAATCCGATCACAAACTGCCTCGTCAAGCAGCACTCAGTAAGGCGTAGTACTGTACCTCGCAGCAGCGCCCCAGTGATAATGATGGTGGTGCCTTCTCCAACTTGAACGGCAAGAATGCAGGCCGAAGTTCTTGCGTCATACAGCATTTTCGCCTGCCGCCATACCTTCCAAGTTAGGAACTCTCATGTGATTCACCGTGATTAGTCAGGGCAGGTTAATATCACGGAGCACCAGAAGCACTTCTCAAGCTCTCACATGTTTGACAGTGCCTGACAGGACTCAGCATTCCCTTCAGCGCGTTCCTTATTATTACACAAGTTAACTCTGGTTATGCATACTGTGGTGCTACCTAGTAAATATACGGAGTACTATACAGCACTAACGAGAAAAGTCCCACGAAATATTCTGTGCTAATACTTTCGGGCTGAATCCCTAACAATCCTAACTCCTTCGCTTCGTATACGGATGCAACGTTTGGCAGCTAACCATGACGCACTGAAAACCCTCTGTTAGTGCCTCACTACGTAGGAACCATTGTACAGTTCCCCCAGTCTCTTTTCCAACAGCCTGCGGCCTTCCAATGTTCTCCACACCTCTTCTCGTGGAGCTCCCGTCAAAATATCCCACGCAAGCAGTTTCTCTGTGACCTTTGTCAAGTCCTCCTGCTTTCGCTCCCAATCTTTGTCTTGTCGGATGTGAACACCTGAAGTTATCACCACGAGCGGGACCTTTGGGTCTTGTATGTTTCTCGCACTGACCACTTCATTCTTCGTCAGCGTATCTGCAACCAAGTTTTCTTGTAACTTGTTCTTGATGAATTTTCCACCCTGGTACGATGACCTGCCGAAGACTCGGTCCTCTTTGGTGCGTCCTTTGAAGAGGGCACCAGCCAATCGATCAAGCCCTAGTGGCGAGATGATTCCACGACCCCAGAGCACGAAGCCTCGCCCAGGGCTTGCAATCTTGTAGAGCAGATCCTCGTGTAGCCCATCAATGAACATCATGCCCGCAATGGCACGCGGGTGTCGAGCAGAAAACACCCGACTATAAACACTGCCAATGCCTGCAGAGACCAAAATCCAAGGTCCCTCTTCGCCAGCAACGGCCAAAGCCTCCGAAATTGCATCAGCAGACATTCCAGCAGAATGCGGTGATGGCGCGTTGTCAGACCATCCCAATCCCGGCCGGTCCCAGAAGCAGTAACGAGGGATGGTGCCATTCTTGTAGGCATCGTAAACCCATTCTTCAAATGAATCTTCTACTGGCATGTATCCGCCTTCCAGAAGTACGGTTGGGTTGGGTTTGCCCTTGGGGTCGTATGTCTGGTTGCCTACACAAGCAAAGTGGACTTGATACTTGTCACCATCCACCAGGTAACGTCGACCGGGAGGGGATAGCGTTGCATCACGAGAACGTAGTACCAAGGTTGCAGTAAGGAGGACGGTGATGAGGACGTAAATCACCATGAAGAAGGTGGCTGTGAAGACAGCACACCACTCCCTCAGCGAGCGGCGTGTTTCGTGGCGTCCAGTTAGACGTTCCTCCTCCTCAGCCTTGCCCCATTTCACAGTTCTGTTTGCTACAACATTGTAGAAACCGATTAGGGCAGCCCACACCACCGAGGCGATTCCGATCCAACCTTCTTCAAGCCTGATTCGTGCCGCGGCCAGGATAATGATCATGTCGATGAGTAATATAACTGAGATTGCCATACTGAGAATACTCATTGCGGTCGACGGCACGGCAAAGAACATTAGAGCGATCAGGATGTTGCCGATCGTGAGGGTTGTGTATGAGACATCGAAAAACCCTGACCCTCTTGAATGCATCTTCGGAGGACTAACGAAGATAGATACGAAGAGTAGGAACCACCACGCGCAGGTGATCACAAGGAAGAGGACTTCGAACCATCGCAAGGCTCGAACACTCCACAAGTTGTATGGGGATACCTAGTAATTTGTGTCAGTTTAGGGAAGACATTCCAAAGGTATAGAGGAGGAGCTCACTGCTGGATCGTCTGGGCTCAAATATCCAGCGCTTTGGCTGTGGCGAGGTAACAGTCTGGTCCGTTCAGTTGCATCTTCAGAGCGTCGACTGGGTTGGTTATGTGAAGATGCTGTTCCGGCTTCGTCTTGTCCTTCTTCGTTATCCTCCTGGTGATCCTCTTGATCCTCACCATTCTTCTTGCTTCCCCACAGAGACCCCATGGCAGGTGATGTACGGAGTAGTCCTTCTCAGTTGTAGAGGGATGCAGTGTAAGACCAATTTGACCAACCACAAAAAGGGATTTGGATGCAGAAGTTGATAGCTCTTCACCGTGAAGGGTACTATAGGATGGAACGAAGCTTGGGCAAAAAGTGAAAGAATCTCTAAACAAAAACCCAGGTTGAGCGAGTTGCCAGTGAGGAGAGCATAGTTGAGGTCAAAGGATCGACGTCATCACCTCCTTGTGCGTTTTGTCTTGTGGGGCACACCCATCTCCTCCAGTGACATTACTGCGATTCTTGAAAGCCGATATGGTTCAACAATGAGATTCTCAAAACATTGGCGTGGTCACCACCCCTCCAACAGAAACATCCAATGCCGTTGTGCAGTTTGGTGATCGACAGCAAGACCTTCGAAACGGTAAATTCTATCCCTCCACAACTCTCACTCTGGTGAACACAATTGCCTTGTGCATGCCCGTACCAAGTCAGGTGGCCCAAGGGTGGCGATCTGCATTCCGCTTGTGAAGGCAGTCTAGGCTGTTCTTTAACTGGGGAGCAGAGCTCCAATTAGGTCAGCTGGCCGAGGAGCAGCTGGCACCCAGCTGGGTGGCATGCGCGCAGCTTTCTCGGTTGACTTTAGCTCAAGTAAAGCCTGGGACACCCCTGTGCCGATCCCCATCACCTTTTGAACGTTCCAGGGCTACTTAGGCGGCTTGGCTCTCGGCTCTCCAACTTTAGTTAAGAGCAAACCGCACCAAACGGACGCGTCCAGCTCGGGCCTAAGTTAGGAAACACCCAGAGACCCAGCACACCACAACTCCAGCACAACCACTCCCCGACCGTGCCAGCCTTGCACACTGACCTCATCTTGCTGAGAGCCTGGGTCCCCCTCCCTCGGTGCCTCTGGTCTATACGGAGACTCTGTCCTCCCCAACCAACAAACGATGAGTGATTTTCAAAGATCATTCGCCAAGGTCCATCTCTCCAAGCTCCCACCAGAGCCACCACCGATTTTCAACGAGGATGAACTCCAGGAACACGTGGGCGATCTTCGCGCCAGCTCGCCTAACGACTCATCCTCCTCGGCCTCCTCGGCCTCTTCCACAGGCACGATAGTGCCCTCAGCAAGTCGAAACCTATTTGAGAAACCCAGGGGCTCGGCCATCAAGTCGCGGTCAGCCCCTCTTCCATGGGATGATTTCTTTTCTCAAGACCTCACCTTCGACCATCAAACGCCGTTGGACACCATTCGGCATCATGTCTATCTAACGCCCCCTTCTTCCAATGGCCCTCTCATAGTAACGCACCACGGCGCAGGCTCGTCGGGTTTATCGTTCGCCGCATTTACAGCCGAGCTGTTGAAGCTCTTACCCAACGCCGGTGTCCTGTCCCTGGACGCCCGCGGCCATGGTCTCACAACCGTCAAGCCCGCCGGATCAGTCTCCGGTGGGACTAAAACACCACGAACCCTCGACCTGAGCCTCAAGACACTAGCCGAAGATCTATCATTCGTCGTGGAGGCGCTCAGAACGCACATGAAATGGGCAACCTTCCCGGACATCGTGCTCATCGGGCACAGCCTGGGCGGCGCCGTGGTGACCGAAGTCGCGCACCAACGACTCCTCGGGAACGCCCTCCTAGCCTACGGCGTGCTCGACGTCGTCGAAGGCTCCGCCATGGACGCCCTGCAAAGCATGGACACCTACCTGTCGACGCGACCCAAGTCGTTCCCGTCGCTAACCTCGGGCATCGAATGGCACACGCGGTCGCGCACGATCCGCAACACGACCTCCGCGCGCGTCTCGGTGCCCTCGCTGCTCACCGAATCCGCGGAGCCCCCGAAGACCTGGACGTGGCGCACCGACCTCGCCGCGACGAAGCCCTTCTGGGAGGACTGGTTCGTCGGGCTCTCGAAGAAGTTCCTCGAGTCGCGCGGCGGGAAGCTGCTCCTCCTGGCCGGCACCGATCGTCTCGACAGAGAGCTCATGATCGGCCAGATGCAGGGCAAGTACCAGCTGCAGGTGTTCCCCGAGGCTGGCCACTTCCTGCACGAGGACCAGCCCGCCAGGACCGCCACCGTCGTCGCCGACTTCTACAGGCGCAACGACCGCTCCGCGTTTGTCATGCCCCCGAAAGTGGATGACTTGATTCGCCAGGGGAAGTTGAACCCTGCACCTAGCCCTGGGCGGTCGTGATTTGATTGATTGATGGGTCTTGTGGACTTGATGAGCGACGATTTTTTTCCTCTCTGTGTAAATTATGATGATACACGTGAAACGAGGGAGGCAGGTTCGTGGCGAGACGTGCTGCTGTTTCTCGCTAGCATGTCCGCCTCTGTTATGTTACAGACACTTGGTTTAGGGGATTGGCTGAGAGAGCGAGGAGGAGAGAGAGAGAGAGAGATGAAGCAGATAGTCCCGGTCATGACGATCATCATTTTAGTGCCCAGCTAGAAGAAGGGTCTACATTCGCAAGGAAGTTTCGATTTTCATGTCCAGGGCTAGGAGCATGAACCAAAGCAGCATTCGCTAATCAAACTAGACATGTCAGCATCACCTCCTCTTCCCCTTTCCATTCGGTTTACCCTTCGCCTTCCCCTTTCCCGGGGCAGCCTTGCCCTTCTTAGCCGCCTTACTTTCCTGCCTCTCTCTCTTGGCCAAGGCCTCACTACCCTTCCCCTTCCGCCACATCTTGCCCTCGGCACGGTCCTTCTTGGCGTCAAGTCGCTTCTTGTCCTTATTGCTCAGCCTCTTCTTCTCTGACTTGACGCGGACAGAGCCACCATCGGGCGCGTTCAGCTCCAGATGTCCACGCTGCTTGGCGTCGCGCTTGTCCTTCTCGGACTCGAACCAGGTGCGTTTCGGCCGCGCCATGATTTCCGCCTGATGCTTGACCAGGTTCTCGCCGCGGGTGAGCTGCGTCTCCACCTGCGAGAGCTGTTTCTCCTCTTTCTCCTCCTTCAGGATCGCCTCGATGTCCTCTTCCAGCGCTTCGATCCGCTGGTTCATCTCGTCCACTTCCTTGGTCTCCATCGCGCGAGACACGATCTTCGCCCCCTGTGTGCGCCCGCTTTTCACGGCTAGTTTCACGATCTTGCGGTCTGGCTCTGCGGCGATCGTGCACGCCCGGCCTGATCGTCCTGCTCGCGCCGTTCGCCCTACTCTGTGGAGATAGATCTCGTGCGTTTGGGGCGCTTCGTAGTTGACGACCGTCATGACGTTCTTGATGTCGAGCCCACGGGATGCGAGATCGGTGGCTAGGAGGTGGGTGGTCTTGCCGTCACGAAATCCGTTCACCGAACCGATACGTTGTTCTTGGGTCATACTACCATGCAACTCTCCGGCCTTGATACCGAGCAGGCCAAACACGATTCGTACCCGGTGCGCTTCCTTCTTCTGGCGGAAGAAAATTATGGTCCTCTCTGTGAACACGTTTTTACACAGAAGGCAGAGCGTAGCTAAGCGCATATCCTCGCGCCCAGGTCTGAGACGGACGAATTCCTGCACTAGTCCAGCGGTGGTGCTCTTCTTTGCATCGACTGACAAGCGCACAGGGCGGTTCATGCCCACTCGGACCAGTTTATCAACGCTGTCTGTCATCGTTGCGGAGAAGAGCATCGTCTGGCGGCTTTTCGGGATAGTCTTCAGAATCTCATTCAATTCATCCTCAAACCCAGTCTCAAGCATACGATCGGCCTCGTCCAGCACGAGAATCTCAATGTTCTCTACCGCAAAGCTGGCTGAGTTCCTCATGTGGTCGATAAATCGACCGGGAGTGGCGATGACAACATCTGGGCGTTTCTTCAAGATCGTCTCTTGTTCTCGCAGTGAGAATCCACCGACTACTTGGGCGAATGTGATATCCGTATACCGTGCGAGCGCGGTAGCAACATTGTAACACTGTACAGCCAACTCACGAGTAGGCATCAGGATGGCAACGCGAGTGGTAGGTACCTTGCGTGGCCGGTATAATAGACGTTCGAGGATGGGAAGCAAGAAGGCAGCGGTCTTGCCTGAACCGGTCACCGCAGAACCAACCACGTCGAGCCCCTGTAGAGCCACTGGGATTGCACGTACTTGGATGGGAGTAGGTGCAGTGAACGATAGGGAAGTCAACCCTCGCAAAATCGGCCGTGACAGTGAAAACTGCTGAAAGGAAGAAGCGGCCTTGATACTTGGAAGTTTCGTCTTCTCTTCGGGGGCGAAAAATGCGGCTCGCTTTGCCTGCTCTTCGCGGTCAGGCTCTGAAGTCTCTGATTCTGCATCTGACTGATCAGCGGCGAGATCATCGGGGTGGGCCGTCGGAGAAGCGACAGAGTCGTCGTCAGAGGCTTCTTCATCATCGTCATTGTCAGTGTCCTGCTCTTCATGGCCGGGTTCATTCTCTTCGTCGTGATCAATTCCTGCTCCAAATGTATCGGGTGCCACAAGCTCGTCGTCGTCGAAGTCTGGTATGACCATAGACGTCTCAGACTCGTCATCGTCAGGACCGTCGGCGTCCCCTTCTGATCCATTCTCGCTAGATTCTTGTCCATCCGGAAGGCCATTTTGTGTCTCCTTGGAAGTTTTGGCCGCTCTCCGAGCAATTATTTCGTCAAGGTCAACTCCCTTCCTAGCGGATTCGCCATCTTTCTTGCTTGTGTCGCCCTTGCCCCAGCCGTCAAACTCCTCGACTTCATCGACCACGGCATTTGCTCCCAGATCGAACTCGAAATCGGGGTCTATAGCACCATCCTTCACACCTTGTTCCTCATCACTCTCCGAGTCCGAAATTTGGCCATTCTCGGCTCCTTTCAGCTTCTGATTTGACTTTTTCTTTTTGCCCTTCTGGGTGGTAACCGCGCTGTCCTCTCGCTTTCTCTTTTGACCAGCTTTCTGTACGAGTGCGGACTCGGAATCGGAATCGCTGGGTGGAGGGTGACCCTCGTCATCGGAGAGGGTAAGAATGAAGTCGTCGTCAAGTTTTGAGGGGCCCATCTCTGCTCAATGGCCTGGACAATGGGCTGTTACTCTACAACAGTCTCGCGGTTGTCTTGAATCTTCCAAATTATTTTTTTTCTCCGCACCGCAAGATCACGTGGTGCACTCATGCCGCTTTTATTTGATGCCCAAAGTCACAACACTTTACCCCTCACCCGAAGCCATGGACTGATCTCCAAGGGAAGTCTAAAAGTTTACCACCTACTGAGTAGTACAAGCAAGTTGATGCAGGCGTCATTCCACCTTGCATTTCCAAGGTTGTCTTGGATCGTAAGCGACTGGATTGCAAAGCGAAATCCGCAAAGAGTCTCATTATCTAAAGACGGATTACGCAAAAGGTCGGAGCCACCTTGAGGACAGACTCCAGACACCCTGCACTTATCGGCCGTCCCTTTCCCATCCAGATCTACCTCGGTATATCGCGGGGTTGCAAAAATGCTTCAAAGACCCGAGTAACACTGGGCAAATCGCGCTCGATCTAATCAATCAATCCACTGGTTATCTGGGGTGATCGATACTCAAAGAACCAAGATTGCAACCATCAATAGCAAGACTCCTCGGACATGAGAGAAAGCGAGACACAATCTAAGGTACTCCTCCCTCAGTTGATAGAAAATGCGGAGCACCCCTCTTTGGCAAAGATACACTCTCAACTCAGGAAGCTTGTCCCCTGGCCGACTTAGAGTGTGTGTTGAAGATGGCTATTGCTAGCGGAACACCATGATCGCAGATCACAGAAGCAATGCAATGCAGCGAGGGCTTTGTGGCATAGACGAGCGCCATTGGTGGTTGTTTGTCATCTTTGGCATCTTTCCGAGGGAATCCCCCACGTGGTCTTATCGTGAGAAGCCCGGGCGTCGTCGTCCATGACTCACAGTCAACAGTTTTGGAGGATGTTCTACCAACTTGAAGGATAGTACTCCGTACGAAGCGAAGCGAAACGAAGCTTAGAACAGAAGTGCAATCGTTGGACGTAAACGATGTCGCAGTAGGATTTAGACTCCAACCGCGATTTTGCGCTGAAGTGCTTGCGATGTTACTCTCGCCGCAGGCTTGCTACATCGAAGCGGACCTCTCCCAGGTATCTACCAGGTATATCGCAGTGACTCTTGAGGCACTGGTTGATTCTCAAATACTCCATACCTTCATACAAAGGGCTGTATCTACAGATATATATACCCCTGTCGGGCCCGTCGGGCGGGGTCATCAACAGTCAAACCCAGCAGGCTGAGGACGTAGCGGTGTTTGTGTGACACACCCTGGTGATCTGTTCAACTTCTGGAAAAGTGGCTTGCAGTAGTTTCATGACAGGGTATCTGTGATCCTGGCAATATGGTCACCGCTACTTGATGCATCTGAAATTCCGGAAAAGATTGTTCATGGGTGGGAGTCAAATAAGGGCCTGCTTCCAATGAATTTTTTGGTGACATTTTACAATTGTCAATTAGCCGAAACAGTTAGTTGACTGTTAGACCCGTGCAAGGCGGCCCTTTGCCTGCATGGGATGCGGATCACAAAAGATCGTCGATAAGCAGGCAGGGCTGATCCTCAGTTCCAGAACATATCCTGAGAAGCGAGAGAGGAGCGGCGATTGGCTGAGTGAGCCTAGCTGAGGTGGTGGGAAAGCATTGGGTGGGCTCAGCCAGACTGCCCGCCACAGACCCAGTATCCATCCGTACAGGCTGCCAGTGGTGGCTTGAAACCAGTTGCGCCGTGTGGAGAGGGAAAATGGCTCAGGTTCAGACTCGTGGCAGAATCAGACACAAGTGACAAGTCAGATTCCACCTTCCCGTGATGGCACCCGTGCTGGCCAAAGTCAACCTCCATCATACTGCAGATGCAGGATGACAGCGGGGGAGACACGAATCTAAGACAAGAGTGATGACACGGCGGATGGAATCTTGCTCAGAATTCCATCAATGAGGACTGAGGACCTGAGGCATGGCACACGAGAATTTCTGAGCCGTGATAGAGAGAACTCGTGATATCCTGTACCGAGTGCATGCACTGAAACAGCATCGGTCCACCCACGTTTGGAGTGTTTGTATCAGCATCAGCATTGGATGTGAGACTGTGAGGGCAAGGGAGTCGGCTCGTAGTAATGGGAGAGAGTACGACGGATGCGAGGCACCTACAAGGCCACCCTGTACGGAGTACGGCGTCTGAGATGAAGTCTTTTTGAGAGTAGGAGCCAGAAATGCTCAAGCCACGATAAACTAACAACGCAACGCGAGAGGAGGACCTTGAGGTGTAAGCAAACACGGGATAACCTTGATTTCCGGCCCTCGGGCTCTGCAGCTAAATGCTAATTGACATTCAATGAACTGCTCAATTGCGTAGGAATGCTGTTCAATTGTTCGGTGAGTTGTAGCAGCTATAGTACCTTATTTGTTGCACCCCCAACCACCAGTTGATGGATCGCAACTTCCATCCTTTTTGTTTCCTTTGCGCCAGGCACTGGCACCTCCCCACCTTCCTTGCTGACATAGGCAACTTAGGGCCACATCTCCTTCAAATGCAGAAATCCCAAAAATGCACAATCCACCCCTCCACCCCACTCTCGTCTCAGCATAATTCTCACCATCCAATCCAACCTCCCTATCCACTGTTCTTTTTATCGGCGGCTGCTATGTTATCTTTCGCGTTCACTTTCCCGCGTGCTATTTGAGCATTGCTAAATTTTGACTATTACTCCGTCCTCGGTACTACCCCATCGGTATCCGTCCGATATGCCTCCCTATCGAGGATCCCACTTTCAAGCCCAAGCCCACTTCCGAGCGGTGGCCTGTGGATGAAATGCGTAACAGCACACCTCAAATCCTCGACTCATCAGATTGGTGCCGAGCGACATGGTTATGTACATGTACACATGTCACCATGCCTGTTAGTCAACCTTTTGCTTCTCCTGTTCCCGAGTGGACGGACCACTAGACGAGTGCACACCGCCGCCGCACAATTGCTCCAGATCCAAAGCTGGCTTGGGTGGTGCAATGAACGGTGCAAT
>Ga0105239_10005932_pt1 | contig 14215 bp, 13 predicted proteins | sample KBSC44metaG_FD_92761 | JGI IMG/M metagenome (GOLD analysis project Ga0105239, IMG submission 92761) | Corn rhizosphere microbial communities from Kellogg Biological Station, Michigan, USA - KBS C4-4 metaG | ecosystem: Host-associated > Plants > Roots > Rhizosphere > Soil | place: Michigan, USA... | reverse complement strand
ATATGGCCGGCGGCTGGGCTGGCGATACCATCTGCGAGGATACCGATCTCGGTCTCGGCATCATTGAACATGGCTGGGTGACGCATTACACCAACCGCCGCTACGGCTACGGCCTGTTGCCCGACACCTATGAGGCGTTCAAGAAGCAGCGCCATCGCTGGGCCTATGGCGGTTTCCAGATCGTCAAGAAGCATTGGCGCCGCTTCCTGCCCAGGGCGAGCCGGTTGACGCCCGATCAGCGGCGCGAATTCGCGCTCGGTTGGCTGAACTGGCTCGGCGCCGAGAGCCTTGGCGTCGTCGTTGCCATTCTGAACCTGATCTGGGTGCCCATCGTGGCCTTCGCCGACATCGCGATCCCCGACCGCATCCTGACATTGCCGATCATGGCCGCTTTCCTGGTTTCGCTTGTGCATTTCGTGGTGCTGTACCGGCTGCGCGTGCCAATCAAATGGGGCCAGACACTGGGCGCCATGGTGGCGGCGATGTCCGTGCAATGGACGGTATCGCGGGCCGTCGCCAATGGCCTGATCACCGAACATCTGCCGTTCGCGCGCACTTCCAAAGGCGGGTTATCGCGGATGTCGATCGAATTCCAGGCGTTCTGGGAGGCGGTGATCGGTGTCTTGCTTTTGATCGGCGCGACGGTCCTTGTCGTCACCAACGCCAACAAGCAGATTAGCGAGATCTATATTTTCGCAGCCGTCCTGGTGCTCGAAAGCCTGCCCTTCCTGTCGGCGGTGGCCATTGCGCTGTTGGAAATGTCGCGGGCGAATTCGTTTGCGTTCTGGCGCCATGCCGGCGTGCGTACGGCGGAGTTGATCGGCCTTCGCCCGGTGACGATGGCAAGCGTGATCGGCAGCTCGCAGCCCGTGGCTTCCGAGATCAAGCGCGAGGCGAATTGACGGGAACTGCTTTGGGGAGCGAACTAAAGGGGTTTCGCAGCTCAATCGATGCCCCCCGGCTATTGACCGGGCCTGTCTCCGCCCCTACACAGCCCGGCGAGTGAGCGCGTAGCTCAGGCGGTAGAGCACGTGACTTTTAATCATGGGGTCGAGGGTTCGAGTCCCTCCGCGCTCACCATTGAAATCTTGTCGCCGTCGCTGATGTCGAACAGCGCACGAGTGAAGAAAAAGCTCCGACCGATGCTCGTTGCGGCTCCTTTTATTCCGGTCGATGTGGCTGCCGAGTTGGTGCAATATGCGAACTTGTGTCCTGAACCAGGGATGCGGGTGTGAACAGAAAAAGCAGGCGAGCGGGAGCAAAGATCGGCAATATGCCGGCTTCGGGACGGGCATCGGCCTCGGCCCCGCTGATGCAATTGGCGGTTTCGCATCACACCTCCGGGCGGCTGCAGGATGCGTATCGTCTGTACCAGACAGTGCTGGCCGCTGAACCACGTCATTCTTTTGCGCTCAGCCAGTTCGGCATTCTCTGCCATCAACTCGGCGATTACCAAGCTGCCGTCGCTGCTCTGCAGAAGGCGGTCGCTGCCGACAAAACGAATCCGGTGGCCCACTTCAATCTGGGCTTGGCCTATGCCACCGTCGGGCGGGATGACGAGGCGATCACGGCAACGCTGCGCGCCCTGAAGCTAAAGCCTGATTATGCCGCCGCCGAAACCAATCTTGGTACCTTGAAGGTACGCGGGGGTGACGCCTCCGCGGCGCTTCCGCATTTCGCGCGGGCACTGGAACTCGAACCCGCCGTCCTTTCCTGTTACGAAAATTACGCTGCGGCCCTGCTGGCGACGGGCGATCTCCGGGGTGCCCTCGATATCGCCGTAAAAGGTCTTGCGTTGCCTGAGAGCCACGGCTTGCGAGCGCTCTTCCTTCGGGCTTTGCCGGGGCTGGCGTCTCTCACCCGCTCGCAGCGGGAAAAGTATCGCAACCTCCTGCATCGCGCGCTTGCGGAGGGGTGGTGCCGTCCGAATGAACTGGTCCCCGCCGTCTGCCTGCTCCTCGATGAAGATTCCTCGACATGGTCGCAGGATGCACTGTGGCTGGCGCTGCTACCACGCACCCCGAACACCGACCCGACGATCGAGCATTATCTGACCGCGGAGCGCCGCCATCTATTGCAGGCCGTGGTCGCCGGCCAGACCGCACAGGATCTGAGATTTTCCGTGGCCTTGGCGCAGCAGTGCTTTCTGAACGAATACGTCTTCGACATGAGAGAGGACGAGCGTCAGCAGAAGGAAACATTAAGGGAGCGCATCAGTACGGACCTGGTATCCGAAACCAGCGTCGCACCCGCCGCGCTGGCGGTGCTGGCCTGCTACATGCCCCTGCACCATTTGCCAGATACCGATCGGCTAAAGGCGCAACATCGGCTGCCTGAACTGGAGCCGCTGATCGTGCAGCAGATCGATGAGCCTAAACGCGAAGCGCAACTGCGGTCCAGCATCGCGAGACTGACCGTGGTCCGCGATTCCGTATCTCTGAAAGTGCAGCGGATGTACGAGGAGAACGCCTATCCGCGATGGACGACGACTGTCGAGGCACCTCCAGCTCCATCGTTCAGCGCTTATCTGCGGGCGCGCCTGCCAGCACAGAATGTACTTCCCTCCGATGACCGAAAAGTGGAGTTGCTGATCGCGGGCTGCGGCACCGGCCGGCAAGTCGTGGAGGCCGCGGGGCGCTATGCGGTGTCGCGCATTACCGCGATTGATCTCAGTCGGACGAGCCTTGCCTACGCGGTGCGGAAAGCCGAGGAAGCAGGGCTTTCGGATGTCAGGTTCGGTCAGGCGGACATCCTGGAGCTCGATGCGCGGCTTGGACAGTTCGACGTGATCGAATCCGCTGGTGTGCTGCATCACCTGCGGGATCCCCTCCAGGGTTGGCGCCGACTGCTGTCCCTGCTCAAGCCAGGCGGCTTCATGCTGGTCGCGCTTTATAGTCGGATCGCGCATGCGTCCGTTCGCGCCGCGCGCTCCTTCATCGCCGAGCGCGGCTACTCGGCCACGCCTGAAGACATCAGGAGGTTGAGACAGGAGATCCTTGCCCTGCCCTCGACGCATCCGGCACGTGCCGTGCGCCAGAGCGCAGATTTCTTCACCGTCAGCGAGTGCCGCGATTATCTACTTCATGTGCAGGAAACCGAGTTCGATCTTCCAGGGATCAGCGCGTTCCTGACGGAAAGCGGGATCCAGTTCATCGGTTTCGAGACCACGGCCCAGGACGCCTATCGCCGGCGCTTCCCTGATGACCCCAACGCCACCAATCTCAACAATTGGCATACGTTCGAACACGAGAACCCGGCCACCTTCGTCAGCATGTATCAGTTCTGGGTGCGCAAGCCGGAATGACGGCCAGAGCCGGCCTATGAGGCTTCCCGACAATGCAACGGGAGGTAGCTGGTGACGATCCACTCAAGTGTCTGATTTTAAAATAAATTCCGATTATATTGCATCGCAGCACACTTTGAACACAATTGGGTCAAATAAGCTTCGCATCACCTACATTTGAGGGACCTAAATCGATGCGTAGCGATCGCGTTCGCGCCCTGACCTTTATTGCCGCGGCCATCTCGGGGCTGGCCATTTCAACGATTTCGGCTGGCGCGCAGACGCCGTATGACGGCCTGTGGAATGTGACCATTGTCACCAAGGCCGGAAGCTGTGAACCGACGGCCAGCTCGATCGTTACCGTCAGCGATGGTAAGGTGTCCGGCGCTGGTGACGCGATCACCGGCAGCGTCGGCCGCGAAGGCGCGGTGCGGGTATCGATTCGGGGGGCATATGCGAACGGTCAGCTCAGTGGCAATGCCGGCTCGGGAAAATGGAATAGCGCTTCTACAGGCGTGCCCTGCAGTGGCCGCTGGGAAGCGTCCCGGCAGTAAGACGCGCTCCGCTCTCTTTGGCCTCTGGCGTCCTGCGCTTGTGGCCTGCACAATGCTGCTGGGCTCCGTACAAGCAAGCTTTGCGGAGTCCGGCCCTTTTGCGGGAATGGAAGGCCGCTGGTCCGGTGGCGGCTCGGTCACGCTGGATGATGGTTCGACCGAACGTATCCGTTGCCGTGCGACCTATGCGGTCGGTGCCAATGGCAACGGGTTGAACCAGACCCTGCTTTGCGCGAGCGACAGCTACCGCTTTGAACTCCATAGCAATGTACTGGCAGACCGCGGCGCGATCTCCGGCACATGGTCGGAGGTGAGCCGTAATGTCAGCGGCAGTCTGCAAGGCCGCGTCGACGGCAGCACGTTCCAGGTCATCGCCATGGCGCCCGGGTTTACCGCAAACATCGCGCTGACGACCCGGGGCAATCGCCAGTCCGTGGTGATCAGGGCTGACAGCCAGTTCAAGGGGGCCTCAATCTCGCTGTCGCGGTCGTAATATCACTCCCTGTCAACGACGATACGGGCGCTGTCGAAGCTGCCTGCTTCCCTATTCTTGAACTTGCCCGGATGTCTGGCCAATTCTTGCGCTCAGGCTTTCGCGCTATCCGGAACGTTTGAACTGATGCAGCCCGCTCCGTCCAAATCAACCGCCGCGCTGTGGATGATGGGATGGTTGAGCTTGATGCTGACGGTCGCGATTGCCGGCCGTCAGGTCGGCCGCGAGATCAACGTCTTTCAGCTTATGGAAGTGCGTTCGGTGCTGGGCTTTGCCATGATCTATCCCTTGATCCACCGCATGGGCGGCCTCCGTGCGATGAGAACGGCCCGGCTGGAACTGCATCTGGTCCGCAATCTCGTCCACTACCTGGCGCAATTGGGCTGGTTCTTTTCTCTCTTGCTGATTCCGCTCAGTCAGCTTGTCTCACTCGAATTCACGATGCCGATCTGGACCGCCGTGCTTGCGGCGAGTTTCCTCGGAGAGCGCCTGACGACGCGCAAGGTTGTTGCCATCGGGTTCGGGATCCTGGGTGTTGTCATTATCGTCCGGCCCAACGCCGCTGCGGTCGATGTGGGCCAGCTGACAGCGCTCGCCGCGGCTGTTGGCTTTGCAATATCGGTGATCGCGGTGAAGGCGCTGACGCGCACCGAGCCCGTGCTGGTGATCCTGTTCTGGATGCTGGTGATCCAATCGGTTATCGGCCTCGTTCCGGCAATCGAGGTCTGGCAATGGCCTTCGACCCAGGGCTGGGGCTGGCTCCTCGTGGTCGCCTTTGGCGGGACGTTCTCCCATTACTGCATGGCGCACGCGATGCAGTATGCCGATGCGACGGTGGTAGTGCCGATGGATTTCCTGCGCGTGCCGCTAACGGCCGGGGCCGGCTGGCTGATCTATTCCGAACAGCTCGACGGCTACTCGGTGCTTGGCGCCGCCCTCATCTTGGGCGGCAACCTGCTCAATCTGAAAACCGTGCCGCCAGGGTCACGAGCCGTTCAGGCCTGAACGCGGGTTCGAGACCGAACAGCTCCATGCAATTTATTTTCCGGCTGCCTTGCGCAGGGCCTCGTTAATCCGGTCCTGCCAGCCCGGCCCTGCTTCCCGAAAGTATTCGAGCACATCCTGGTCGATGCGCAGCGTGACCTGTTCCTTCACGCTGGGCAATGCGGCTCGTTTGACTGGTGCTTCCGGCACCTTCGTCGTGGCGCGCTTGAAAGCGGCCTCCGCTTCGGTCCGAGGATCGCTTAAGGTGCGCGGGCGCCGCGGCTGGTCGGGCATCTTCAAATTCCCTCGAACAGGACGGTCGACAGATAACGCTCCGAGAACGATGGCACGACCGCCAGAATGGTTTTTCCGGCGTTTTCCGGTCGCTGACCGATCTGCAGGGCCGCCGCAATTGCGGCACCTGAGGAAATTCCGCCGGGAATGCCTTCATTGCGCGCCAGCGCCCGCGAGGTTTCAATGGCCGTCGCGCTGTTGATTTTTACGATCTCATCGATGACCGAGCGGTCCAGAATCTCAGGCACAAAGCCCGCACCGATGCCCTGGATCTTGTGCGGCGAATGCTGACCCCCTGAGAGCACCGGGCTTTCTTCGGGTTCGACGGCCACGACCCGCAGCTCCGGCTTGCGTGGTTTGAGAACCTGGCCCACGCCGGTGATGGTGCCGCCGGTGCCGACGCCCGCTACGAAAATATCGATATTGCCGCCAGTGTCGTTCCAGATTTCCTCGGCCGTGGTGCGCCGGTGGATCTCGGGATTAGCGAGGTTCTTGAACTGCTGCGGCATCACCGCATTCGGCGTGGTGCGAACCAGTTCTTCCGCGGTGGCGATTGCGCCCTTCATGCCCTGCGCCGCCGGCGTCAGCACAATTTCCGCGCCCAGAAACGACAGCATCTTGCGCCGCTCCATCGACATCGATTCCGGCATCACGAGCTTTAGCCGATAGCCTCGCGAAGCAGCGACAAAGGCCAGCGCGATGCCGGTATTGCCAGAGGTCGGTTCGATCAGAACGGTATCGGCGTGAATGATCCCCGCTTTTTCCATCGCGACAATCATCGCCGCGCCGATGCGATCCTTCACGCTCGCCGCCGGATTGAAATATTCGAGCTTGGCGAGAATGGTCGCCTGGACATCGTGCAGCTTGGGCAGCCGGCGCAGGCGTACAATCGGCGTGTCGCCGACCGCCTCGACGATGCTGTCGAAAATCTGGCCCCTGCCGGGACGGTGCACTGCACCGGTGACTGACGGAGCATCCATGTCGAAACCCTTCCTTGAAAATAGATCGATGGGACAACTGGTTTCATCATTACGGGCAGCGTGGCATCGCCCGCAAGCCTGTTCCTAATTCAAACCATTTTCGTTGCGGCGCAAAACAAGGAAAAGCCCTCGAATAACTTAAAACCAACGCATTTCTGTTGCGACATCGTCAAACAATAGGTGTACGGTTAGTGCAGGTTCAGATCACAAGGGAGGTCACGATGCCAGCAGTTGCTGAAGCCCTGTCGACCGGCTTGTCTAACTCTGATCCGCGCGTCTGTGATTTACCGACGTGTCCGGTTTGCGCCGATTCCATGGTGGCTGCTGAGGCTTCGGCCTTTTTGCCGGATAACGTTATCAGCTATCTCTGGACATGCGATACCTGCGGCTATGGTTTTGTTACCAAGCACGCCTCCAAGCGTTTCGCCTGCAATTAAGTCAATCTCGCGCCATTTCCTGAACTGGTTAACTAGCGCGGTGCGATGTCGCCGCGCGACCACAAGTCGCGCGTAGCGACCCTGAAATCTTCAAAGCTACTTACTGAAATCGCCGCCCTGACGTCCCGCATCAGACGCTGGTAATAGGCGATGTTGATTTCCGAAAGCAGCATGGCGCCGAGCGTTTCACCTGATTTCACGAGATGATGAAGATAGGCGCGTGAATAGTTTCGGGTTGAAGGCCAGTCGCTTTCGTCGTCCAGCGGTCTCGGATCGTCGGCATGACGGGCGTTGCGCAGATTAACGGGTCCGCGTCTGGTAAATGCAAGGCCATGGCGTCCGTTCCGCGTCGGCATGACGCAATCGAACATATCGATGCCGCGCGCCACCGCCTCCAGCATGTCTTCCGGCGTACCAACGCCCATCAGATATCTGGGTCGATCTTCGGGCAGGAATGGCGCCGCCTCCTCGATCATCGCCAACATCACCGATTGCGGTTCGCCGACCGCCAGTCCGCCAATCGCATAGCCATGAAATCCGGTGTCCACGATCCCGCGCGCGCTGGCCCGGCGCAGTTCGGGCACGTCGCCGCCTTGGGCGATTCCAAACAGCATCGTGCCGGATGGCGCATCGGCAAATGCCAGCCGCGATCGCTCCCCCCAACGTAAAGACAGTTGCATCGCCCGTTCGATGTCGTCGCGGGACGCGGGCAATCGTACGCACTCGTCAAGCTGCATGGCGATATCGGAACCAAGCAGCCGTTGAATCTCAATGGCGCGTTCCGGCGACAATTCGAAGCTCGCGCCATCAATGTGCGAGCGGAAGGTGACCGCGTGCTCGCTGACCTTGCGCAACTGCGCCAGCGACATCACCTGAAACCCGCCGGAATCCGTGAGCATCGGCCCATCCCAGCCGGTAAAGCGCTGCAGACCGCCGAGTGCGGCGATACGCTCGGCGCCCGGCCTCAACATCAGATGATAGGTATTGCCAAGCACGATGTCGGAGCCGGCGTCGCGCACTTCGCGCCAGTGCAGTCCCTTCATCGCGCCGGCCGTGCCGACGGGCATAAAGGCAGGTGTCCGCACCACGCCGTGCGGCGTCGTCAACCGTCCGGTGCGCGCCTCGCCATCACGGCCGAGAAGCTCGAAATGGTTGGGAAGGGTCATGCGAGGGCCTTGTCGCGAAACAACAGACAAGCATCCCCATAGGAATAGAAGCGATAGCCGCTCGTGATCGCATGAGCGTAGGCGCGCTTCATGGTCTCCAATCCGGAGAAAGCCGATACCAGCATGAACAGCGTCGATCGCGGCAAATGAAAATTGGTGAGCAGGACGTCGACCGCGCGGAAGCGATACCCGGGGGTAATGAAGATCGAGGTTTCCTGGGCGAATGGCGCGATAGTGCCGTCTTCACCCGCCGCGCTCTCCAGTAACCGCAGCGAGGTAGTGCCGACCGCAACGATGCGTCCGCCCCGGCGCCGTGCCGCATTGAGTGCTTCGGCGACGCCAGGAGTAACCGTGCCCCATTCGGCATGCATCTTGTGGCCGGTCGTGTCTTCGGCCTTGACCGGTAGGAAGGTCCCGGCGCCCACATGCAGCGTCACGCGGTGGATATTAACACCACGCGCCTCCAGCGCCGCCTGAAGCGCCGGGGTGAAGTGCAGGCCCGCCGTCGGCGCGGCCACCGCTCCTTCCCTGGCGGCGAACATGGTTTGATAGTCGAGCGCATCACGCGCATCGGCCGCGCGTCTGGAAGCGATATAGGGCGGCAAGGGCGGCATTCCGAGATCGGCGATGGCCTGATCGAGTGTTGGGCCATGGAAGGAAAAGGATAGCGTGATTTCGCCCTCTTGCCCCTTCTCCTCGACCTCGGCATCGAGGTGGCCAAGCAGGCACACCTTGCCTTCGTTGCCGAAGCGGACGATGTCGCCGACCGCAAGCTTTTTGGCAGGCCGTACCAAGGCCCTCCACCGGGATCCGTCCAGGCGCTTGATCAGAGTGGCCTCGATGCGAGGTTCGGTCGGACGACCAATCCGGCGCCCGGCCAGCTGGGCCGGAATGACCTTGGTGTCATTGACGACCAATTGGTCGCCCGGCTCGATCCAATCGGGCAGGTCGGCCACACCCCCGTCGTGAAGGTCTTCGCCTGGTCGAACCACCAGCATACGCGCGGCGTCGCGCGGCTCTGCTGGTCGCAGCGCGATGTTCTCCGCAGGAAGATCGAAATCGAAAAGGTCGGTCCGCATGATAAGAAGAGCCGGGCGCCCTCGCCGCGCCCGGCACCGGCTTTTAAGCCGCGTCGAGCGCCATCCGGGCCTTGATGATCTTGTCGGGGTTTTGCACCGGCTCGCCGCGCTTGATCTTGTCGACGTTTTCCATGCCCGACGTCACCTTGCCCCAGACGGTATATTGCCGGTTCAGGAACGGCGCATCGTCAAAGCAAATGAAGAACTGGCTGTCGCCGGAATTCGGATCGGCGGCGCGGGCCATCGAAGCGGTACCGCGAACATGAGGTTCGTTGTTGAACTCGGCTTTGAGCTTCTTGCCCGATCCGCCGGTGCCCGTTCCATGGGGACAGCCGGTCTGCGCCATGAAGCCATCGATCACGCGATGGAACACGATGCCGTCGTAGAAGCCCTCTCGCACCAGTTCCTTGATCCGGGCCACGTGACCAGGCGCCAGATCAGGCCGCATCTCGATGGTGACGGGTCCCTGGGTGGTTTCGAGGATCATTGTATTTTCGCTGTCTGCCATGGGCGTTCTCCTTAAATGTCAGGTGATCTGTTCCGGCCGTGACAAAGGACGGCCGAGGGGTCGTCCGGCAATGTGCCACTACTTGATGTCGGAGGCGACCTGGACCTTGAGCATCTTGTCGGGATCCGTCACCGCGCCGCTTGCCGAGCCCGGGGGCGCCTTCTTTAGCTTGTCCACGACATCCATGCCCTGCACGACCTCGCCGATCACCGTGTACTGGTTATTGAGGAAGGGCGCATCGCCGAACATGAAGAAAAATTGCGAATTGGCGGTATCGACGCTGTCACCACGACGCGCCATGCCGACAATGCCCCGTTTGAATGGGACGCTGGAAAATTCCGCCTTCAGATTGGGATATTTCGATCCGCCAGTTCCATTAAAATTCTGCCCGTCACCGGTTTGCGCCATGAAGCCGTCCATGACGCGATGAAACGGTACGTTGTTGTAGAATCCCTCCCGCGCCAGCTGTTTGATCCGCTCCGCGTGATTGGGCGCCAGATCCGTTCGCAGTTTGAACACGATCCGACCTTTGGTGGTGTCGACCACAATGGTGTTCTGCCTGTCGATATTGGCAGGCAGAGATTGACCCATAGCGGGCGCGGCAGCGAGAAGCGCGACGAAAACGGCAAGAATTCGGATCATGGAATCTCCAGGTATCGTGAAGGCGAGAACGGGAAATCAGCCGGCGAATTTCGCCTTGAGGCTCGCGGCGACCGACGCCGGCACGAAGGCCGAGACATCGCCGCCCATCCCTGCGATTTGACGGACCAGTGTGGCGGTGATCGGGCGAACAGCGACCGAGGCCGGGAGGAAAACGGTGTGCACTTCCGGAGCCATGGTCTCGTTCATGCCGGCAATCTGCATCTCATAATCGAGATCGGTGCCGTCCCGCAGTCCGCGGATCATGATCGTGGCGCCGATCTTACGCGCCGCGGTGATCGTGAGGTTGTCGTAGGTGGTGGAGTCGAATTCGCACCCCGCCTTGGCCGCGACCGGCCCGAACACCTCTTCCACCATGGCGAGACGCTCCTGCAAATCGAAGAGCGGCTTCTTGCCGGGATGGACCCCGATCGCGACGACCAGCCGGTCGCACAATCCGACCGCCTGGTGAACGACGTCCACATGGCCGTTGGTAACGGGATCGAACGAACCTGGATAAAGAGCGATGCGGGGCATCTCCCCTCCTAACCCGCCCGGGGCCGGCCGGCAAGGATAGCCATTCCGGCGTTTCCCCGAAAACGCCGATTATTTCGTCAGGGCCAGGCCTACGAAACAAATATTCGGGCGGTGAAACCATTATCCCTGTCGGAAGAAGGCGCCCGGAAACGTCGTTCCGCTATCCACGGCCGCAATGAACGATGGGCCACTAAAGGCCCTTGACAGGGGATCGTCATGATCAAGGCACTCTCAGCTATCGCTGCTGCGGCGTTTGTCGCGGCCACGATCACCTTGCTGCCCGGCCTCACCCCGCAGGTGTCGGCAAGCGTCCCGCAGGCGCTGGCCAAAGCCGATCGGCTGGATGCTCACTCGATTGGCCGCGATTGCTCGCAGCAGGCCTGGCCGAATTTCGAGGCGTCTTGCCTCCGGCAGGTGGGCTCGAAGGTGGTTGTTCGGGAAGCACGGCTGATTACCGCCCCCCGCAATCCCTAAAATTCCTTTCGCGCTTGTCAGTCTTTAAGTCACGAACCCGCGGGACCTTCCAGCCCGCGGGGCTTCAAAGACGCGACCTCTAGCCGCCGTTGCCGTTCTCGGCCTCCTCGCCGATATGTTCCACCGACACCACATGCTCGTCCTCGGCGGTATCAAAAACGATAACGCCTTGGGTGGAGCGGCCGGCGATGCGGATGCCCTCGACCGGACAGCGGATCAACTGCCCCTTATCGGTCACCAGCATGATCTGGTCGCCGTCCTCGACCGGGAAGGAGGCGACGAGCTTGCCGTTCCGGTTATTGACCGACATTGCGACGATGCCTTTGCCGCCTCGACCCGTGGTGCGGTACTCATAGGATGAGGTCCGCTTGCCAAAGCCATTGGCGGAGACGGTGAGCACGACCTGCTCCTGCGCGGACATCTCCACATACCGTTCGGAGGAAAGCTGCAGCGCGCTGGAGATCTCCTCGCCGTCCGTTTCGGCGGCGGCATCTTCCGCTCCATTTTCACCGGCGACGGCACGGCGCATCTTCAGATACGCAGAACGTTCGTCGGACGTCGCCTCGACATGCCGAAGGATGGCGAGTGAGATCAGCCTGTCGTTTTCGGCCAGCGAGATGCCCCGTACGCCCATCGAGGTGCGGCCCTGGAACACCCGGACGTCGGTCACCGGGAAACGGATGCATTGACCGCCGGCAGCGGTCAAAAGCACGTCGTCCCGTTCGGTGCAGATCTGCACGTCCACGATGGCCTCGCCGTCGTCGAGCTTCATGGCGATGATGCCGGAACGGCGGACGTCGACAAAATCCGACAGCTTGTTGCGGCGGACGTTGCCGCCGGTTGTGGCGAACATCACGTCAAGTTCACCCCATGAGGATTCATCCTCCGGCAGCGGCATGATGGTCGTGATGCGCTCGCCCTGCTCCAGCGGCAGGATGTTGATGAGCGCCTTGCCCCTCGCATTCGGTGCGGCCATTGGCAGCCGCCAGACCTTTTCCTTGTAGACCTGCCCGCGCGAGGAGAAGAACAAGACCGGCGTATGGGTCGAGGCCACGAACAGGCGGCTCACGAAATCCTCGTCGCGCGTTTGCATGCCCGCACGTCCCTTACCACCGCGGCGCTGGGCCCGGTAGGTCGAGAGCGGCACTCGCTTGACATAGCCGGCATGGGAGACCGTGACTACCATGTCTTCGCGCTGGATCAGGTCTTCGTCCTCGACCTCGCCTTCCTGTTCGATAATGACAGTGCGGCGCGGCGTTGAGAACTCTTCCTTCACCTCAGCAAGTTCGGCCTTGACGATGGACTGCACCCGGGCACGGGAGCGCAGGATATCGAGGTAATCCGCGATCTCGATGGCGAGCTTGTCGAGTTCCTCAGAAATCTCCTCACGACCAAGCGCGGTCAGGCGCTGCAGGCGGAGCTCGAGAATGGCTCTGGCTTGTTCAAGGGACAGGCGCGCCGTGTCGTCTTCAGCCAATCTGTGGCGCGGATCGTCGATCAGCGTGATCATGGCGGCAACGTCTTTTGCCGGCCAGTCGCGCGACATCAGCGTGTCGCGAGCGGTGTTCGGATCAGGCGAGGTACGGATCACGCGAATGATTTCATCGATATTGGCAACCGCAATTGCCAGGCCTACCAGGATGTGGGCGCGGTCGCGCGCCTTGTTTAGCAGGAATTTTGTTCGCCGGGTGACGACCTGCTCGCGGAACGAAACGAATAGCGAGAGAAGGTCTTTCAGGTTCATCAACTGCGGGCGGCCGGCATCAAGCGCCACCATGTTGACGCCGAAATTGCTCTGCAGCGGCGTGAACCGATAGAGCTGGTTCAGCACCACGTCAGGCACGGCGTCGCGCTTCAGTTCGACGACGACGCGGAAGCCATCGCGGTCGGATTCGTCGCGCAGGTCGCCGATGCCTTCGATCTTTTTTTCCCGCACCAGTTCGGCGATCCGCTCCACCATGGTCGCCTTGTTCACCTGGTAGGGAATTTCGGTGATGATGATGGCTTCGCGATCCTTGCGAATGGTATCGATGGTCACCTTGCCTCGCATCACAATCGAGCCGCGACCGAGGTGATAGGCCGAGCGGATGCCCTGGCGACCGAGGATGATGCCGCCGGTCGGAAAATCCGGCCCCGGAATGATGTTAATGAGGTCATCGATCCCGAGCGAGGGATTGTCGATCAGCGCCACGCAGGCGTCGATAACCTCGCCGAGATTATGGGGCGGAATATTGGTCGCCATGCCCACAGCGATGCCGCCGGCGCCATTGACCAAAAGGTTCGGAAACCGCGCCGGCAGAACCGACGGTTCCTTTTCGGTGCTGTCGTAGTTGGCCTGGAAGTCGACGGTGTCCTTGTCGATGTCATCCAGCAGCGTCTGTGCGATCTTGGTCAGGCGGGATTCGGTGTATCGCATCGCAGCCGGCATATCGCCGTCCACGGAGCCGAAATTGCCCTGACCATCGATCAGCGGCACACGCATGGAAAAATCCTGCGCCATCCGCACCAGAGCGTCATAGACCGACTGATCGCCATGGGGATGATATTTACCGATGACATCGCCCACCGTGCGTGCCGACTTGCGGTACGGCTTGTTCCACTCGAACCCGTTCTCGTACATCGCGTAGAGAATGCGCCGGTGCACCGGTTTCAGGCCGTCGCGGGCATCCGGCAACGCTCGCGCCACGATCACGCTCATGGCGTAATCGAGATAGGAGCGTTTCATCTCGTCCAGGATGGAAACGGGGCGAATATCTGAGGGCACCGGCAGGTCGCCGGGCTTCTCGT
>Ga0105239_10005931_pt1 | contig 14217 bp, 2 predicted proteins | sample KBSC44metaG_FD_92761 | JGI IMG/M metagenome (GOLD analysis project Ga0105239, IMG submission 92761) | Corn rhizosphere microbial communities from Kellogg Biological Station, Michigan, USA - KBS C4-4 metaG | ecosystem: Host-associated > Plants > Roots > Rhizosphere > Soil | place: Michigan, USA... | reverse complement strand
CTCTCTCCTAACAGCCGCCACAGATTGGCCTAACATTTATCCACCTGAACAAAGCTCCATGGTCTTCGGATTGGTTGGAGTGAACTCGACATATGAATATTTCAGCGACGATGACTTGCTGTCCACTGATCAGCGTGGATTCAGCACTTGGCTAAAAGACGAGGCATTTTCGTTCCTCAAAGGAGAGCAGGACCCTAGGCTGCTGCTGAACACGATTGTTACAAATATCTCATACTCTAGCGACGGAGTGACTATCACCAACAACGACAGCAGTTGTGTGCGAGCGGATTACGCCATCTGCACATTCTCACTAGGGGTACTGCAGCGCGAGGTGGTGAGTTTCAATCCCGATTTGCCGCCCGAGAAACGAGAAGCCATCGCTGCGTTCGACATGGGCACGTACACCAAGATCTTCATGCAATTTCCCACACGGTTCTGGCTGGAAGAGGCGCAGTTTCTGATGTATGCCTCTCCCACTCGCCGGGGATATTACCCTGTTTTCCAATCACTGTCCGCCCCGGGATTTTTAGATGACTCAAACATACTGGTTGGGGTCGTGGTCAACAAGGAGGCCATCCGCGTCAGCCGGCAGCCAGAAAATCGGACAAAAGACGAGGCGATGGCGGTCCTGCGTCAAATGTTCCCTGATACTGTCGTGCCAGAGCCGACGGATTTCATGATTACTGACTGGGCTGAAACTCCGTGGTCGTATGGGTCTTACTCAAACTGGCCCGCCGGTACTACGTTCGAGGTGCACGAAAACCTTCGAAGTCCTCTGGACCGACTTTGGTTTGCGGGTGAGGCCACAAGTTCAAATTACTTTGGATATCTACACGGGGCGTGGTTTGAAGGGCGTGCCGCCGGCACGGAGATAGCTGATCTCATCAAAGAGTGAAACCACCGTGGTCCATAAACTACCTAATTTGCGAGCAGCTATTCAAAGGCGGTGTCAAGAAAGGCATCTCAGTCGCCATTCATCATTGGTGCCAGTCCTATATATCATATCCTTGTAGTTACAAAGCACTGTAGCCGCCGTCTATGGCGATTGTGGCACCCTGTATGAAGCTGGCCCTGTTGCTACAAAGGAATAAACACGTGTCGGCAACCTCATCAGCATAACCCCAGCGTTTCATCATGGTAGCTTCTACGGCATTGGCCTCGACGAACTTAGCTATATCTTCCGTCGCGTGCGTCATGGGCGTCTCAATTGCACCCGGTGCAACAGCGTTGACTCGAATCTGAAACGGTGAATTGTCCGCTGCATCGCCGCGTGTAAGCCCGAGAATGGCTGCCTTGGAGGAACAGTAGGCAACTTGAGTCCGCATGGCAACCCAGCCACCTACCGAGGCGATGTTGACGATCGAGCCTCGTTGCGCTCGGACCCCCGGAATCCCCGGATAGACGTCGGCATCCAGCTGCTGGCCCTTCATGAGTTTGATTTCTTGCCGGGCGCATAAGAAGGTCCCACGAAGGTTGACTGCAAGGGTTTTGTCAAAGTCAGACGGGGCCAATGTATCTGAAGCCCCCGGGTTCCCTACGATGCCTGCACAGTTGACGGCATAGTCGAGGCGCGGAAACTCTCGATGGATCGTTTCAAACGCGTTGGCAACCGAAGACTCATCGGAGACATCACAGGTCAAAGCCAAAACATGTATGTCGCGGCCCGTCTGTTCAGCGAGGATAGATGTCCGTACCTCCGCCAGTCCGCTTCCATTCATGTCTAACAAGGCAATGTGCGTGCACCCAGCTCGTGCCAAAGCAAGTCCTATTGCGCGGCCCATCCCTGGAAAGTTCAGTCAGGGAGAGAGGCTGGTGAAAGGGGGATCTTTTGTGGCTTTTTTTGGTTCGAACGAGCTTACCAGAGGCGGCTCCTGTGACCACTGCTGTCCCAGGCATCTCCACCTCCATCTTCAATTGACAGTCCTGGAATTTCATTACTGCTGTAGAGCCAAGTCACAGCCGAAGTTCTTTTGCGAGGGTGGCTTGGAGGCCTCCGTGTAGTAATAAGATAAGACGGAGGGAGCTTCCTTCCTGGAACATCCATATAAAGCATCGCTTTGTGTCGCCATAGGTGTCGAGGATTTGCGGGAAGCACGATGTGCGCGGTGCTACCCCAGGAGTTGAATACGAGGTAAGATGACGTCGTGGCATTTGGTGGACAGGCAACAGGTTGAAGATGTTACACAGGTGAGGAGTAAGATATAGTTCCCATTGAAGAGTAGATCTCCAGGGCCTTTTATCTTTCCTACGTCTCCAATAGTTCTCATGTCCAACAACGCCGACGACCCTCGACTTTGAAGCACAACGCGTATGAATATCCCCTTTTGACGTGGGGCTGCTTCCAAACATGTAATCGTTTTAATAGGTGCCAAGTTGTGGCTGAGAGAATAAAAAGGGGCACCGAGTGGTAGACCAGGCAAGCAATAACTACAGCATGTTGCCATACCTGTACTTTTCCGCAGCGAGACACCTGATTCAGCATTTGGAAAGATTGCTCCTCGGGCTCCTTATGGCCTACTCATAAGTGTAATTACGGATGGCTTTGGGCTTTCCCGGGTTCCCCGTGTGGCTTCCTGATTAGTCAGCCTCCTTTACTCGCCAGCCTCTGTGTCTCTTCAGCTCCAATGAAGTACCCCTTGAGTTAGAAGAACACCGCCCTGTCTCGTGGCGTCAGCTTAAGTTTCTCATGTCCGACTGGTCGGCGATGACCACCTGTTACTGAGTACCGTAGACATGCACGAATAGATGCTATTGGAGCTTGAACTAGAACAAGTCTAAATATATATTATTGAAGTTACCATTGCGCTCATAGGGAAGGTGCACCCGCATCCTTCGAGCTATGCGAGATTCAGTAGCAGATCCAAATATCAGCAGAGCGAACTCAGAACATACATATGCCATCCCTTAGGTGTCGTCGCCGCGACCACAGCCTCACCAAATGCAGCCAACTTCAGTGGAGCCAAGAACACAACGACATGGTGGGCACAATAGTAACGTAAGCGTAAAGAACCTTTTCTTCATCCCCCAAACATTACCAGTGAGTGTATCACAAAAGATCGAGTAGAAAACAGACCAAATCTAGCCCCGAAACGCCTGGCCCCGTAACCTGAGTGAGCAAATTTGTAACAAGTGTCCCCAAAAACTCCATTTCACATTGATAATCTTTTTTCTGAAAAATATCCCTCAATATCCACCATTAGAATGTTGACCAGGTAGTAGTGGATCTCAAAGATGCTTTCTCCTCTCCTCCTAGCGCAGAGAGTCCGGCATCCATCACTCCACTGACTGGTCATCCCGCCCTCCCTCCACACAGTGATTCAGCCGCATCAGGCAGCTAAAGTCTGTAGGAAGGCCACGTCGATGGGCGGGCACTCTGAAATTGCCGCGCCGTCTTTGCGGGCTAGTGCCAAGGCTTTCTGCGTTTCCTCTCCGTCCAGAGCAAACATGACATGACCAGTATCGCAGATGGCCTTCGTAGCTTCGACCCTCAGCTTCTGCTCCCCGGTGACAGCGTTTGTGCTTATGTGTTTCAGCCACTCGTCGAGCTTCAGGACAGAAGCCTCACGACTGTCCTGCCGGATTTGGGGAAGCAGAGCAGGCAGTTGGGCTAGGGCAAGAGGCGCAGGGTTGCAGATGTGGTAGACTGACACCTGATTTTTCTCTTGCGCCCTGTCTTGACGTTCAGCTCGAACCATGGTGCTGGTCGAAATGCTGACCAGTGCATCAGCCACGTAGTTCACCGGGACGAAGTCGATGATGAAGGGCGGTGCGGAAGTTGTACTTTTCCTTCCACCGTCAAAATCCGGCATTGTGGCTTCATTGATCATGTCCGCGATCATCTGCTTGACCAAATCCTCCTGGGGAGGGGGAACCGAAGTCTTGTTGTTTCCAGAAACGGCCGAAGCTCGGAAGATGGAGATGTTGAAGCCTCGTGCGGCGGCATCGGTCAACAGTCTCTCAGCAACCCATCGAGATTTGAAATAGAACAATTCTGCGTCGTCGGAGGGCTCATAATTGGCAGCTGAGGTTTCTCTTGGATCGAGAACTCCGTTGACAAACTTGGTAGCTAGGTGTGATTGAAGGTGAGGAACGCTCCATGTCGACAAGCAGTTGATGCTGGTTCGTACCTCCCCATAGGAAGCTAGCTCAATGAGGTCAAGAATGACGTTGACATTCTCTCGTTTGAGCTCGGCGTAGCTCTTGAGCAGAGACACATGCACGCCGCAGTGGTAGATTCCCTGAACCGACTTACCAAGTGTCTTGAAGGTCTCGTGCTCGAGACCAAAGTGTGGCTGTATCAAGGCACCTGGCACAAATTTGATTGAAGCTGAGACCATTGCTCGCATCATACCTTCATCGAGCAGTCGGTACTTTGTAAGACATTCCAACAGAATGTTCATTTCCCAAGCGCGATCCTCTCCAAGGACATGGAAATCAGTATTTGGAAGAGCCGATACTAACGCGGCAAAGACGTGTATTCCGATGAATGATTCAAGACCTGTAACAAGGATAGCCTTGACATCAGAATTGTTGCGAACGGCCGGAGCGTTTCCAGGTCGATATCGGGCATCATCTGGTAGGAAAGCCTCCTTGGCCCAGTTGAAACGTGCCATGCTACCTTTCCCGGCATTTGACTTGGCTGCTGCAGGATTCTTCGCAAAGTTGGAGATCAGAGTTGACATCAGGAACGGGGTTGCGGCTTTGAAGAACTCAGGGACGTTTGGAATGGCCTTGTATTTGCGCTTCAGCTTGGCGTGAAGTTGCAGCACCAGGAGACTTTGGCCACCAATCTCGAAGAAGTTGTCATGTGCAGAGATTGTCCGTTCCGCTGGGAGTCGCAAAACATCCTTGAAGGTCTGGATGACCACAGCGAGAATATCTTGATGTGCTTCACCCACAGGAGTGTCTGGATTGGATAGTCTTGAGGCTGTCGGATTAGGCAGCACCAGGTTGAGCTCTCTCTTCAAAAGACTTTGCCTGTCAACCTTGCGACCAATTGTGAGAGGCATAGTATCAAGAAACTCGTATCCATTTGGAAGCATGTAGGAATTGAGGTGCTTTCCAATTCTTTGATGGATCTCAGTGACGAACGTGACCTTTTCTTGGGGCTGTAAGGTCTGTTTGACGACCAGGAAAGCAACAACTTGACGGTCGTCGGTTTCGGACTGGTCGCCATTGCGATCTCTCGCAATCAGAGAGACATCAAGCAACTGGACCTGGGAGATGTCTGCAGCCTCCCTGTAGATACGATGTTCGACTTCGCCGAGGTCGACTCTGAAGCCTCGTAATTTGATCTGTTTGTCTCCAGCGATTCGACCATGGAATTCCAGTTGGCCATCAGGCAGGAATCTGCCCTTGTCACCGGTGCGGAAGAGTCTATTCCAGCCACGTTGTCGATCTTCTGCGGAACAGAATGGATCCTCCACGAACGAAGCAGCATTGGCCTCTGGTCTGTTCAAATATCCGGCGCCGACCTGAGCACCACCGACGCACAGTTCGCCGATGAAGCCCAACGGGAGAGGGTTGAGCTGTGAATCAAGCACATAGTGCCTACAGTTGGCCATTGGGTAGCCGATAGGGATGTTGACTTGCTCGGATTGCTCCCCGGTGACCTTAGCGATCGCAGTCTGTACCACAAGCTCACTCGGGCTCCAAGTATTGAAGATGGTCGCTGGTGTACCTAGCGAATAGAACCGATTGACTAGACGAGTTGGAAGTCGTTCACCAGCGAAATAAGATACCCTGTAGTTTGCGCATTGCTGTAGGACATCCGCAGAGGAATCAATGAGAAGAGAAAAGTGAGTAGGGGTAAAATAAGTGACAGTAACTCCCGCTTTTTGCATGAAAGTTGCCAGAGCGGAGGGGTCTTTGCGAATATCAGCCGTTGCGACACAAACCGTCGCACCACAGGTTAACGCCGAAAAGATTTGGACAATTGATAAGTCGAAACAAATGGATGACTGTTGAAGGAAACGGTCAGATGCTGTGAATGAATAATCATGGTTCATCGTCGCAAGCATCTGGTGCGTGTTGCCATAGGTTAGGACAACACCTTTAGGCTTTCCTGTACTCCCCTAGGTGCACGTGGTCAGCCTTTGGTCACAGTGGCACTCCAAAAAGTCGAGGACTCACAGAAGTGTAGATGGTGTAGAACGGGCTATCAAGACGAGCATTGGCATACCTTGACAATTCGTTTCCGCTTTTAGCCTTTCCGATCTCAATGATCTTTGCAACCGGGCTTGTCTCATTAGCCACCGCAGTGGCAATTGTTCCCAAGCCACTTCCAACCAACAGAGCGCGTATCTGAGAGTCGCCAGCCATGAATCCGAGTCTCTGAGCAGCAAATTCTGGATCTAGGGCGAGATACCCGCATCCGTGGGAGAGCGCTCCAACCATCGCAACAATGGCGTCGATCCCAGGATAGGCAAGGATGCCGACGGATGTGCCTGGGACTACATCGAGAGTACTCAAACTCGCAGCAACGCTACGGGCTTGCTGAGCAAGATCACCGTAGGTTATGCATGCGTCATCCGAGGTCCGGATCGCGATGGAGCCCGGGGCTCTCTCGGCTGCTGAGTAGATCTTGTCGAGAATAGCAATACCCTCCCAGGTGTTCTTTGTGTGCTTCATGTTCCAGGCACTGGTCTTCAGATATTCGGTCTCCTTAAGTCCAGCAATCTTGACCTGCTCAATTGGCTGCATGTGATCTTGTGTCAAGCTGGTGACAAAAGTCATAAAGTTGTCCCAGAAGCGCTCCATGTTGGCGTAGTCGTAGAGTCTGGTCGAGTATTGCAGATACATGTCCATTCCGCGTTCAGGATCCTCAAGAGCCTCGACAGCGATCTCGCATGCGGAGGGAATATCATAATTGACAACTCTATTGATCTCGAAGTCCTTGGTTGCAAATCGTGGCATCTTTCCGTGCATTTGATAGTTCATCACGATTTGGCTGATTGGGAATCTGGCAGCATTTCTTGGAAAGTTCATCTTCTCGACAATGGTATCGAAAGGTACCTTATTGTGCTCAAGTGCCTCAACTGAGGCCTTCCTTGTGGTGCGTAGCAACTCGTCGAAGCCTTCGTCAAGGCTGTTGTTAATTCGGAGTGGGACCATGTTGACGTAAAATCCCATAACATCATCCAGGTCTGCGCGCGGCCTGTTTCCATCAACGATCAACATCGTCAAGTCCTTTTCTTCGGTGTAGCGGTAGAGGAAAGCTCTGAAAGCCGCAAGTAGGAAGTGGAAAGGTGTTGCAGCAAATCTGGCACAGATACGCTTCAGGCGGTTGAGCATCTTCAGGGGCAATGTTGACATGATGGTCTTTCTCGCGAGGTCCTGTACCTCAGGTCGAGGGCCCTTCGCGAATGGCAATAGCTTCGTCTCCGGGTTCATGCCCTGGAGCTTCTGAGTCCAGAACTTGACGTCGGTTTCTATGGCGTCACTATTTAGGAATCGTTCATACCAGACTGCAAAATCAATGTATGACAGCCGAGGGGCAGGAACGGTTGCCAACTCTTTCTCGTTGCGCATAGCCTCATAGATTCCGGTGATCTGAGTGAAACTGGACTTGGAGCTGCCCCGATCAATGGAGATATGATGCCATGCTGTGACGAAGACATAGTAATCTTCTCCAAGCTTAGCCAAGGTGGCCCGGAAGACTTCACCATTCTCGATGTCCATGGGTGCTTCTTTGAGTCGCTTTGTGAGATTCTCGACGGCCTTTTCGGTGTCCGCCTCGGCAGAAAGATCCTCATAATTCATCTGTGAATCGAAGTCATCGACTGGCTTCTGCTCTGGAAATTCGTCGCCCTCGAAATACATAACTCGGGCCATCTCGTTGCGCTTCTTCCACTCATCCATAGCTGCTTTGAAGAGGCTGAAATCGGGCTTGCCCTTCATGTAGGCGGCAATTGCAATGTTGAGATCTGACTTGTCTTCCGCCATTTGATGGGCAAACCACAATCTGCGTTGGAAGTTGCTCATAGGCAATTGCTCAGGTCGTTGGGGAACAATCTCATCAACGGTGGAAGTGTCAGTGGGACCAGTCGTGCCAGCGGTAGCCTGGGCGCTGGAACTTGTTGGCTTTGATTGGGTTGTCTCGGGCTTTGACGACGAATCATCGGTAATGATCATGAAAGAAGCAGCCTTGGATACGAGGCTATCGATCGATGGAGATGAGAGGATGTCAAACAGCGCAACATCCACATTGATTGTCTTTGCGAACCACTTCCTGAATTCCACAGCCACGATCGAATCAAGACCATACATGGACAGAGGATTCGAAGAAAGGATCGAAGTAACGTCGGCACCCAGAACGGCGGCAGTCTTCTCAATAAAAGCGGTGGTCAGAATGGCGGTTCGTTCTTCCAAGGTAGTCGCAGCCTTGAGTTGGACAGACAGTGATGCAGCACCCCTAGAACCTGCCGCTTTATTGTCGAGGTCATGATTTTGGTACAAGTTCTTGAAGAAGGATCGTGAATGCCAGTAGTAGTCTTTCTTCTTCATGTTGACACCAGTGATTGTTCCGACTAGGTCCACGCCTCTCTCGTCGGAAACGGGGCCTTCGCTCTGAAGGACTGCTTCCTCAATCTGGTAAAGAAGCTCCTCTTCGTTCACCATGTCGTACCCCATGAAAGTCAAGAACTTCATCAATGCCTCGTTCTCAGCAACCAGACCTGCCCCAGTGATGGCACCGACGTTCATTGTGGTTCCACGGAGACCCGAATTACGGCGGCTGCGCATGAGAGCGTCCAGGAAAGCATTGGCAGCGGAGTAGTTGGCCTGTCCTGCACCACCCAATTGGCATGAGAGGGAGGAGAAGGTAACGAAGAAGTCAAGGTCGGTGTTCTTTGTGGCGACGTGGAGATTCCAGGCGCCGCGAACCTTGGGGTCCAAGCAAGTTCTCCATTGCTGAGCAGTCATGGAGTTCAAGGGAACATCTTGCAGAACCACAGCAGCGTGGAAGATACCAGCGAGGTCATCTCCCAAGGTTTGAACACAACGAGAGATCCCCTCACTATCCGTGACATCAACGCGGAAGACGGTGACTTCGACGTTGCGAGCTCGGAGCCAGCTGACTGTTGCCTGTGCTTCTGGCTTGGCCTCACCAGATCTTGACATAAACGCCACTCGTCGTGCGCCTTTACGAACCATCCATTGACTGAGGGTGCGACCGAGACCGCCCAGGCCACCCACGAGGAGGTATACCTTCTCTGGCTTGAAGAGATTCTTCTGGCGGTAGGTGATTTGAGAGACTGGAACCAAGTCGTCCTTGTGTGGGACCAGCACAATCTTTCCGGTATGCTTGCCCATCTGAAGAAGGCGGAAACCCTTCTCGACTTCCGAATATGGCAGCTCTAGGACCGTCTCAGGTTCCTTGATCTTTCCGGCCTCCAGTAGCCTGAATGCATCCTGAAGAAGTCTTTGCGAAAGAGGCTTATTATGTTCCCAAATCGTGATCAGTTCAGCCGATGCGAAGAGGACGTTTCTCCGGAAAGGATCCATTTCGATCCTAGCGTTTTCGTGGATATCGCGCTTGCCAATCTCGATGAAGCGCCCAAACCTGGCGATGCAGCTCCAGGTAAGGTGAAGAAGCTCACCTGCCAAGCTATTGAGAACAACATCGACACCCTTACCATCAGTGAGTGCCATGACACCCTTGGCGAAGGAAGAATCTCGAGATGAGAAGATATGGTCGTCCTGCAGGCCATATGCCGACTTAAGAAGCTCGCGCTTAGATTGAGAGCCACAAGTAGCAATGACCTCTGCACCAAGCATCTGTGCAAGTTGGATGGCCATCTGGCCCACTCCTCCAGCAGCAGCATGGACAAGGATTGTTTCACCCTTTTGCAGACGAGCAAGATCAACAAGGGCGTAGTAAGCGGTGGTGGTGACCAAGGGCAGAGCAGCGGCGTTTGTGAAAGAGATGCTGCCGTTAAGCTTGTAGCACTGGGTCCAATGGTTGCGGACGATGGTACGGTGAGCTCCTTGACCAGGTCTGAATGCGACAACACGATCGCCGGGAGAAAATTGATTCTCTGGTACATTCTTGCCAACTCGGACGACAACACCAGCGCATTCATCCCCCAGTCGGTAATCATCGATGATACCCATTGAAGCGGCGACATCTCGGAAGTTGATTGCAGAAGCCTTCACTTCAATCTCGATGTCGTCTGGGGTGAGCTCGGTGTCGGCAATTTCTTCATCGAGGCCGAATGCCAAGGTTTCCAAAAGCCCAACCTTCCCAATCTTGAGGGAGAGAGGATTTTCTTGACCGAATGGCTTGTGTTGTGCCTCATGGCGGAAATTACTAGGCAATTTGGCGTTGAGAGTGTCGTCTACCTCGATCCTAGGGACAAAGAAGGTACCATTGCGAGCAACAAGCTCGTCTTCTTCGATAGGGCCGTCCAAGACCCGTTGAATGTACTCGAAAACTTCCGCTGGTCGTGCGCTCTCGCTAACGTCCATTGTAGTGAGTTTAAGTCTATCGTTCTCGTTGCGAGCTGATCGGGCCATGCCGTTGATCAAAGCCTGTGCCGGGTTCGTGGATTCCATAGTTGAACCATACACGACCCACACGGTGAAGCAATCGCTTTGGGTCATGAGGGTTCTTACAGCTTCGAAATCGGCAATTTCGTGCTCACTCTTTTCGAGCAGTATATCCTCATCCAAACTTGCCAAGACGATAATCCTAGTGGTGTCAATTGGTGACCTAGGAATATCTCGAAGAGAGATTTTCCGAATTGCTCCACTGCTCTGCTTCTCAAGCATCGCGCAGATTTCTTTAGTCCTTGCCGATGGCTGCTCGGACAGCACAACGGTTAAAGGCTCAACGGACACCACCGCTTGTTTTGGAGTGCCGAACACACTGACATCATCGTTGTTGAAAAGGAGGTTGGCGTCATTATCATCATTGGGAGTGGTGCCGTTTACGATGACATAGCCGTCTGGCCGCACCAAGGATTTGACATCTAGCTCGTGGGGACAGCTCACAACGACCAAGTCATAAGTGCTTGTAGCACCCATAGAGTGATTAACAAGTTCTGGCCATTTTGCCTCAAACGCTGTGAGGTCATCCTCAGCAATGTCACCACAGGCCGCAATTGTCAATGTTGCAAATCGTCGTCTCTGGGCAAACACGAGGGGCTTCAGTAGCGTAGCGGTGTCATCCAACGAAGATGTGATGTGTAGAATTTTTGTATTTGGATGCTCGTGAGCGAAGATATCGACAAGCTCGGTGATATCGTTGACTTTAGAGAGTGCCTCCGTTCCAGCGAGCTCTCCAAATAGCGGCTGCCAGCGTGTGCGGAAAAACAGGGACCTATCCTGGTCGTCTTCCGCACCGCTGCTGCCGAGTGTTGTGGCTTCGAGGCCCTTTACGTCGACAAGAACACCTTCGCCATCCTCGGAGCGAATCTTTACATTGATGACGGCAGTTCTAGGTCCCGGCAATTGCGTTTCAGTCGTAGTCCACAAATTGTGCTCGACTTTGGAGGCGGACTTCTCTGCGAAAAGTGCGGAAACCTTGAGGGACTTGATAAATGTGGGCACCCAAGGACCGTCAATAGGCCGTCCAGTCAGTGACTCGATACTTGCAAAGAATGGGTGGAAAGCAGCGTCGAGGAAAGAGGGATGGATGATTGAGTGCTCGTGGTCCGTAATTTCCTGGCTGGCTGAATTCAGAATAATACGGCTCATCGCGATACCCGAACCACTGTCGACTGATCCGTCAAGAAGTTGGAAATTTGGTCCATAGCCCAGACCAATGGTTTGCCAATGTTGGTAGCATTTTTGAACGTCGGTCGTCTTGGTAGTGATGTTCTGCAATTCTGCAAACGACCGAGCCATGTGTTCAGGTTCGATCAAGGTGGGCTCTCCCTTCTGTACGGACACAATACCTGAACAGTGCTCCGACACCATCCCTGTGTCTGAGTACGAACTGATCGTAAATCGGTGTTCAGTGTCAGACACACGTTTAGCTGAAACTGCCAGAGGCTGCATTTCCAAGATGGCTTCGGTGCCTACTTCGGATTCGGAGACTGTTAGTGGCGATTTAATATTGACATCCCGAAGGGTAACAAATCGGAATTTGGTTGGTGAGTCTTCGAGGCGAACGGCGGCTTCAACGGCCATACTTAGATAACCGGCAGCTGGGAAAATAATTTTCTCGTCAATTTGGTGGTGAACCAGCCAGGGCAGCTCGCGTGGCCGAAGGAAGACTCTCCATCTGGGATGCTTCTCGACGTCCCCATAAGTCTGAGCTCCGAGGAAAGCATGACGTTCTTTGCGCTTGCGGTAGTTGCTAACATATCTTGTCTCAGACCAGTATTTGCCATGGTCCCAAGAGTAAGACGGTAGCTTAATGGTTTCTCCTACCGGAACTCGCTGGATAGCACCTGAGTCATCTAGATAAAGGTTGCTATTCACAGCTTCAAGGTCAACCGGGTAGCCCAAAGCATACAATTGACCAGCGGTTTCGAGGAGACATGTGAAATCCGGCTTTTCGCGAGTAATGGTTCCAATGTAAGGAAGGTCGAGCTTCAGAGATTGAAGAATCTGTCGGCTAGGTCCCTTGAGCGCTGGATGGGCACCAATCTCAACAAGAACGTCCACATTGAGGTCTTCCGCTTCGTCGAGCACAGTTCCGGTAAGGGCATCAGAGAATCTGACAGGACTAACCAGGTTGTCACAAAAGTATTTGCCGCCCATTTCGGCGCCCTTGGCAAGGCGACCTGTAACACTGGAAAACATGCGGCAGTTTTGTTCATGACCCTTGACATGCTTCGTGAGACGTAGGAGTTCGGGAGCATGGGGGATCATGTGGTGTGAGTGGTAAGCTTGAGGGATAGCCAATCTACGGACGAAGACTTTCCTGTCTTCAAGCGTCTTCTTGAGCTCAAGACACTCTGGCATATCGCCGGAGATGGTCAGACTGGAAGGGCTGTTGATGGCTGCAATGCAGAGCTTGCCTTCATACTTCTCGAGCTCTGTTGCAGCTTCAGCCTCGCTCATGCCAACAGCAATCATGGCACCTGGGACTTTGACACGGTCGGGAGGGTCGTAGTTATTGAAAGCTGTGCCTCTGTACCAAGCGCAAGCAATAGCATCTTCGAAGGAGATTATCCCAGCTGCGTAAGAGGCGGCAATCTCACCAGCAGAGTGACCGCAAACGGCGGATGGGGTAATGCCCCAAGCCTTGAGCAACTCCACCACACAAATCTGTAAGGAAGGAGAGAGAGCAGATGCATAGGCCAAGTGATTGACATTGGTTTCTTCCTTGCTCCGTGAAAGCTCTTCAAAAATAGTCCATTTGGGAGGATTTTCCAATGTTTTCAGAACAGCCTCGCATCGGAGGAGAAGTTGGCGGAAAAGAGGACTTTTCTCAAACAGTTCACGACCCATGTTATACCATTGGGCTCCTTGACCAGTAAAGACGAACCCAATTCTAGGTTTCTGATTCAAGATCGATTTCCAGGGAGTGGTGGTGTTGGTGAAAACCTCGGCTGCAGAGGTCTCGTTTCCAGAAATGGCATACGATCGGTAGCGGTGGTGGGTTCGGCGGGCGCTACTGAGACTGTATGCAAAGTCAGCAGTCTTGTGCTCTGGAGATTCAACAGCGGCAGATGTGAGAGTAGCTTTCAAGATTTTGCCGGCCTTGTCAGTGTGAGACGACAGGGGCAGCAGGAGCGGCCTGGTCGCTGTCATTTCCTCATATTGCTCAGGCAGAGCAACAGATCCAAGGGTTAATTGCTGACCGGTATACTGCTCGATGATAACATGGGCGTTGGTACCGCCATAGCCAAAAGAGTTGACAGACGCACGACGGATGCCATTGTATGGCTGCCAGGGAATCGCAGTGGTAGGTACTTGAATCTTCCATGTCTTGAAATCAATGTTTGGATTTGGGTTGTTGAAGTGCATATTGGGTAAGATGACTCCTGCCTCCAAGGACATGACTGTCTTGATGACACCAGCAAGCCCAGAAGCACCTTCCAAATGGCCAATGTTGGTCTTGATAGAGCCGACATACAGGGGATGATCACGGTCAGGTGCAAAAACTGAGCCAATGGCACGGGTTTCCCGTGGGTCTCCAGCCTGTGTACCGGTTCCGTGTGCTTCGAAGTAAGTCGTTTCGTGGGTACTGAGACCGGCGTTCTTGTAAACCTTGCGGATCAACGCTTCCTGAGCAACTGAGTTCGGCATAGTGATACCCTCTTT
>Ga0105239_10005930_pt1 | contig 14220 bp, 16 predicted proteins | sample KBSC44metaG_FD_92761 | JGI IMG/M metagenome (GOLD analysis project Ga0105239, IMG submission 92761) | Corn rhizosphere microbial communities from Kellogg Biological Station, Michigan, USA - KBS C4-4 metaG | ecosystem: Host-associated > Plants > Roots > Rhizosphere > Soil | place: Michigan, USA... | reverse complement strand
CTGGTAACCTTGAGTGTGGATCAGGACGGACCGAAGGGACCATTTTGAATGGAAGGAGGCGGCATCAGAACGGCTCAATTAGGAGGTCGGGCGGAAGGCAAGATAGAGAAGCTATGGCACTGTCCGCCGACGGCGCCAGGCCATAAGCTGTTGTCTGCACATCGTTTTCCCAGAAGCGCCAAACAGTGTTGCTGCGGAGTCGACAGTGTCGGTCCAGCCAAAAGCCTCGGAATTGAGCGCTTCCCGGCGGCACCGATTTTCAGATTATTATGCCAGGCGCATGTTCGGGCTTTTCTTGCCTGGACGAGCCTCGATTATGGCGAACGACGAAGACTTCGAGCCCTGGCTAGGCCGGATCCGGTCCGGCGGCAGCGGCAAGCGGGCGCGCAAGTTTCTGCATCGGGTTCTGGTAGCCGCCAACCTGGCGCGCGGGGGCGCTGCGATAGGGTGCGGCCGCAGTGGCTTCACCGGCAGCCGAATCGGCCGGGGCGCTGGGGTTGGGCAATGGGCAGGCTCAGGCCCATGGCATGCGTCCGACATTTGCGAAGTGGTGGCACGCGCCTTGTTTGACGCTGGGAGTGACGCGATTGTGCCGCCCGAGCGCGCCGGTAACCTGGGCGGTAGCGGCAACCTCCATGATCTGCATAAGTCTCTCGTAAAGCGGTGCCGTGCCCAGTGCGTGGTACCGATCGATCACGGTGTCGTGCACGTCCTCGTCGACGTTGTCGATCTGGCTGGCCGGCAGGTTATCGCGAAAATGGCGTCGGAACGCCTGACGTTCGAGGTACCGTCGACGGGCATTAACGATCTGCGGGCCGTAGATCGCGTTGGCAACTACCTCCGAGTAGGTTGCGAAACCGGTGCCGCTGGCCGCAGCGAACACCGCCACGAGCTGGGTGACATAGTCGGACTCTTCGTCAGCAACATCCTGCGGCACGTCAGCGATCCGCACCCTCGGAGCTTCGCCGGGATCGATGTCGAGATGTTCGTGCAGGACCGCCCGCATCTGGGGTTTCTCCACCAGCTCGCTTGCCTTCCAGAGTTCGACATTTTCGAACGAATACGCGCGGATCGCCGTCGTGAGCGGTGGAGATAGCGGACATGGCGTCGTCGATATGACGTTGAGGCAATAGGCGTCCCAATGGTTGATCAGGAAGTCCGCGATGAGTGAAGGCCGGTCGATCACCTTCTTGACGTCTCTGACCGCCGAATTGGGGCAGATGAAAATGTATTTGACGGGCAGCGTGAATTCGCCCTGATCCGCGTAATAGAATATCTTGCCAAGTTCGGTGACGAACTCGGCCTTGCCCAAAGGCGCCTTCAGATGTTTGCACTGGTAGTTGTGCCAGTCACCGTCGTACCGGCGGGCCGAAAGAAAGCCGATGGCATCACGCCCCATGTCCGCCGACGCGGTTGGACGCTCGAATCCGACGTAGGTGTCCGCCAGCTTCGCCAGCCACTTTTTAATCAGGTCTTCAAGCTCGCTGTCCGTTAAATTCAGGACCTGGCGATCTTCGTTGAATGCCATTTTTTATGCTTGCCCCCTCGCTCGCCAGAGATCTGACGGCAATTGCTTTTCTGATCAAACCTTATTCAACTCTGTCCACTCCAACGTGGCGCAAACGGGAGCTACCCTGCGACTTTGACTGGAGGCTGCCAAGTAGCTCATTCCGAGCCTCGATCGCATTGGTAATCAGTGCTATGCGGGTGTGGTTGTCCGGTTCTGACGAGACCTGCCGTTGGCGACTACCATCTGGAATGACGGGAAAGTCCCCACGAGCTTCCCGCCGGTAGAGACCATTTCTAGTCTTTGTCGGCCGACGTGTGAACGACCGCTCTGGCCAAGAGCCGCCGCCCGACTGGTGTGAAGCTACCTGCCAGCTAGCGCCCCTAACTGATCACCCGTATAACACTTAGCTCTCTATTGACCGCCTCTCGAGCTGGCTTTGTCGATAATGATAACGGAAATTTGGGAAACGCCGCCGGAAGACAATTTTTAACGCTTCAAATCTCAAGAGGGTTGGCGCTATGATTGCAGAATTCATCGGGGTTGTTGCTTCGCTGGCAGGCGGTCTCGCTGGAGTATTGGGCGAGACCAGAGCAAAAAAGACCGGTCGTTTAACACGTTGGGGCTGGGTAAGTCTTAGCGTGGTAATCATTGCGGCCTGTCTTGGTCTTACACAAGCCTATCGCGGATGGGTCGCAGATAGCGAGCGAGCGCAGCAAGAATCCGTCGCGGGGTACGAGGCTTTGATGGGTGTGTACGGCCCGCTTTCGCAGTGGCTCGAGGACACCGCGCAACATTCTCCGACGACTTCAAAAAGTGTCGAGTTCCCTCCAAATCTTGGTCTGGATATCTACGCGAAATTTCAGGGTCATCCTGATATAGCTCAGGGGGTTGTAAGTCGTCTCACATCGATCACCAGGCCTGACGGCAAATCAAATTACAGCGCCTTGGCGAGTTGGGGGGCCAAATACGATTTGGCGCGTGAGGGCCTGAACCCCTCGATAGCAAATGGCTTCGGGTTGCCAGAGGCGGTGCGCGAAAATCTCCGGGACCTGTCGAAACACTCTCTATTTCGCGGAGCTAGCGAGAACGACGCGCGCGCACGCGTGTCTGGTCGCAGATGCCAAGGTTCCATCAGCGCGTTGGCTGCGGAAATAAGTAATCCCGACACGCCTCCAATGTGGCGAGACCGCTGCATTGTCATTCTGACGCACGAACTAAGTTTAGCGTTCAAGGACCCGGCGCCCGTGCCACCGCTAGCGCCAGATATGAAAGCCGCTCATATTCAAGCGTGCCAGCGATCAGGCCACCGTTATCCCTACTGCATAGCAGAAACTTTCCGACATTGATCGGCCAGTCTTGCCCCTTCGTCGGTGCGGAGCAGCAGGCACACGGGGATGCCTTCCGCTGACAAAGGCCGTCCGTCGGCTAATGCATGGGGAACCGTCATTAAGTCACATTTCTCGCCGATCGGCCAGGGCGGCAGCAGTCGACCAGCTGAAGACACTCAGTTCCGTTGATGTGAGCGTCGGCTTTTGCTGAAACCCGTCATTCGGGTCGCGCAAACCAGCTGGTCGCCTTTGCGCCCCAATGGCTGCCGTTAGACGGCGATCGCGCCGATCCCAAAACCGGTCATTCGTGCCATCTTGCCCTTGATCCCGATTATCGGGTGGCTTTCGCCCGGCAACGTCCCGGTGGTGTCACACCAACGTCAGCGATTCGAGAGCGCGAACTGCGCGCCGTCGGCGCGGCCGTCCGCTAGAACGACGTGGCTGGCGTTGAACGATCTAATCCAGGGGATGGCCGACGATACTTGCGCGTACACGCCGTATTTGAGCGATCGAGCACAACCTTCGCCAAAGCTGACCACGCCAATCAGTTTGCGCGTGGCGACGCTGACAAGCGGTCCACCGCTATCGCCCTGGCAGGAGTCGATCCCTCCGTCGCGCATGCCAGCGCACAGCATCTCGCTCGTCAACTCACCATTGTAGCTGTCTTTCTTGTTGCATTCGTCAAGCGATACGATCGGGAGTTGAGCAGCAAGCAGGTCGGGTGACGACGTACCACCTTCCGAAAGAGCACCCCAGCCGCTTACCTCCGCCAAGGAGCCGACAACCGGAGCCTGTGCTTGGAGCGGAATCGGCGCACCCATGACTGATTTGCTCGACAGCTTCAGGATAGCGAAGTCATAGTCGTTGGTATTTGCGTTCCACTGAGGGTGGATGAAGATAGCGTCGACGTGAATGCGTTCTCCGCCGCTGGCATAGAAAGCGGTCCCTGCAACGATGTCGATCCTGTTCGCCTCTTTCCTCACGATGTTGTTGTCGACGCAATGCGCAGCGGTCAAAACGATATCGGCGGCGATCAATGTTCCCCCGCAGAATTGCGACCGCATCGGCTCAGGCGCGTAGCCGCGTATTAGGGCAACTTGCCATTTGAAATCGCTGATATCGACCGCATTGCCGCCGATAATGCGGCGATCGATCTTGATTGAGGCAATTGCCTTTACTTGGTCCGGCTTGGGCAGCTTTGCGATCATGTCGCGAAGCTGCTTTAAGGTTTTTCCCTGAGACTCTTTGGAAAAAGTCACGACAGTTGGTCCGGCTGCCGATAGCGTTGACGCGACGATAAGAAAGTTGAGCGCGGCAATAGCCGCGAGTGTCAATATCCTCATGACTCTTCCTCGACGGATAGCCGCACGCGATGTAGAACCGTCAGATAAGGCAGCGTGCAGGGGGCGGCGCTTTTTCCTCTTTCGCGCGGAACGGAATTGACCAGACAAAATCGGTCGGCGGGAAGGCGAGTTTGCCGTCCGATTCGAACGCGGTGAAATCGGGCGCCCCGATTGCGGCGGCGGGTTGAGGGGCAAGCAATGCGGCGGCAATGGCGCCCTTTGACGTGCGCTTGAGCTTGCCGTCTGCCGTCCGTTCCGGATCAGGCACGCCGCTCGCGTTGGCGTGGCAGGTTATGCAGGAGGAACGGGTGAAGCCGTTCTCTACATAGAAATCTGACAGAATTGTCGGCTTGCCCGTCGGCGTTACAAAATCGCCCTGCGTGCCTCCAAGCACGTAATTGGACCAAACCGTATTCGCGAGCGCTTTCGGCTGCGGATAGGTGCTCGGCACTTCATCAACGTTCTTCGGATTGTCGCGGTGATGGAACGTCGCCCAGAACCACATTGGGATGTCCTTGGTGAGGACGTGCAGGGCGACGAGACCATAGGTCGTGTTGTTGAGCGTCGCGGTGTAATAGGTCTTCTGTTTACCTGCCGCGATGTCTGTTGGCGTAAACGTGACCCATACCGCTTTGACTTCTATCGCATCAGGCGGAAAGGTGAGGGGCGCTTTCTTGCCCAGCATGACCGCCTTCGAATATCGCGACAGCCCGTCGAAGCTCCACAAGCAATTGTCCTTGATGAACTTGTAGGCGACCTTGTTGATGTGAGTCTCGCCGATGCCGCCGCGTCCCGCGAACACACCCTGATCCTTCTCGGGATCAAATCGCGGTGTGATTTGCCCCTTCACGCTGACCGATGCGATGGTGCCGGGCGTCGCCGGTGGATTGTGGGGCGACGGAATGTCATCCGGCGTCTTGCCGAAGCCTGGATTAGGTAAACTGGTATCGTTCCAGTCCCGGCTCGCGGCCGTCGTCCAGAAATACTTCCGTCCTAGCTAACCGCCAAGTTTCCCACACTGATGTCGTGTTCGGGGCACCCATCGGTTTCGAGCAATCGGGTTCGCCTCGCGCTTCTTTCAGCGGCTTCGCGGGTTGATTGAGCATGAGGAACAAATCCCATGCGTGTTTTTCTGGGGCGTCCATCGCTTCGGTGCGGACCAAGCGAACGCCGCAGATGTCCGACGTGTCATCTGCAACCAGCCGGTTGGTGACCGTTGGCGATGGAGATTTCAGACAGGCGGCAAGCGCTAGGGCCAACGCACCGCTGGCGGTAACAACAACGGCTTTCTGCATATTTCACCCCCTGAAGATGTAGCTAACTAAGGCTGTTTGCCTCCATTGATCCAATCCCTGAATTTTTGAACTTGATCGGCTGGCCACGCACTGTCGCACGGCATCGCGCCGCTACTCAACTGATCGAGAATATCGTCGGCCCGGCTGGAAACGTCGGCGTAGTTCGACAGGTCGAAACCTCTCGCTCGTTTCATTGCCGTGATGTCAAATGGGCGAAATAGCGGCTTGATGTCGCCATCGAACGTTACAGGATTCGACCGATCTTCTATCTCAATCGTCATGCTGGTCAGCCCTTCGCAGAAAAACTTGAGGCTCGAGGCATAAGGCAGTGAGTCTTTTAGACCCTATCTCAGCCCGTACAAGTCTAATCAGTCTCGACCGCGAACGGAAAAGTCTAAAATGGACTGACTAGATTTGTATGGTGACGACACCGTGTGGCGAACTGGATCTGAGATTTCAGACTGCGAGTTTAGTGGGCCACGCGGCCGGAATTCCGTCTCTGAGTCGCATGTTCGGCCAATGCGTCAGTTTTTGGCCGCCTAAGTATACTTGACCAATGCCATCAACCGGCGATTGCCTTCCCATTCATTGTGAACGCGCTCCTCTCCGATCGTGAGTTCGGAGCCGCGCGCCAGCACCGCTTCCGTCGGGCTGAGTCGGGGTTCGATCGATAGGAGATGCTAAGCTGTTTTCTTCAGCGCAGTCTCGTAAATGTCGTGCGCGGCGACAGCATCCTTCGCTCTTTGCTGTCTCACGCCATTCATTGGGGCGATCCGGGCTGGCGCTGCCCGCCACGAACGCCGAGAACGTTGCTTCGGCCGAGTACTTCATCGACGTGAAAGGCAGCGAGCATCGCCGGGATCAGTTCGGTTATCGCTCGTTCCTGCGGATGATCCCGACCTCGGGCGCGCGGAACAGCTGGCCCTGCATCTCCGGCAAGGAGGCGAGCACGTCCATTGCCCCCCCGAGCATGCCTTCGTTGTCCTTTACCGCCCGGTCCCACTTGGACCTAAGCTGTTGCTCGATACCGGCGGCTGCTTCCCCGTCGCCAAGTGCGAGGAGCATCTCCCCGATGGCGCGACCGCCGCCGCGGTCGATCATCCTGTCGACGAGGCCCGGCGACACTGGATCGAGCCTTAGGATCTCGCCGGTGGGACGCAGCCCAAGTACCTGGCCGGGATAGCGGCCCACGATCTCGAGTCCCCTGCGCAGCGCGCTCACGCTGCGCTGCTTGTACAGTTCGAACCAGACCTCAATCGAGAGGATCGCAAGGTTGCCAGGTCCATCGGCCAGGAATTGCGCCAGCTCCGGCGCCTCAATCATGTTGCTATCGACCAGTAGGTGCTCTCCCATTGCTATTTTTCCTCCGGTAACGACGGCCGTGCCTAGCTGACTCCTGGACAAGCGGAGCCGGCGTTGCCACAACGACCATCGTGAGACCTCCCACCTATATCGACCTGTTCGCGGGATGTGGCGGCCTCTCGCTTGGGATGCAGGCCGCTGGTTGGTGCTTGCAGCTTGCCATCGAAGGCCACGCCGATGCGTTCGCCACGCTTCGCGAGAACCTGATCGAGCGCCGCGGCTCCAATGTCTCCTGGGCTCCGGGAATACCGTGCGAGGCGATTGAGATTGGCGAGCTGCTGTCGAGCTATGGCGACGGCCTCCGTGCGCTGTCCGGGCAGGTGGATGCCATCGTGGGAGGACCGCCATGCCAAGGCTTTTCACTTAACGGGAAGCGAGACGGCGACGATCCCCGCAACCAGCTTGTGCATCGCTACCTGGAGATGGTCGGCATATTGGGGCCAAGCCTAGTGCTTCTGGAGAACGTCCGCGGGTTCTCGAAAGTGATCGGGCATTCGTTCGCGGCCGAGGTAAATCATGACGCGCCGCAAGACACCGGAGGAGCGTGATCGCGAAAAGGCAGCCGCTCTGGAAGAATTGCGGACCCTGCCTGCGGAGCCGATCAGCGTCCGCATTTCGGCTGCCGTCAAGCTCACCGGCATTCCGCGCACCACGCTTTACGAGCTAATGAAGTCTGGCGAGATCGAGACGGTCAAGATCGGCCGGTCGACATTCATCCCCTATCGCTGCCTGAGGCGGCTCGTTGGGAACTGATCTTTCGCTCGGACCATTGAATTATGTGCCCAAAGTAAATCATGGACGTGTTTCAGGCACATATTTCGAAGGATGCAACGCCTTCCTTAACCCCGAAAAGCGGAAAGAAACCTGCGCCCCACTTTGGTGAGACGCCCACCGATCGCCGATGCTCGTTATAGGTTGGTGCGACCCTAAGATTAGATCTGATATGCGGCACGGAGACGTTCGACGACGTCCTTGCGTGTCATGTTTACCTTGAACTGCCTGGGGTCGTAGTCGACGTCTTCCGCCGCAGCTTCGACGAACTTCCGCATGTCGTTGGCAACGCTTACCGGCAGCGGATATCTCGCCTCGGCATTCAAGACCTGCAGCAGTCGAGCCACGTCATTGCGATGCTTCGTGATGTTCTTCTCGTCGACCTTTCCGGTCTGCTCGTGCTCCTGACTCAAATCAAGCCACGCGCGCGCCTTGAACGGGATCAGCGCCGCTTCATCCAGTACCGGAATGCCGCCCGTGTCGCGCACCATCGATTTGAGGAAGGCGTAATATTCTTCGTTGAGCAGGATGGCGGACAAGCTCGCCACCGCTTCATCGATCGGCAGTGGGGTGAGATGCGAGTCTGCGGCGAGTTTCAACCCCTCGGGTGATCGCGAGAATAATTCAAGCATGGCGGGGAAGTCGGCCGCCTTCGGTTTCTGGAAGCGATAAAGGATTTTCTCGCCGGCGCTGCGCTCTCTGATCTCGTAACCGCCTTCTTCGACAAAGGCCCAGAAACGCTCTGCGAATGCGCTGTCCAGCGCCTCGACAATCAGAACGATGTCGAGATCCTTGGTGGCCCGGAAATCGACGCCGAACTCTTCCAGGATGAGCTCGCACGCGGCCCCGCCGATCAGCACATATTGGTGCTCGTGCCCCGCAAAATGAGTGCGGAAGCGCTGGACCCCGATCACCATTCGACGGTCTCCAACAATTGTTCTGCGGCTTGCACAACGCGTTCGTCCGGGCTGTCACGCACACTGAGATAGAGCGAGAGCCGATCGATGACCGCGTCCCTGGCCAATGTTGCAGGGTCGTAGGACCAAGTCTGGACCTCGATACGCGCGTCGTCGAACGCTGATGCCGGGCCCAGGCTGAGGTTGTGTTCGATGCGCTTCCAAAGCGCCGACGGAACCGCGCGCGTTTCGACCCGGGGGGCGGCCAGCATCGTATAGTGGGCGAGTGCGCTCTCACCGGCCAGCGGTGCCACAGAATCCGCAAGGTGGCCGATGACGACGCGCGTCTTGCGTACAGGGGACTGAAGCCGTTCGCGGACTTGCTCCCACAATTCACGCCCGCCGGTGAGCATGTGCAGACGACGTTGCCGGCCGGCGTGGCGAGGCTTGGCGATCTGGAGGGCTTCGAGCTCATCGAGCGTCCGGCTGATGCTCATGATCGCTACCTGGAATCGTTCGGCGAGCTCAGTAAGATTTTCATCCTCGAGGTCGAGGCCCTGCAACATGGCGAGCAACACCAATTGGGTCGTGGGGCTGATCTGCTCAGCAGGTGCGAGGCTTATCGCGGGCGCGCGCTCGCGTAGATCGAGCAGGGCTTCGGGGACATAGAACTGCGCACCGGGCGCTAGGAAGCCGATCTGCCGCTCCACCATTTGGCGACGTATCGCGTTCGGCAGATGATCGAGCAGCAACACGACGAGATCGGCACCGAGTTGGCGGCGGACGAGGTCGCGATGCTTGAGATACTCCGTCGTAGCACCTTGGCGAGGTTCCCTGATGGCCATCAGGACTAGTGTCCGACCATTCAACATTCCTTGCCATATCCGATAGCGGTCAAGCACGAAGTGAGGCAGATTGGGCGGCACAATCGGCGTGAGCTCAAGGCGCTGCCCGAAGGCGTGGCGCACATAAGCCTCCGCAGCTTCAGCCAGTGCCTCCAGGCGTGTATCGGGGACGCGGTCTAACATCACATCTTTCATTTAACACTACCACTGTTAAAAGTCTATGCATTGTTAGATAGGAATGGGTTCTCAGGTGCTGCAGCGGGCCGAGCGGGTTCGGGCCGGGCACTAATGAAAAGGTCGAGGCAGGATGATCCGGACTGACGAATCAGCACTGCGACGCCGTTGACAGAGCCTTCGAGGACTCGAACCACTCCGCCAAAAAGGTGCGAGGGTATCGGTGAGGGTATCACCCAGCAATGTCTCCAATAAATGGCGGATTTCTGCGCCTATGAGACCGTTTTCGAGTCCTCTTCTGCTCAAAATCCGAGAGCGTCCGGCGGCGTTCAGGTACGTCCCCCAGAAAGAACGCGCGACAGCTTCTACTTAATTTTGGGCGTAGAAACCTCGCGCTGCGTTCCAGAAGCCGGCCAATCAATTGATCACCCGCGCTGGCCTACGCGCGAGCGTTGAACGGCGAAACTTGGGACATTCCTGCCGCTCCCCACTTACGTCCGCCAACGACGGCTTCCGTGATAACCGGACATCTGCCCTTCATGGACGCGAAAGCCAAAGAAGCAGGCGTTCATCTCGCTACGCTCCGTGGTCCGGACTCTGTCACACGGCTGGATGGCCCGACCCAACAATCCTTCTTCGATCAAACGGTGCGCGTTCGGCAAACATCGACGAAGGCCCGCAATGTGGCAGGCACATGGCGACGACCGGGGTAGTAGAGGCTGAGCGGGACGGATTCCGGCATCCATTCGGCTAAAACGGGGTGAAGACTCCCCGTCCCAATAGCATCCGCCACGTCTTCGGCCGGCACGTATGCGAGCCCGATCCCGGCTTTTGTCGCGTCGAGAATAACGGGGAGGTCGTCGAGTGTCATGGGACCGACATAGATCGACTCCGTGACGTTTCCGCCGATGGAAAAGCGCCAGGGAGAGATTCGTCCGCTTGGCAAGCGGTTGCAGATGCAGCGATGCGCCGAGAGATGATCGGGATGCGTCGGCATGCCGTATCTGGCAAGATAGGATGGGGCCGCCACCACCGAAAAGCGAAACGCGTGGCCAAGATCGAGCGCGATCATATCGAGCGGTACCGCCGCGCTCGGCCGAATACCGGCATCGAACCCCTCCTTGACGATGTCGACGAAGCGGCCATCGGTGACGATGTCGAGATGCACCGCCGGATGACGATGCAGATAGGGCAAAAACAGCGGCTGCAGGAGCCAGCGTGCGGCCGGCGCGAATGTGTTGATCCGCAGTGTGCCGCCAAGTTCCGGGCGCGTTGCCGACACGGTATCTATACACGCCTTGATCTCCTCGAGGGCAGGCCCGACACCCTCGACAAAACGGCGGCCTGCTTCGGTAAGCGCGACGCTGCGGGTCGTTCGATGGAACAGCCGCACGTCTAGACGCCGTTCGAACGCTGCCACGGCATGACTGAGCGCCGACCGCGACACGCCGAGTGCCGTCGCGGCCGACCGGAAGCTGGAATAACGGGCGACTGCTAGAACGGCTTCGATATCAGAGAGGCTTGACATGCATTATCCTGCTATTTGCACCATGGCATTCGCATTGTTGCTCACTTCAAGCCAGCTGTCGCGATGATATCTTTCGAAGCGCCGCCGAAGTGGCGGCCTGCCGAGGAAGATGATGCTATGAACAAGGTCTGGTTTGTTACCGGGGCGTCGCGCGGCCTTGGCCGCAAGATCGTCGAGGGTGCGCTGAGCGCGGGCGATAACGTCGTTGCGACAGCCCGGAATCCCGAGGGTCTTGGAGGAATCGAGCACGGAGTGGAAGACCGCCTCCTCGCTGTCCGGCTCGACGTCACGCAGGCGGACGAGGCCCGACAAGCGGTTGCAGCCGCGATCGCGCGTTTCGGACGGATTGATGTGGTGGTCAATAACGCCGGCAAAGCGGATTTCGCGGCGATCGAGGATTGCGACGAGGCGTCGTTCCGACGTCAGGTTGAAACCGTCTTCTTCGGCGTCGTCAACGTGACAAAGGCCGCATTGCCGGTGCTTCGCCGTCAAGGCAGCGGCCATTTCATACAGATATCGTCGGCGGGCGACAGGATGGCGACCCCTGGTCTGGCCGCCTATCAAAGCGCCAAATGGGCTGTCACCGGCTTCTCCTCGACACTTGCGGCGGAGGTGGCGCCGCTCGGCATCAAAGTCTCGATATTGGAGCCGGGAACGATGGCGACTGACATGCCTGGTGGCAGTTCGATGGACATGAGCGCGGTCAGCACCCCGTATCAATCGACCGTCGGTACGGTCGCGGAGCGTATCCGAGGGTCCTTCCGCACCGCTCCCAACGACCCGGCAAAGGTCGCAGCGCTGGTGATCCGTCTCGCTCAGATGGCCGAGCCGCCGGTGCGCCTGTTGGTCGGCCGCGATGCCCTCGAATATGGCGAAGCCGCTACCAAAGCCTTGCTCGCCCAGGACGCACGTTGGAAATGCCTTAGCAGCTCAGTGAATGAGCAAGCGTGAGGACAGCCGCTATTTCCCAAGCTTGTTCCCGCCTGCTCTGCCCGTATTGTTGGCGGAACACGGAGAAAAGCGGATTAGCCATGGTGTCACGCCAGCGGGTATGCGGACAAAAGCGCCAGCCGCCGCCTAGTTGTTTGCCGGCTGTCAGGCAATGGCTTAAAAAGCGGCTGCTTATGTCCAGAGCGGACACTCCAATTCGCTTCACGAACGACTTAATTTGGGTCGGAAATTGCCGATTTGCACCTAGCTAGGGGATAATTACCTCATAACTTACGGCGCATGCTGGTTGGCCGTTTCAAGCCGGTCTTTTCGAATGGGACAGCGGCATCGCCCTCTCATTCTAATCGCCCTTGCATGAAATTTTAATGAGAATCGTTGCATGATATACTCCATGCGCTTATCTGGGGCGCAGGAGATTTGACATGTCCGCCCTCAGCGATCTCAAGCGCCATCTGCGCCCCGGACAGGTTTACCGTCGCAAGGATCTCGCACGCTGGTCCAACGCCGTCGATCGTCATGTCCGGCAACTGGTAGACGAGGGGCGGCTCGAAAAGGTTTCGGCTGGTGTCTACATGGCGCCGCGTCAAACCAGGTTCGGAGCCGCGCCAGCCAAGCCCGAAAAGCTCGTCGAGACATTCCTCGGCGGCGACCGTTTTCTCATGGTCTCGCCAAATGCGTTCAACGGGCTCGGGGTCGGCACGACGCAGCTCTACAACGAGCCGGTCGTTTACAATCGCAAGCGGCACGGGAAGTTCACCCTCGACGGGCGCGTCTATGATTTCCGGATGCGGCCGTCTGTACCCAAGCGGCTATCCAAGGAAGTCCTGCTGGTCGATCTGCTGCACAACCTCGATCGGCTGCCGGAAGACAAATCGGCAGTGCTTCCGCGCGCGCTCGAGCGGGCGAAGGAAATGGACCGTTCGCGTCTCGCCAAGGCGGTCCAGGACTTTGGCTCGGCGCGGGCTGAACGCTTGCTCGCCCCTGTTCTCGAGCGAGCCTGACAGCGCACGGCACAGAGAATATCCGACGTGTGGGGCGGCTGGTCATTCGCCAAGGTTCAAATAGTACCTTGTATGCTTCAGTTCCCCTTCCTTGCGAAGGGCTCCTAACTCGACCAGTTCTGCGAGATCGCGAGTGGCCGTCGCGGGGGCTGCGTCGGTGATGGTCCGATAGTTTGCCGCGCTCAGGCCACCCCTGAAGCCGTCCGGTCCTTCGGCGAACATCCGGATCAGGGCCTTCTCCTGCCGTGCGTTGATCCGACTGCGGAGACGGTCGAGCAGCTTTGCCTTAGCCAGGAGGAAATGAACGCGATCGCGTGTGCGCTGCTGCGCCGCAAGCGCGATATCGGAGAACCATTCGAGCCATTCGTCGATCCGGTTCGACAAACTCGCCCGTTGAAGCTGGGCATAATAGTCTTTGCGCTCGCGCTGGACGGTCTCTGCCAGAGCGGTAATTGCAGGCGTGTCGAGCCCTTGGGCGAGCGCCTTTTCGGCAATCGCGCGGCCGAGGCGCCCGTTGCCATCTTCGAAGGGGTGAATGGACTCAAACCATAGATGGGCAATACCCGCTCGCGTCAATGCGCTTACCGGTGAAGGGCCGACCGGCCCGGTATCGTTGAACCAGGCGATGAATGCGTCCATCTCGCCTGGCACCGCTTGCGATGGCGGAGCCTCGAAATGCACCTTGGGCGCATGCAGGGCTCCCGAGACAATCTGCATAGGATCGGCATGAGTTCGATATCGGCCTATGTCGGCGAGGTCGCGCCTGCCGTTCATGAGCAACGCATGCCAGTGGAACAGCATGGCATCGCTGACCGGCTTGCCATAGCTGCGGAAAAGATTCGCCATGAGTTCTGCAGCGCCCGCCTCGGCGGCATTGGCGCGGCGGTGGTCGGCCTTGATTCCCAGGTGCTTTGCGACAGACGACTGCACGCTCGCGCGATCGAGGATCTCTCCCTCAATTGCAGAGCTATCGACAGCTTCCTGTGCCATGAGTTCGATAGAAAGGTTCTGACGATCGTCGGCATCGAGGTGGGCCATGACACCGACCAAAATACCGGCACCCTTCAAAAACTGATCCTCACGGCCTCTCAGACGCGTCGCGTCATAGGCGAAGTTGGGCCAGTCGGGTTGTTGCCAGTTCCAACGCACGATCGATAGCACCCCTTTCTATCGATCATATTACAGCATTATTTGATTTATAAAAGGTGTTCTCTAT
>Ga0105239_10005928_pt1 | contig 14223 bp, 9 predicted proteins | sample KBSC44metaG_FD_92761 | JGI IMG/M metagenome (GOLD analysis project Ga0105239, IMG submission 92761) | Corn rhizosphere microbial communities from Kellogg Biological Station, Michigan, USA - KBS C4-4 metaG | ecosystem: Host-associated > Plants > Roots > Rhizosphere > Soil | place: Michigan, USA... | reverse complement strand
GCTAAAAAAATTATATTTGGGCATAAAGAATAGTTTGGTGTGGTAACTAAAGCTACTCTTTTAAAAGGAGGTTACGCCTCCTTTTTTATGCCCTTTTTATTTTTACCCGGACAACAGTGATTTTTGATGTGCGGATGGATGTGCGAATGACAATTCCGGGGTAAACTCGTAGAGTGAGTTTTCATCAAACAAAACTTTGATTATTTAGTATAGAAACTATGCGCGGGTTAAAGACGATAATATTTCTGTTGGTATCAAATACCTTCATGACTTTTGCCTGGTACGGGCACCTCAAATTCAAGGAGTACGAATGGGGCAAAAACCTTGGATTAATAGCGGTGATATTTATCAGCTGGGGATTGGCGTTTTTTGAATACCTGTTCCAGGTACCCGCAAATAAAGCCGGTTATAAAGGCGATGGTGGGCCGTTTACACTCGTTCAGCTCAAAACCATACAGGAAGCTATTACTTTAACCGTATTTATGCTGTTCAGCATAGTATTTTTTAAATCAGAAAAACTGGGCTGGAACCACTTAGTGGGTTTTGGATTGATAGTGCTGGCGGTGTTTGTTATATTTAAGAAGTGGTGATGTGCGATTCTCACTCCGCCACCAACACACAACTTTTGCTTGTTCGGGAGTCCATAATGCCTGTAGAAACAAGCGTCATCATACCGTTATAAGACAGCCACCTTCCTTTTACTATCGAAAATTCAGCAACAACTTTATACGTCATCTTCATCGTCGTTTTTATCGGGCCGCCGCCAAATGGCGCCGTAAAATCGCCGGCGACGAATTCATCAATATCATATAGTAACGTTACTATTTCGTCGCCATTCTTTTTATCGATGCGGCTTACCGTTACGTTGTTCCTGTGAAATGAACTATCGCATTTGAAATTTTGGTCCATTGATACATAATGTATATCTATTGGCCAGCTATCTCCTACTCTCACAGGTTTTCCGGGAAGTTCAAAAAAACCTGCCAGAAGATTACGTTGATCGCCCCGCGTGTAAAAACTCGCTATTGTACCATCTTCATGTATCGAGCCGCGCAAGGCAACGCCGCCCTGCATCTTCAAAATCATCGCCTTCATGTTTTTTACCATATCCGTAAATTTGGAGGTATCCGTTCCGGCGTCTTTTGCGGTATCTTTCGCACCATTATCAACGGTAAGCATTTCTATATTGATAAGATCTTTCTTCGCCTCAGTCAATGTCGTCATATAAACAATATGTTCCTGCGCTTTGGTTGCCTGTTTAAAAAAATCTGCCATCATCTTGTTAGTTGAATCAGAGCGGCTTGAGTCGCCGAAAACTTTATCAATAGCGGAGGGTATGGAAAAGTTTACATAATTAGCGGAATCCTTTTCGTCCATTAACGTTTTATATTTGATAACCTCACCCGGCTTTAGTTTCCATTTCATGAAAACAGTGTCGCCCGTCTGCCCGAACGCCAGTGAACAAATAAATAAGAAACACAGCGTTATGAGATACCTTGTAAGTGTCATTGTGATGCAGATTTTATGATGCAATATTACGGATTCAGCTTCCCATTAACGATCCTATCTGTATAATCCTGTATAAAAGCCTTGCAATCGGCCATGCCCTTATTCATTTCGGCGTTTTTAGGGCCGTTAAGCAGGTTTTTGGATAAGGCTTTATCGTAATTGCTGTAAATCCCCGTAAACTCCTTTCCATCAAACAAAAAGATATAATTACCCTGCATCATCTGGTAGATGTTACCCGGGGAGTTAATTACCTTCGGCGTTTCACCCGGTAAATTACTAACAAGGCTCCTCCCCCATGAGCGGAACGGTTTATGGTACCCAATCAAATCAACCAGTGTCGGATAAATATCCATCTGCGAAGCTAAATCAGTGCGCACGCCCTTTAAGTTATAAGCTTTATTGGGGCTGAAGAATAATATGGGTATAGCAAAGCGGTTAACCGGCTTGGCGTATTCAGGGTAATAGGTTTGGCTGGTATGGTCGGCAACCAGTACGAAGATGGTATTGTTATACCAGGGTTGAGTTTTGGCGTAGTTGAAGAAGTCCCGCAGCGCGTTGTCGGTATACTGCACGCACTTATCCAATTCCAGCGGACCGCCTTTAAAACGGGCCTTATATTTTTCGGGCACACGGAACGGGTCGTGCGATGACAAGGTGAACAACGTCGACATAAACGGCTGTTTTTGCTTGCCCAATGTCCGGCCTACATATTGAAAAAAGGGCTCATCCCATATTCCCCATATACCGTCGAAATCCTTTTCGTTGTTATATTCCGTTTTCCCGTAATATTTCCCGATGCCGAGGATATTGCCAAAGCCCTCAAAGCCCATGGAGCCGTTAGATGCACCGTGAAAGAATGACGTTTGATAACCCAGACTATCGCAAATAGATACGATAGATTGTATTTTCTGTTTGGCATAAGGCGATGAAGTGAATGCCGTCTGAAACGATGGTATCCCAGCCAAAACTGATGACATAGCATGTATTGACTGCCGTCCGTTAGCGAAAGCATTGGTAAATATCAAACTACTATCCGACAGTGAATCCAAAAATGGAGTATACGATTTAAAGCCGGGGATATGCGCATCCCTGTTCATGCTACCCCAAAACTCACGGGCCATGCTCTCCATTATAATGACCATTACATTAGGTTTGCCGGCAGGGTTTCCGTTATATTGTTTGATGGGTTTTATGTTGACATTTATGTAAGCTTCATCAGTCCACCTTTGCAGTTTAAAGCTATTGCTGCTGAAAGTACGAAAAATGGCAAAAGGCGTATTCAATATCACATCGCCCTGGTTAGGCACGGTAACATGTTTATAGGCATCTACCATGTTAATAGGCCGCGTGCTATGCTTAAAATCACCCCTGACACCGCCAATCATCAGTACCACAATAACAACCAGCGCCAGCAGCGAGTAAGCAAAATATGGTATCGAAGGTTTTGTCTGAACCGGCTTCACTTTAACCCGTTTGTAAAGCCAAATCCAGCCGGCGCAGCAAACTATGTAAATAAGAAATATATACCCATACCGCCACCAGAAATGCTCAAAAAGCATTTTCTTGTTATTTTCGTCTGCCAGCAAGTCGAGTGTCGCCCGCGTTGAACGTACCTGGCTAAAGCGGTAATAAACTATGTCGGCAAAGTTTGTGGCGTAAGCCAGCAGGTTAGTAACAAAGTATAGGATGGTAACGCCTTTTTGATAGCCCGGACGCGTATTAACCGTTAGCGGCAGAATGCTTAATAAAATAAACAAGCTGTTAATGTATAATAAGGCGGTTGTATCAAAGGCGATGCCGTAATAGCATAGCTTTAATAAAGTCCCCAGGTTATTTACTTCAAGCAGGTGTGTATTAAAAGCGACAAATAAAACCCTGCTGATAAAGTAAAACAAGTAGCCTAAAAACAACCTGTAGAAAAGAACCTTATATTCGTTTAGCCTGGGTGGGGGAGTCATTAATTACGCGTTTGCGCGTAAAGATAAAATCCAGGCGGTAAATTATTTAACAATTACGACATATTGAATTTAAAATGACTTAGCATTAATAATACAACGCCTTTTACCCTTCACCCCACCTAAGCAGAAATCGCATTAATAATATCATACTGCGTAATAATCTCAAACTCGCCGTTAACCTCCACCAGCACGGCAATATTGTCCTTATTAATCATAGCCGATATCTTATCGATGGACGTATTCAAATCCACAAAGGGGAATGGCGCGGTAGTAATGTTTTTTATCGGCTGTGATTTGATGGATGGATTTTCTATCAGCGAGTTCAAAATATCGCTTTCCGTTATTTTGCCAATTACCATATCTTTTTGAGTAACCGGTATCTGCGATATATTAAGGGCTTTGATGGTGTTTATCGCCTCCAGTACTGTTTTCTCGCAGTCGATAGTAACAATCGGCTGGTTTTCCTTTTTGGCGATGATGTCACGCGCGGTTAGTTTGCCGTCTTTCAAAAATCCGCGGTCGCGCAGCCAGTCGTCGTTATACATTTTGCCGAGGTAGCGGGTGCCATGGTCGGGGAAGATAACTACTACTACGTCGCCTTCCTTAAACTTACCCTTCATTTGTATCAAGCCGGCGATGGCTGAGCCTGTTGAGTTACCGGCAAATATGCCCTCCTTACGGGCAATCTCGCGGGTCATCAAAGCTGCATCCTTATCGGTAACCTTTTCAAAATGATCAATCAGGCTAAAGTCGACGTTCTGAGGCAGGAAGTCTTCGCCAATACCTTCGGTTATATATGGGTGAATCTCATTTTTATCGAAGATGCCGGTCTCTTTGTATTTCTTAAACACAGAACCGTAAGTATCGATACCTAAAATTTGTATCGCCGGGTTCTTTTCTTTCAGATAGCGCGCAATGCCGGATATGGTACCGCCGGTTCCAACTCCTGCTATTAAGTGGGTTATTTTGCCTTCCGTCTGCTCCCAAATCTCCGGCCCTGTTGATTCATAGTGCGCCTGCGAATTGGAAAGGTTATCGTATTGATTCGGCTTCCATGAATTTGGCACTTCGCGCTCTAATCTTGATGAGACAGAATAGTAAGACCGCGAATCTTCCGGGTCGACATTCGTTGGGCAAACTATTACTTCCGCTCCAAAGGCACGCAAGGCATCAAACTTCTCTTTCGATTGTTTATCAGTACTTGTAAAAATACACTTGTAGCCCTTTATCACCGCAGCTATAGCCAAACCCATCCCTGTATTCCCGGAGGTGCCCTCGATAATGGTGCCGCCCGGTTTAAGGCGACCATCAGCCTCTGCATCGGCAATCATTTTAAGCGCCATACGGTCTTTTATGGAGTTGCCGGGATTGGTCGTTTCTATTTTAGCCAAAACGGTTGCAGGAATATCTTTGGCGATTTTATTTAGTTTCACCATAGGCGTGTTGCCGATGGTTTCCAGTATATTATTGTACCACATAAATTTATTTTGGTAAACCCGGCTTGCGGGTTGGTTTGCCTCAAAATTAGCTTTCTAAATTGACATATTTTAAAAATGTAGAATTGATTTATGGAAACAAGCAGCCATCGGCATCATTACATAAATCAGCCTCAACTAATTTGCTTATGTTTAACTGCCTAGCTAAAACCTGCCCGCAATTACAGCCTCAAAATATGTACAAGCGTTTGCTTTTCTTTTTTATTTTAAGTTCAACAGCATTTGCAGCCTATGCGCAGCGGCCGCTGACGGATAGCAGGATAAGCAGCTACTATACCTATATATATAAACTGGATGCATCGGATATATCGCAGTTTTATAATCATCGCAACAAGGAACCTGGTGACAAGCTGCTGCACAACCTTGTCGATTCTATAAAAACCGACAAGGTGTGGGAAAATAACCTACCGGCAGGCAATTACCTGAAGGTTTATGCCTTACAAAACAATCTTCAATATACTCTGATAGAAAACCACTCGGCTTTTTTAAAGCTGATGCATAATAACAACGACCTCCGTTTTATTTTGTTAGACAAAAAAGGCACGCCAATAACCAATGCATCCGTATATGTTAATAATCACCCTGTAGCCTATGATGAAAAAACCGCCCTGTACCATAAGTCCGTTTCAAAAAAGGACAGTTTGATAAGGGTTGATTACGAAGGGGTAATAAACTACTTCCCCATAAAGCAAAGCCGATATTATAACTCAAGGCGTCACTGGCTAAAACGGACATGGTATAGCATCACGCGGATGTTCAGTAAGCCAAATTATAATTCCTACCGCTACCGGCAAAACCGGAAATACACTGGTTTTATGGTATTTAACAAACCGCTGTATAAACCAAACGACACCGTTAAGTTCAAGGCTTTTATTTTGAACAGTGCGTCAAGAAAACCTATTAGCGTTCCTCAGCTATTAGTGAGGTTGTGCAAACGGAGCGATGAAGACGGTAAAATAATAGGCAGGGTAAACAGTTACCGCAACGGAGGCTACGAATATTCTTTTGTGTTGAGTGACAGCTTAAAAATAGACCTCGATGAAGAATACGCTATCAACCTGGAAGATTTGTCGGCGGCGAAATACGACCTCGATAAATATGATGGGGATAAAAGCGAATCCGAAATTTTAGCGCAACGGAAAGTTTACTTCACAGGGAGTTTTAAGTATGAAGAGTATGAATTAAAGACTATTCACTTCAGTATGCGGACAGACAAAAAGGAACACGGCCCCGGCGTTCCGTTATCGGTTTACTTCAAAGCCACCGATGAAAACGACCTGCCCGTTCCTGATGGCCGCATCAGGTTGACATTAACCACCGTCGGCGCGCTACCCTATAATAGCCGGCACGTGTTTGTACCCGATACCTTGTGGGAGCACAAAATGCCGCTCGATCCTATTGGCGAAACAAAAATTATTCTTCCAGACTCTATTTTCCCGAAAGCAAACATCAGTTATCACCTGGATGCTGATTTTTTAAATTCCGATAACGAGCTGCAGAGCGCAGGAAGCGACGCCAGCTACTCTTACGACAAATACAGGGTGAATATATCACTAAGCGCCGATACGCTTTTGGCTACGGTTAATATTTATGGTAAACCAGCGAAAATGCCGGCAATTATCAGCGCGATAAACGAACACCGGGACACTATTTCAAAAACAAGGGTAATACTGCCCTACAAGCTGCTTTTTAACCCCAACGCCACAACCTATAATATAGAAACGGACAGTACCGATAATGATTTCGATCTTAAAGACAGCACCAGTAATGTAAGCTTAACAGGTTACCGCACTGCCGATTCGGTATTTGTAAAAATAAATAATGAGCGAAAGCTTGAGCTGTGGTATTCCGTTTTTAGCGGCGATAAATTAATGGATGCCGGAAAGACTAGCGGACCATCTTACCGGCATGCATACAAGGGGACAAAAAACGTCACATTTGTAGCAAATTTTATTTGGGGAGGCGAGCCCAAAAGCGAAAAAGTTGAGGTACCGCTTTCAGAAAATGTGTTAACCATAAACGTAAAACAGCCCGTCACGGTAAACCCCGGCCAGCGGGCTCAGACGGACATTGTGGTTACCGACAATAACGGCAAGCCCGTGCCCAACACTGATTTAACCGCATGGTCCCTTACCCGCAAGTTTAACTATACACCGCCCTATGTGCCCTACCTCGATAAGGTGCGCAAAGGCAAAACCAGCAAAGCTCCGTATGACATTATTAAATTGAGCGAGAGAGGTTTGATATCCTTAAACTGGCAGCGCTGGGGCCGCGAAATAGGGTTGGACAGTATTGTATATTATCAGTTCACCCATCCAAGCACCGTTTTCAGGATTGAAGAGCCCGCAACTGACAGCATCACACAAATAGCACCATTTGTAGTCAGAGATGGCAGCATATTGCCTGTTCACATTGTTTATATCGATGACCGGCCGGTTTACTTCAGCCAGGCCCAACAGATGCAACGTTATAGTTTCAGGGTTACGCCAGGTAAACACACCATCCGTTTCAGAACAGTTAACCAGAGCATTAAAATAGATTCTGTAAATGTTGAACGATCGAAAAAGCTGATATTAAGTATCAACGCCGATACTTTAATAAACCACAAAGCATCATTCAAAAAGGTTTCAGACACGTTAACCGATTACGAGGCCGGACTGGTAAACAACTACATGGTTACCATCGTCAATAATTTCGACCAAAAAATGGCCACATTAACACAGGGCGATAACGTAATCCTGCTAAACCCCAATGTTTATGCTGCGGGGCATATACTTGCCGGGCCTGTCGCCGATACTTATTCACTATTTAAATTAAAGGGCGAAAGTCCCAGGTTTTTTATGGCAGAGCCCGGCTATTCTTACCTTTTTGAACCGGGACTTTTAAAACAAAAAAGCATCCCAACCTTATATCCTTTCCGAAAAGACATCGCATTAATTAACGGAACGGACAACTACAGCCAATACGCGCTTACCGAGCATGAAACAGACACCTTATGGCAGCAATTTCTCGATCTGCGCAGTAACATCCAAAGCCTGTTCCAGAATAAGCCGGTTACCGGTACTTCAACCGGGCGGCTTAACATTTCGCTGCAGCGCAAAGCCCCGTTTGTAAAAAGTGTAATTATCTACCGGTACGATGATCCGGATTATATCCGCGTTTACCCCGGCATGACAACTGATTTCGGTCAGCTGGGCAGTGGTAAATACAGGCTGTTCTTTTTGCTGAGGGGAGATGGCTATGATATTGCCGACAGCATAGTGGTAAAACCGCATGGCAATAATTTTTATGATATCAACCTAAAACAATCGCACCCGAAAGATTCAGTCAGCATTAAGATTAACAGCACCATCAGCTCGCGCACCGGCGGGTTTAATGCGAACGATGCCGACATTAAAAATGACGCGCTTAAGCTGAAAGAGGCCTTTAACGATAAATATTTTGACGATAGTCAATTCGGCACCATGATGGCCGGCAGGGTTATCGGCAGCGATGACCGGCAGCCCATCGTCGGGTGTTCGATAAGCATCCGGGGATTGCACAAAGGCGTAGTAACTGACGTTAATGGCGTATTCAGGCTAAGGGTGCCGGTTTCTGGAAAGCTGATCGTATCCTATATTGGTTACCAAACCAGGCAAGTAGATATAACCCCGGGGGTATCCTCAGTGATTGTCCTCACTCCATCTCATAATTCGTTACAGGAAGTGGTTGTAGTGGGTTACTCATCCGTAAAAAAAAGAGACCTTACTGGCGCTGTACAGACTATAGACGCTCAAAATACAGAAAATTACCTTATGCCAGGCGCCGATACACTGATACGTATCAGGGGTATGTCAACCTTTAAAGCAGGTAAGCCGCTTATTATAGTAGATGGCGTAGTAGTTGAAGATATGGGTAGCATCAATAAAAACGATATTGCAGATATAAATCTGTTGAAGGACGCAGCCGCGACAGCTTTGTATGGCGCGAGGGCAGCTAATGGGGTTATCATTATCAACACCAAAAGAAAGAGTGCTGAAATGCAAGGCAAAACTGACACTACGCGGCAATCGAATGAACAATCCATCCGCAAAAACTTTTCCGACTATGCCTACTGGCAGCCAAAACTTTCAACTGATGAAAATGGCAAAGCAAGCTTTACTACAGTTTTCCCTGATGATATAACCAACTGGCGCACGTTTATTATTGGGGTAACTGATAGACAGCAGTCTGGTTGTGCTGAAAAACAAATCAAGGCGTTTAAACCGCTAAGCGCTGCTTTTCTTGCCCCGCAGTTTGCCGTTGAAGGTGATGAATTAAGCACTATAGGAAAAGCAACCAATTATAACGCAGGCGCAGCAAAACTTACCCGCACTTTTACCTATAACGGCAAACAGGTTAAACAGGATGTATTTGATGTTACCAACTCAAAAATTGATACCCTTCCCATAACCGCCACAAATACCGACAGCCTCACCTTCGAATACAGCATCAAACGCGATAACGGCTATTTTGATGGAGAACGACGCAAAATCCCGGTTATAAAGCAGGGAGTAAAAGAAACAACAGGAATTTTTAAAGCCCTAAACGGCGATACCACCGTTAACCTCAAATTTGACGCGGCCAAAGGCCCGGTTACGTTCCGCGCAGAAGCATCAGTGGTGCCGGTGCTATTGTCGGAAACGGAAAAACTGCGCAATTACAAATATTTATGTAATGAACAGCTGGCATCAAAACTAAAAGGGCTATTGATGGAAAAACACATCAAAAAGTTTCTAGGTGAGGATTTTAAATACGAAAAAAATATAAACCAGGTAATAAAGATGCTACAGGACAACCGTAAAACACAGGGCACCTGGGGCTGGTGGAAAGACAGTGATGAAGAATTATGGATAAGTCTGCACGTTGTTGAGGCTTTAATCGATGCACAAAAAGACGGCTACCAAACACAACTGAACAAACAAAAGCTTACCGATTACCTGGTTTACCAAATGGAAAGCTACAAAGGCGAAGACAAGCTAACCTGTCTCGAAATGCTCTACAAACTGGAAGTGAAAATTGACTATGCCAGGTATTTCGGCGTTATAGCTGCAGAAAATGCAGCGCTGAAGAAAAAACAGGCTGTAAGTCCATCCGCCTCTAATAAATTAAAGCTAATGCTCTTAAAACAGCAAAAGAGCCTTGCCATCAACCTGGATAGCCTGCTGGCCGGGCAACATCATACCCTTTTCGGCAATATTTATTGGGGTGATGAAAACTATAACTTTTTTGACAACAGCATCCAGCTAACCGCGCTTGCCTATAAAATCATTAAAAACGATGGCAAACACAGCAACCTGTTGCCCCTTATACGCGGTTATTTTTTAGAACAACGAAACACCGGCGACTGGCGTAATACTTACGAATCTTCCTTGATATTGGAAACTATTTTACCCGACGTATTAATAGCAGACAAACAGGTTAAACCAGCCTCCTTAACCCTAAAGGGGTCTACTACTGAAACTGTCAGCAAATTCCCATACACGGCAACGCTTACCGATAATCAAGTCAGCGTCATTAAAACAGGCACACTGCCGGTTTATATTACCGGCTACCAGCAATCCTGGAACGCAAAGCCGGAAAAGGTAAGCAAGGACTTTACCGTCGATACCTGGTTTGAGAAGAAAGACGAGCGCATAACAAAATTAAAAGGCGGCGAAACCGCGCAGCTAAAAGCAGAGGTGACCGCCAAAGGCGATGCCGATTTTGTGATGATTGAAATCCCTATCCCGGCTGGGTGCTCTTACGAAAGCAAGAACCAAAGCTGGCAGAACAACGAAGTGCACCGTGAATATTTTAAAGAAAAGGTTAGCATATTTTGCCGCAAGCTAAAGCAGGGTAAATATGAATTTACGGTAAACCTTACCCCGCGTTACAGCGGTAAATACACCCTCAATCCCGCGAAAGCAGAGTTGATGTATTTCCCTGTGTTTTACGGGAGGGAGGGGATGAAGAAGGTGGGGATTGGTGAGTAGTGGATTGGGTGAGTGGTTGAGATCCGCCAGACTTGCGAAGTTTTAAAAACTTCGCAAGTCTTTACGTAAGCTAAAATCAGCGTCATCTGCGCCATCTGCAAACATCTGCGATTAAAAGATCAGGTGCTTCACCGTCAGCCCGTTATTAATCAACTGCTTCAATGATTCGATGCCTATTTTTAAATGCTGTTCCACATATTGCTCGGTAACGCTTGAATCACTCTCAGCAGTTTTTACACCTTCCGGAATCATCGGCTGGTCGGAAACCAACAGCAATGCACCGGTTGGAATTTTGTTGGCGAAGCCTGTGGTAAATATCGTTGCCGTTTCCATATCAACGGCCATAGCACGCAGCTTTTTAAGGTATTTCTTAAACTCCTTATCATGCTCCCAAACGCGGCGGTTGGTGGTGTAGCATGTCCCGGTAAAATAATCCCGGCCAAAGTCACGTATGGTAGTCGATATCGCTTTTTGCATAGCGAATGCAGGCAACGCAGGAACTTCGGGAGGCATATAGTCGTTTGACGTACCCTCACCGCGGATACCGGCTATAGGCAACACTAAATCACCTAATTTATTCTTCTTTTTTAGTCCGCCGCATTTGCCCAGGAAAATAACGGCCTTTGGTTTTACTGCGGTAAGCAAGTCCATGATAGTAGCTGCTACAGAGCTACCCATACCAAAGTTAATAATGGTAATACCGTTCGCCGTTACGCTCTGCATGGGCTTATCTAAACCCAATATCGGCGCATTATCATTCCATTGCGAAAAAAGCTGTATGTATTTCGAGAAATTTGTGAGAATAATATACTGCCCAAAGTCTGCCAGCGGCCGGCCTGTGTAACGAGGCAGCCAATTGGTAACTATCGCTTCTTTTGTTTTAAGGCCCGGGGTAATAGGGGTGTGTACTTCTTTAATTTTTGTTGCCAGTTCTTTTGGCATTTCGTCTTTTTTTGCATCTAGTTGTTCATTCATAATCTCTGTCTTTAAATTTCTTTAGGACTAATGACCAGCCCCCTTCCAAATATGCGGATACAACAAACCCCGGCGTTTCACCAGGGTTTATTTGCGTTCGTAAATATAGATTCTGGTTATATGCTTATCGTTAAGCTACCTTTAATTTTTTCAGGTCCGATTTCTCAAATTTCTCGTGCGCATAATCCAATGTCACGTTTAAGCGTTTGATATCCTTTTTTGAAGGGAACTCAAACATGGCGTCGATCATAATGGCCTCGCAAATGGAGCGGAGGCCACGTGCGCCGAGCTTAAACTCCACCGCTTTATCGACGATAAAATCAAGTACATCTTCTTCAAATTCCAACTTCACACCTTCGTATTCAAACAGTTTTTTGTACTGTTTAAGCAACGAATTTTTCGGCTCTGTTAAAATGTTATGCAACGCCTCTCTGTCGAGCGGGTTCAAATAAGTGAGCACCGGTAAACGACCAATCAATTCAGGAATCAAACCGAAAGACTTTAAATCTTGTGGTGTTATATACTTGTAAAGATTTTTCAAATCTACCTCGCCATCGTCACGTTTCATTTTGTAGCCCACAGTTTGGGTACGCAAACGTGAAGCAATTTTCCGTTCGATACCGTCAAAAGCACCACCGCATATAAACAGGATATTGTTGGTGTTAACTGTAATCATTTTCTGGTCGGGATGCTTACGGCCACCCTGCGGCGGAACGTTAACATTGGTACCTTCCAGTATTTTTAACAAAGCCTGCTGTACGCCTTCCCCCGAAACGTCGCGGGTGATAGAGGCATTGTCGCTTTTACGGGCAATTTTGTCAACCTCGTCAATATAAACAATACCGCGCTCGGCAGTAGCCACATCATAATCGGCAGATTGTAGTAAACGGGTTAAAATACTTTCAACGTCTTCGCCTACATAACCGGCTTCGGTTAATACCGTCGCATCGCAAATGCAGAAAGGAACATTTAATATTTTAGCAAGAGTTTTGGCCAGTAATGTTTTACCGGTGCCGGTCTCACCTACCATAATGATGTTCGATTTTTCAATCTCTACATCATCTTTTTCAACTCTTTGGTTTAAGCGTTTATAGTGATTGTAAACAGCCACTGAAAGGATTTTCTTGGCATCGTCCTGGCCTATTACATATTGATCAAGATGTGCTTTTATTTCGGCAGGCTTAAGCGCTGCAGGCGCCGAAGGCGAAGTTTTCACCTTGCGTACCTTCAGCTCTTCAGCCAATATCTCGTTAGCCTGGTTAACGCACTTGTCGCAAATATGGGCGTCAAGGCCGGCAATCAGCATCAGGGAGTCTTGTTTACCTGCACCACAAAACGAACACCTGATCTCCTTGCTGTTTTTGTTCATTACCAATTTATTTGTTAAACAAATGTAAATAAATGATTGAAAATATCAAAATACCAAGCCTGCAGCTGCTTGTTCAGCAACTGCAGACCAGCATTATATGGTTAGAACTTGATTACGACTTCTTTGTTTTATTGCCGCGCAAAATTTCGTCAACCATACCAAATTCTTTGGCTTCCTCGGCTATCATCCAGTAATCGCGGTCTGATGCTTTGTCAACTTTTTCGTACGATGCTCCGCTGTGATCAGCAATAATCTGGTACAATTCTTTTTTCAATTTAGTTATCTCGTGGTAAGATATCTCAATGTCAGACTGCTGACCCTGTGCGCCACCAGAAGGTTGGTGGATCATTACGCGTGAGTGCGGCAATGCTGCTCTTTTACCTTCGGCACCAGCGCAAAGCAATACCGCGGCCATTGACGCCGCCATACCTGTACAAATGGTAGCCACATCATTTGATATTAATTGCATGGTATCATAAATACCAAGGCCTGCATATACAGAACCACCTGGTGAGTTTATGTAAAGCTGGATATCGCGCTTAGCATCGGCAGACTGAAGGAATAATAGTTGCGCCTGGATAACATTGGCGTTTTGGTCATAAATAGGGTCGCCCAGGAAAATAATGCGGTCCATCATTAAACGCGAAAAAACGTCTAATTGTGAAATATTTAACTGGCGCTCTTCAATAATATAAGGCGTATACCCCATTGGCGCAATACCGGTCGGCATATTGGCCCTCTCAACGCCGGCAATAAATTTATCTACCTGGTGGCCTCCAATTCTGTGATGTTTAACTGCGTATTTCCTGAATTCGTTTTTATCGATATAACTGCTCATGATTTTTTTGTTAGTGTGCGGGTTTTAATCGCGATAAATATAGTTGTTACTTAAATACTTTTAATAACAGAAAGTTTTTTGAAAG
>Ga0105239_10005927_pt1 | contig 14224 bp, 8 predicted proteins | sample KBSC44metaG_FD_92761 | JGI IMG/M metagenome (GOLD analysis project Ga0105239, IMG submission 92761) | Corn rhizosphere microbial communities from Kellogg Biological Station, Michigan, USA - KBS C4-4 metaG | ecosystem: Host-associated > Plants > Roots > Rhizosphere > Soil | place: Michigan, USA... | reverse complement strand
GCGTCGTTCCAGTCGATCATGCGTCCGTTGTGCCAGATTTTTTCGGTGGCTTTTAGCATATTTCATTATATATCGAGGGCCTGCTAGAGTCGGCTAGCCAGCTCATGGAACAATCGAACCGCGACCAACGTAATCGCAATGGATGACTGGACGCTGGCGTATCCTGCCCACTCTCTTGTTGCTCTGGTCGAGCGGCGTGAATGTCCTGGACGCTGTCGACACCGCGCAGAGCGAGGCCATGATCGACCTCCTTGAGCGCTGCCGCCAGGGAGTAGAGTGGCTGGCGGCAATTTATATCGACTTACTTTCCAATGCCTGGCGCATGCGAGAAAGGAACACGCCCGTGAGCCGGCCAAGTTCCTGACGGTTTATAACCTATGCGCCGCCAAGCTGAATAAGCCGTTCCGGTTCGATTCGCACTTGGCTAAGGACTTGGAACACTTGGAGAGGCCGCATTGATTACTCCCGGTAACACCCGGTTTCCCTCAGGTTTAAACTGAGGGACCGGGAGTAATATGACGCCGAAACCTTGGGCTGCGGCTACCAGACCAGCCTTAATCCCACGCGGAAGGTTCGTTCATCCAGGCCGTCGCGGCCGGTATTCCGAATGTCGGTCACCTGCATGAAGGAGCTGTTGCTGACCGACGCTTGGGTCGAATTCGGATTGGCATGATGCGGCGTATTGGTTGCATTGAACGCCTCGGCGCGGAACTTCAGCTGGAATCGCTCCGTTATCCTAAAATTGCGATCCAGGCCAAGGTCCAAGTTGGCAACGCCGGGCCCATAGAGACTGTCGTAGCCGCAGTTGCCGAGGGTCCCGGACTTGGGCACGGCAAAGGTCGACTTGCTGTAGTACTGAAGGTTGTCGCCGATCTTTTGCGGCGCCCCGAGACAGTCCGCGCGCTGGGTGGACCCTATGGCGTTCAGCGAAGTGTTGGCGGCGGCGGGAGTAAAAGGCTGGCCGGTGTATTTGCTGATAACACCGCTCAGTTGCCATCCGCCGGCGACCTTTCCCGCGATGCCATCTTGCATCCAGCGCTTTCCCTTGCCGAAAGGACTTTCCAGAATCCAGGTGATTTGCAAGTTCTGGCGGATGTCGCGGGTCAGCGCCCCATAATTGAAATTGTAAAGGTTAGGAATTCCGATCAGCGGGACCGCTCCGGAGGTTTCCGAAGTGAATCCACGGCCGTGAGCATAAGTATATCCAGCGGCAATATGGAAACCATTCGCGAGTCGATGTTCGACGCGCGCCTGGAGAGAATCGTACTTCGCGGTCCCGAGGGTGCCGAGCAGGTAGGTCGGGGCGGTACGGCCAAACTTCTTGTTCAGTATTTGTCCTCCTGCACCTGTGCCAATCGGCGACCAGTTCTGATCCAGCTCAGCCAGTTGGTCCACGGATCGTGTAGCTACATAGCCGGCCGATGCGATCCAGCTCTTGAATTGTTTCTCCAGGGTAAAGTTCCACGACTGGATGTAGCCGCGCACCAAGTTGTCGTTGTCGAAGGTAATTAAACTGAGGTTGCCGGCTACCGGTATCACGCCGCTTCTCAAGTCGGGAGCAACCGCTACCGGGAATCCCTTGCGCAAACTCGTTGCATAGGAGAAGCTGTTGGGCGCGTTGAGAACCTGCTGGCTGAGATCGGGATAATTGAGCCGCTGAAAGTTCGCATAATTGATTGGATCATTGGTCATGCCATAACCGGCGCGGATGACCATGGTGTTGTTGAGGCGGTAGGCGATTCCAGCGCGCGGAGTGGGGCGGCCTTTTCCTTTGTCAATACCACAGTCGATGGGATTCGGACCTAGACCGCACAGTTTCATGGTGTTGTTTGTGAAATCGTAGATTTCGAGACCGCGCCCTACGCGCTGCGGGAACGGGAAACGCTCCCAGCGAAGGCCATAATTCACCGTCAGCTTCGAGGTGACCTGCCAGCGATCGCGGGCGTAGAAGCTGTAGCCCCGCATCCGCTGCTGGATCTCTTCCGGGAATTGGCGGGTCTTTCCCGCATTGACTGGCAAGCCCAGCAGAAATGACGCGAATGCGTTATAGTCGTTGCCCGGAGCTCCGCCTTTGAGTTGCGTGGTTCCCTGGGAGAATTGGAAGCCGCCAGGGCTGGCCGTATATGAGTTGGAGCCCTGCGGCTGGCTCTCGTTAATATCCTGAAAGATTATGTCGGTTCCGAAGCGGAGGTTGTGACTGCCCTTGTTCCAACTGAGATTGCCCATGTAATCGCGAACCGGATCACGGTAGCCGTGGGGTTCGAAATTGTTGGCGGCGCCAATCTGGGCGAACCCGTCGATCAAAATGAGCGGCCATCCCTGTTCGCGCTTATCGGTGGTCTGGGTTCCGGGGACTTGGAACACGGTCCAGGTCAGATTTTCCTCGCCGCGGGGGGGGATGTCGTTGAAATCTTCGCGGAAGTAACCGAAGGCACCGTCCAGGACCAGCGATGGGGTTAGCACATAGGTCGCCGAGATCGTTCCCTGAAACAAGTGGCCCTGCACGAAGCCGGCTCCGGTGTTGGCCCGGCTGATGGGGAGGCCGCCGAGCGGACCGAAGACGCCGTTGGTATTGGCATTGTGGTCCAACATTCCAAAGCGGACAAAAGTGCTCAGCTTCTCAGTCGGGTTCCAGTTCCATTTTTCGTCATATTGCCGGCGCCACTGGTAATTGGGGGCCGACGTCACATAGTTCCGGGTCAGTCCCAAAGCTCCAGCCCCGGGTTGATTCGGAGACCATCCTCCCAGGGCCAGAAAGTTCTTCACGCCCGGGTCGATTAGACTCGGATCAATGATGTTGCCTGGAAACGGTGCCCGGCCGGAGCCATCCGGATTTCCGGTAAGTGGATTGTAAATCGGTGTTGGAGAACCGGACAGGTTGCCAGCCCTCATGGCCACTGTCGGCACCTGTGCCGTTTGGCTGACGCTTTCAGAATAGCCCGTGTTTTCAAAGCTCAAGAAGTAAAACATCTTGTCCTTCTTGATCGGACCTCCCAGCGTGGCGCCCATCTGGTTATTGATGTATTTCGGCTTGGGCTGCGTACGATCGGCCGCCCACTGATAGGCCTTGAGGTGCTGATCGGTGTGGAACCACAGGCCCGAGCCGTGAAGGGCGTTCGACCCGGATTTGATGGTGAGACTGACTGCGGCGCCGCCGGCCAGGCCTTGTTCGGCATCGAACGCGTTGGTCACGACGTTCACTTCCTGAATCGCTTCGAGGGCGGGCAGATAGGTCAGGTTGCTGTCAATGATGCCGCCGCTCGCCACGCCGTCGATCCGCGTGCTGTTGATGTTTGTCGGCGTGCCGTTGGCTGAGAAATTCACCGACCTGCTGGGGTTGGCCGCGAACGAGTTCCCATTCTGCGCGGGCGAGACGCCGGGAAGGGTCGCCACCACCAGTTGGTAGTTTCGGCCGACCACGGGGATGTTTGTCAGCGTGGTCCCGCTCACATCGGAGCGGATTTCGGAGCGGTCGGCCTGGAGCGCCTGGGCTGAAGCCTCCACTGTCAAGGTTTCGGTAACCTGGCCCACCGCCAATGTCACATTTACGCGGCGGATGGTATTCGGAGTTACGCCGACCCCGGTTTGTGCGTAATTCTGGAAGCCCGGCGCGGTCACAGTGACGGTGTAGGTTTCAGGAGGTAAGCCAGGAAGGTCGTAAGCTCCCGCCGAGTTGGTTACCGCTTCGCGGGTGAAATTAGTCAGCTGGCTGGTAGCCACGACTTTTGCGCCGACCACGGCGGCCTGGCTCGAATCCACCACATCGCCGACAATCGTGCCCTGCAAGAGTTGGGCTTGTGCTCTAAACGGCAGGAACGCTGCGAATACAGCTAAGACACACATCCACCGAACAATACGGCTCCCCTTTGACATTTCAGATCCCCTTTTGATTTATTCCATAACGCACTCGGCTAGCATCACCCGAGGCCAGCCGAAAGACCGATTCGCCCCTAGATCAATGTCAGCAGTTCCTGGGGCATGATTAAGATCCCGTAACCAAAATCCCGGTTAGTTTACTCCATTGATTTGTTTGCGTCAATAGGGGGTCACAAACGAGGTCACAAATAGAGTTTCAAAAAGGGGGCAAAATGTGTGGTTAGCACAGTGCGCTGTCGGCTTGATGACAGATCGTTCTTGCCGCGGAAGTGGAACGGATGGTGCGTTTGGCTGCGAATTCACCGCCTTGGCGGCCCACCTACCAGGCGAGCCTTAGGCCGACGCGAAAGGTCCGCTCATCCAGGCCGTCCCGGCCGGTATTTCGAATATCCGTCACCTGCATAAAGGAGCTGTTGCTGACCGATGCCTGAGTCGAATTCGGATTAGCATGATGCGGCGTATTGGCGGCGTTAAAAGCCTCGGCCCGGAACTTCAATTCGAATCGTTCCGTTAACTGAAACTTGCGGTCGAGGCCCAGGTCCAGGTTGAAAACGCCGGGGCCGACGAGATTGTTGTAACCGCAATTTCCCAGGGTCCCTACCGCAGGCCCGCTAAATGCGGATTTGTCGTAAAACTGCAGGTTATCACCTAGTTTTGTGGGGGTGGAGTTACAGTTGGCACGCTGGCTGGACGCTGGTGCGTTCAGCGACGTATTGGAGGCGGTCACCGTAAAAGGCTGGCCGTTGTACGCACTGATAACGCCGCTCAACTGCCAACCGCCGGCGATCTTCCCGGCGAAGCCGTTTTGAAGCCAACGCTTTTGCCTGCCGAAAGGACTCTCCAGAATCCAGGTTATGTTCAAATTCTGACGGATGTCGCGGGTCAGCAATCCATAGTTCCGGTCATAGAGATAAGGAATCCCGATCTGGGGAGAGGCGCCTGAGCTTTCTGAAGTGTAACCGCTGCCGTGAGCATAAGTGTACCCGGCGGCAACATGAAAACCATTGGCCATCCGATGTTCCACGCGCGCCTGAAGAGAATCGTACTTAGCAGTTCCCAGTGTGCCTAGCATGAAGGTCGGAGCCGTGCGGCCAAACTTCCGATTCAGGATCTCCCCCGCTGTGCCTCCGCCGATTGGGGACCAGTTTTGATCCAATTGAGACAGTTGGTCTACGGATCGAGTGGCTACGTAGCCGGCCGAGCCAATCCAGCTGCTGAACTGTTTCTCCACGGTAAAATTCCACGACTGGATGTAGCCGCGCACCAGGTTGGCATTGTCGAATGTAATCAAATTCTGGTAGTTGGGCACGGTAACGATGCCGCTGCTGAGATTGGGCGCCACCGGGACTGCGAATCCGGTACGCAAGGTGGTGGCATACGAGAAGCTGTTGGGCGCGTTGAGAACCTGCTGGCTGAGGTCGGGATAATTGAGCCGCTGGAAGTTCGCATAATTGATCGGATCATTGGTCATGCCATAACCGGCTCGGATGACCACGGTGTCGTTCAGGCGGTACGCGATTCCGGCGCGCGGAGCCGGCCGGCCTTTTCCATTGCTGATACCGCAATCAATAGGATTCGGACCAAGACCGCACAGCTTCATCGTATTGTTCGTGAAATCGTAGATTTCGAGACCGCGGCCTACGCGCCGCGGAAACGGGAAGCGCTCGTACCGCAGGCCGTAGTTCACGGTCAACTTCGGAGTGACCTGCCAGCGATCGCGGGCATAAAAGCTATAAGCCCGCATTCTCTGCTGGATCTCCTCCGGGAACTGGCGAGTCTTGCCCGCATTGATGGGCAAGCCCAGCAAAAAGGATGCGAACGCATTGTAGTCGCTGCCTTTGGGGCCGCCCTTGAGTTGAGTGGTCCCCTGCGAGAACTGAAATCCGCCAGGGCTGGCTGTATAGGAGTTGGAGCCCTGCGGTTGACTCTCATTAATATCCTGAAAATTGATGTCGGTTCCAAAGCGCAGGTTGTGGCTGCCCTTGTTCCAACTTAGATTACCCACGTAATCACGTACCGGATCGCGGTAACCATGGGGCTCAAAATTATTAGGAGCGCCGATCTGCTCGAACCCGTCGATCAAAATGAGCGGCCATCCGAGTTCGCGTTTATCCGTGGTCTGGAGCCCGGGCACCTGGAACACTGTGAATCCGAGATTTTGATCGCCGCGGGGCGGTAAGTCATTGAAGTCCTCGCGGAAATAACCGTAAGCACCGTCCACGATCAGCGAGGGGGTTACCACGTAGGTAGCCGAGATCGTTCCCTGGAACAGGTGCCCTTGCACGAAGCCGGCTCCGGTGTTGGCCCGGCTGATCGGCTTGCCGCCAAGCGCACCGAAGACTCCATTGGTATTGGCGTTGTGGTCCATCATGCCAAAGCGAACAAATGTGCTCAACCTATCGGTCGGGTTCCAGTTGAATTTTTCGTCATACTGCCTGCGCCACTGATAGTTGGGAGCCGAAGTCACAAAATTCCGGGAGAGTCCGAAAGCTCCGCCACCGGGTTGATTCGGACCCCATCCTCCCAGATTCAAAAAGTTCTTTACGCCGGGGTCGATTCGATTCGCTGGAATGATTTTGCCTTCAAAGGGTGTGCGGCCGGTACCATCCGCATTTCCGGTAAGTGGATCGTAGATTGCCGCCGGTGAGGCGGACAGGTTGCCCGTCTGCATGGCCAACGTCGGCACCTGCGCCTCTTTGCTGGCGCTTTCAGAGTAGCCCGTATTCTCAAAGCTGAGGAAGTAGAACATCTTGTCTTTCTTAATCGGCCCTCCCAGCGTCGCGCCCATTTGATTGTTGATGTACTTCGGCTTGGGCTGGGTACGATCGGCCGCCCACTGGTAAGCCTTGAAGTGCTGGTCGGTATGGAACCAAAGGCCGGAGCCGTGAATGGAATTTGACCCGGACTTGATCGTCAGGCTCACTGCGGCACCGCCAGCCAAGCCTTGTTCCGCGTCGAATGCGTTGGTCACGACATTCACTTCCGCAATAGCTTCGAGCGCGGGCAGGTAGGTCAGGGTGCTGTCGATGATGCCGCCGCTCGCCACACCGTCGATACGCGTGCTATTGATGTTGGTCGGCGTGCCGTTGGCCGAGAAATTGACAGACCGGCTGGGGTTAGCTGCAAACGAATTTCCATTCTGCGCGGGCGAGACGCCAGGAAGCGTCGCCACCACCAACTGGTAGTTCCGGCCGACTACCGGGATGTTGGTCAGAGTGTTCCCGGTCACGTCAGAGCGTATTTCGGAGCGGTCAGTCTGTAATGCCTGCGCTGAGGCCTCGACGGTCAGCGTTTCGGTAACTTGGCCCACGGTCAATGTTGCATTCACGCGGCGGATGGTGTTTGGAGTTACGCTAACCCCGGTTTGCACGTAGTTCTGGAAACCCGGCGCCGTCACGGTGATGGTGTAGGTTTCTGGAGGCAGGCCTGGAAGATCGTACGCTCCAGCGGTATTGGTTACTGCTTCACGCACGAAGTTAGTCTGCTGACTTTTGGCCGTTACTTTTGCGCCGAGGACCGCGGCCTGGCTGGAATCCACCACATTGCCATCTATGGTTCCCTGCAGGAGCTGGGCCCGAGCTCCAGATCCTACGGCTACTGAAAATGCGATACAAATAGCCACCCCACGAACAACAAAGTTCACCCATGTCATCCCGGTCTCCTCAAAAATGTGACTTGATTCATGCCCAACGCACTGGGTGTTCCGGGTCACCCAACCCGGCCAGTCAAAAAAACCTCGCACCCAAACGAAGACTGCGATTTGGTGGCACCCCGAGGAATTCGTACACTCGACGGAGAACTGCCGCAGCAGCTTTGAAACTCCCAATCAGGCTACGCCAAGGCGCAACCCGGTTCCATCCCTCAAAGGCATGACAAATTCTAAAAATGAATGCTGGTTTTGCTTGGACAAAGGCGGGCTTGCTGCGCGCGCCCGCCAGTGTAGGATATCGATATGCGAGTGCTATGTTCTAAACTGCTACCGATGTTCGCGATTGCCCTCACGGCTTCCGCGCAAAACCGGATGACGCCCGAAAGGGCTGCCGGCATCAAAGCGGATCTGGCGGGCCAGATCGACGCCATGAAGAAGCAGGCACAGGTGATGTCCGACACCGTCTTCAGCTTCGGCGAGCTGGGCTTCCAGGAATTCGAGACCTCCAAGTACCTCAGCGGCCTTCTGGAGAAGGAAGGCTTCAAAATCGAGGGCGGCGTGGCGGGAATCCCCACGGCGTTTGTGGCCACCTGGGGGCAGGGAAAACCCGTCATCGCGCTAGGCTCGGATATCGATGACATCCCGCAGGCCTCGCAAAAACCCGGTATCCCGTATCACGCGCCGATGATCGAAGGCGCGCCGGGGCATGGCGAAGGCCACAACTCAGGCATGCCTCTGAACATCATTGCGGCGCTGGCTGTAAAGCAGGTGATGGAGCGCGAGCATCTCACTGGCACGCTCAAGCTGTGGCCCGGAATCGCCGAAGAGCTGCTTGGGACGAAAGCGTATTATGTGCGCGCGGGATTGTTCCAGGACGTCGATGTGGTGTTGTTCGCGCATGTGGGCGATAACCTCCGCGTGACCTCGGGTCCGGGCAACCAGACCGGCCTGGTATCGGTCGAATACACCTTCAAGGGTGAGACGGCGCACGCAGCGGGTGCTCCCTGGCGGGGACGCAGCGCGCTCGACGCAGTGGAACTGATGGACACAGGCTGGAACTTCCGCCGCGAGCATATCCGCGTGGGCAGCCGGGTGCACTATGTGATCACCAACGGCGGCGACCAGCCTAACGTGGTTCCCTCCAACGCCAGCGTTTGGTATTACTACCGCGAGGCCGACTATCAGCACGTCATGAACTTATGGAAGATTGGTGACGATATGGCGCAAGCGGCGGCCCTGATGACCGGCACCACGGTGACCTCGCGCCTGCTGGGGGCGGCCTGGCCCGGCCACTTTAGCGTGCCCATTGCCGAGGACATGTATCAGAACATCAGCAAGGTCGGCCTGCCGCAATGGTCAGAGCAGGATCAGGCGCTCGCCAAGGCGCTGCAGCATGACCTGAAAGTTCCCGAGCGCGGGCTGGCCGTTAAGATACCGGAGCTCAAAAAACCGCAGCCGCCGTCCGATGACGATGATAACGGGGTGGGCGGCGTCGGCGGCGGATCGGATGACATTGGGGATGTCTCCTGGGTGGTACCGACGGTCACGCTTAACTATCCGTCCAACATCCCCGGCGGACCGGGACACAATTGGGCAAACGCGATTTCGATGGCCACGCCGATCGCGCACAAAGGCGTGGTCGCCGGGGCCAAGGTGCAGGCCATGACCATTCTGGATATTCTGACGCGTCCCGAATTGGTCGAAAAAGCCTGGGATTATTTCCGTAACGTACAGACCAAGAACACTCACTACCAGAGTTTTCTACGTCCGGATGACAAGCCGGCGATCTGGCTCAACCAGAAAATCATGGAGCAATACCGGCCGCAGATGAAAGCCCTGTATTACGATCCTGCGAAGTACGATACGTACCTCGATCAATTGGGAATCAAATACGGCGAATGGAAATAGCGGCGCCGGCTAGGTTTCGGGCTCAGCGTCGTCGCGATGCTGCTGCACGAAACTCAAAATATCGAAACGCTTGATCTCACGGCCCGGGAAGAAGCTGTTCACGGCCTCGGTTTCTTCTCCGAATACCTCAAAGACGGTGTGCAGCCGGGTCAGGGCCAGCAACTCGACATTGCGCTTGTTGAGGCGCAGCAGCTTCAGAGCGCCGCCGGCCTTCTGCACTTGCGTGTAGCTGATCACCAGGTTGCCCAGCCCGGTGGAATCGATGTAGTCGACCTGTTCCAAGTCGAGCACAATCTGGTTGTGCCCTGCGGCCAGCAGCTGGGTGATCTTTTCGCGCACCGGCGTCACTTCTCCTACCGTGATACGGCCCTTTAAAGCCAGAACCGTAACGCCTTCAACCTGGTGCTCTGCGATCTCCAACGCCATAGCTCTAGTTTATATGTACCGGGTGAGAATTTAATTTAAGGCCGGCTTGGGCGGATTTTATATGGCGGCAGTGGCGGGCTCGGGAGCGGTTTCCTGTGCGGCCATTGCAGCGGGCAGGCGGACGATAAAACGGCTGCCCTCGCCGGGTTTGCTCTCTACCTGGATTGTGCCCTCGTGGGCGGAAACGATCCACGCCACGAAGCTCAGGCCCAGTCCCAAGCCCTGCGTGTAGTTGGTCTGCGCGTTGCGGACGCGATAGAAGCGGTCGAAGATGTGCGGGAGATTCTCGGCGGGGATGCCCACGCCGTTATCCTCCACCTCCAGCCGGATCCATCCTTCTTGGGTATCCCGGCCCACGCGCACCTGCACCTTGCCGCCCTTGGGGGTGTACTTCAAGGCGTTGGACAGCAGATTCGAAATCATGCGCTCCACTTGCGTGCGGTCGGCATTCGCCATCCAGCCCGGCTCCAGCACGGCCGTCAGTTTCACATTTTTTTCATCGGCCGGGATCTGGAACTGATCGACCACTTCGGCCGCCACATCGCCCAGGTCCAGGCGCGATTTCTGCAGCACAAGCTGTCCCGACTCGGCTTGAGACAGCAGCAGCAGGGCACGCACAATACTTGAAAGCTTCTCCACGTCTTCGAGCGCGTTGACCATGGCGTCGCGGAATTGGTCCGGCTTCTCCGCCGTGAACAGGGCCACTTCCAGCTGCCCGCGGATGGCGGTAAGCGGCGTGCGCAGCTCATGCGAGACATCGGTGGAGAATTGGCGGATCTGCTCGAAGGATTCGCTTAGCCGCTCGGTCATACGGTTGAAGCTGTCGATCAGATTATCCAGTTCGTCGTTGGCGTTGCGCCGCGGGATGCTAAGTGAAAGGTTGGACCCGGTGATCTCCTGGGCGGTTGCGGCCACCAGGTTGAGCGGCCGGATGGCGCGGCCGGCCAGCGCCCAGCCCAGCAAACCGGCAACGAAAATCAGTCCCGGCAGCAGCAGAAAATAGTTTTTCCGGAAGTTGGCCACGGTGCGTTCGTTGCCCTGTATGGAACGGCCCAGAGCAAAAAAGTAGGGGCGTCCTTTGTCGCCGCGCAGGTAGCCGGCTTTAATCATGTAAGGCGCGCCGTCCGCATCCCGGCGCACATGGATCTCGGGGAGGGGAAGGCTCAGAATACGGGCGATTTCCTGCTGCGAATCGATGCCGATCGAATCATAGGTCTGCGAATGCTCCAGGACCTTGCCGTGATAGTCGGCGAGGATGTAGACGTGGCGCAGGCGCTCCACGATGTATGCTTCCTCGGGGTCGGTGGGATCGGCGATCCACACCGGCTTCCCACCTTCAATGTGCAGGTAGCCCTTGGCCGCGCCCCATTCTTCTTCCAGTGCGGCGCGCGAGTCGTCGTCCATCCCGAGCTGCAAAGTCTTTTGGAACAGCAGCCCGATGCCGATCAGCAGCACACTGAAGAACAGAACGTAGCTGACGGTGAGGCGGAAACGCAGACTGCGGAGGAAGCCGGTTCGGGTCTTGGGATTCCGTGCTTCGCGCGTCCTGCCTCGCATGGTTTAGACCGCTTTCTCCGCTGGCCTCTCGGCCGAATCCAGCATATAGCCGATGCCGCGCACTGTCTGAATCATCTTATCCGGCCATTTCTCGTCGATCTTGCTGCGCAGATGGCGGATGTAGACATCCACGATGTTGGTGAGTCCGTCGTAATCCATATCCCAGACGTGCTCCACAATCATTGTACGGCTAAGCGGGCGGCCGCGGTTGCGCATCAGGTATTCAAGAATGCTGAACTCTTTGGGAGCGAGCTCGATGTTTTCACCGCCGCGCGTGACCTTGCGGCGGATGCAGTCGAGCGAGAGGTCGCCTACCTGCAAGCGCTCCGGAGTCGGCTGTCCGCGGCGCAGCAGAACCCGCACGCGGGCCAATAATTCGACATACGCGAAGGGCTTGACGAGGTAGTCGTCGGCGCCGGTTTCGAGTCCCTTGACGCGGTCATCGACGGCATCGCGCGCGCTCAAAATTAATACCGGCGGACTGGTTTTGCGGGTGCGGATTTTCTTGAGCACGGCCATGCCGTCCATGTCCGGCAAGCCTAAATCCAGAACGGCGAGATCGTATTCGGTGGCGTGCAGCATTTCGAGGGCGGTGGCGCCGTCGCCGGCCACGTCAACTGTGTACCCGCCGCTCTCGAGGCCGCGCGACAAGAAGTCCGCGATACGTTTTTCGTCCTCGACTACCAGGATCCTCATGCTTTGAGTTTACCGCGGCATGGCGGCGGGACAAGGGTAAGGGCGAGCTACAAGAGGAATCAGCCTAGTCCATATTCAGAAGCTTAGCCACTACGTGCGTATCCTGTTCGATCTTCTTTTGCAGCATGGTAATCGCGTAGATCAACTGCTCGGGGCGCGGCGGGCAGCCGGGAACGTAAACGTCAACTGGAATCACCTGATTCACCGGCACCAACGCGTAGTTCGAGAATACGCCGGTGGAGGTAGCGCAGGCGCCCATCGAGATCACCCACTTGGGCTCCGGCATCTGCTCATACAGGCGGCGGATCACCGGCGCCATTTTGTTGGAGACGCGGCCGGCGATGATCATCAGATCGGACTGGCGCGGGGAACCGCGCATCACCTCGGCGCCGAAGCGCGAAATGTCGAAGCGCGAACCGATCATCGACATCATCTCGATCGCGCAGCAGGCCAAACCGAAGCTCATCGGCCAGATGGCGTTCTTGCGTCCCCAGTTGACCACGCTGCCGAGGGTCGTCATGATGATCGACTCGCCGAACTCGTCGGCCTCCGGCTCCTGATCGGCGCGCGCGAATAGCTCCGGGGGCTGGCTTAAATGAAAGGTCGTGTCGGTCGAGTCCACGTCCTCATTATCTCATGGGAACGCTCGAAGCAGAACGCAGGGGATGAGTTTCGCGGCTACACTAAAAGTTCCATGAATTACCAAGATCTGCTGGGCCGCGCGGCGCAAGCCCACGGCATCGAGTCGTGTTACACCGACATCTGGGGCCGCGAGCATGAGGCGTCGCCGGAAGTGCTGTGCGCGCTGCTGGCGTCGCTGGGATTTTCTGCCGGGAGCGCCGAAGAAATCGCCCTGGGATTGGCCGCCCGCGAAGCCGCGCGATGGCGTCAGCCGATTGACCCGACGCTGGTGGTTCGCGAGGACCTGGATCATCTACGCGTGCACATCCCAGCCAGCCGCAACGGCGCGTCGATGAAGGTCGAGATCGAATGGGAACACGGCGAGCTGCAACATCACTGGTTCTGGATGGCCGAATTGCCGACACTCGAAAGTGCGATGGTGGAAGGCCACGAATGGCTGGCCAAGCGCGTGCCGCTGCCGGGATTGCGCCTGGGCTACCATCACCTCCGCCTGCTGTGGGTGCATGAACCGCAGCTCGAAACCTTTGCCAATGCGTGTTTAACGGTTTGTCCCAGGCACGCCAAAGCCGCGGCGCGACGCTGCGCCGGGCTGGCGGTGAGCCTTTATGGGCTGCGTTCTGGCCGTAATTGGGGATGCGGAGATTTCACCGATCTGGAAGCGCTGATCGACGCGTTTGCGCCCGCCGGAGCCGGGTTTATCGCACTGAATCCGCTGCATGCGATTGCCAATCGCCAGCCCTATAACACCAGTCCGTACCTGCCGCAGTGCACCTTCTTCCGCAACTTCATTTATCTGGATGTGGAGCGAATCGGCGACCCGCACCTGAATGACGATATGCGCCGCGAAATTGAAGCGCTGCGCGCCACTGAATTTGTCGAATACGAGCGGGTGGCGCGGGTGAAGCTGGCGGCGCTGGCACGTATCTTCGAGCAATACCAGGCGGGCCGCGGCCCGGCGCATCTGGAGCAGGATCAATTTGACGCGTATATTGCATCCCAAGGACAATTGCTGCGGGATTACGCCACCTTCTGCGCGCTGGACGAAGAGATGCATCGCCGCGATCCCAACGTGTGGCTGTGGACTGACTGGCCGGAGGAATACCGTAACCCGCGCTCCACCGCGACCGCTGAGTTCGCCGAAAAGCATGGCGACCGCATTCTGTTTTTCAAATTCTTGCAATGGCAAATTCAGTCGCAGTCCGCCGCGGCGCACGCGCGGGCTCTCGCGGCCGGAATGAGCATAGGCCTGTATCACGATCTGGCGCTGGCCACCGATCAATATGGAGCCGATCTGTGGGCGCTGCGGCCGTTTTTTGCCACCGGCTCGCGCGTAGGCGCGCCGCCCGACGAACTCGCGCCCAGCGGGCAGGATTGGGGTTTCCCTCCGCCCCGTCGCGACGTGCACCGCGCGAACGGCTATCAGTTGTTTGCGCAATCCATCCGCAACGCCGCGGCCTGCGGAGGCGCGCT
>Ga0105239_10005925_pt1 | contig 14227 bp, 18 predicted proteins | sample KBSC44metaG_FD_92761 | JGI IMG/M metagenome (GOLD analysis project Ga0105239, IMG submission 92761) | Corn rhizosphere microbial communities from Kellogg Biological Station, Michigan, USA - KBS C4-4 metaG | ecosystem: Host-associated > Plants > Roots > Rhizosphere > Soil | place: Michigan, USA... | reverse complement strand
GCTCCACGGTCTTGGTGCCTTGATATTCCACCAATGGATTGGATGATCCAACCTTCCTGCTTTTCTCAAAATCATTTATCACTTCTCACCATGCTGGACTAAGAAGAAAAGCAGGCGTAAGATCCACAAAGGAAGCAGGTCGAGCCCCGCGAGGGTCTGCGCGAGTCACAACTTGCAGATGCAGGGACGCGAGCCGAGCTGGGCGGTCAACTTACGGAGTGACGCTGGCATCGATTCGTAGCAGCAGTAGTTGGAGCGGTGGAATATTTTGCAGTGCTGTCAGTCTTGAGTCTGTGCTTGCATCCCTGATTGATTTCGAGTGTGATGGCTTTGGAATAGTGTCGTGTCGCGGAAGAGACGGCTTTCTCGCCAGAATGCAGAAAAAGCCAAAATCATGTTTGATTGATGTGGATGGATGGAGGAGATGGAGGGGATGGAGGGGCCATCATGGTGGTTGAATCGATGGGGCTCAGTGATGTCAAGATGCGACGGAACTTACCGTAGGTTGGAGCATTGGGAGCAAGATGACTGGTTTTGGTTAGTTACAGTTAGTGGTAGTCGGTTACCTGGTCGTAGCCTAGCCTGGGTGCCTCCAGGCGCCGCTAGGTGCCCCCGGGGTGCCTAACGAGTAGGTGCTGATAATTGCGAGTAGCGATGAGAAGATCCTGGGGCAAAGGGCCGACTCATTGCCGCGATACGACGCGAATGCGAGTCAGCTCAGTTCAAACCTAGAACTTAGTGTAATTAATGAAGATGACGGCAAGGAACCAGACAGGAAGGTGAGAGCTCAAGTTCACCTGGTTAGAGGCAGGGTTGTGTGGCCCGAGGCTAGTCCTGGGGGTGTGCCCTCGGTGAGGTGTTTCCTGGAGGTGCAAGCCACTGCCTTTCAAGGTACTATTGTTGATAGTCAGTGCTTAGAACGAATAGGTGCCTGCAAGTGCATCCCACCCTAAGAGTCAAATCCTCGTACCATCATGGATTACTCGGTGCTCCAAGGGGGCAAACCGGAACTTTACCACGAATCCTGAATGCAACTAAAATGCTCTGCAGGAGCCGAAGGGGGAGCTGAGATGAGCAGGCCATTATTAGCAAACTCAGTAACCCAAACTACTAGCTGGCAACCATTCACCGGGCCCTCCGCTCGTTGATACTTGGAGGCACAACTGCAGCAAATCACCCAGGCCGCAGGAGACAGGAGACAGGGGCGTGGATGGTCGCCTAAAGGGGTTGTCCGCAGGCTTCCCTGGAAAACAACCCTACTTCGCACAAGTCCGACCGAAAAATAACAGCCAGGAGGACATTTTTGATCGTCCTCTGGGTAACTATTCATGCATCAAACGTGAAGAAGCAGGGATCATTGTTGGAAGTTTATACGACCAAGGAGTGGCAGGCACCAGTAAGAATCGATGGAGGCAACTTTTCACCACACAGCACCAAACGGGCGCTGAGATGCCTAGGCGACCACACTGACGGCTGGCCACACATCATCCCCAAGCACGATTGCAAAACTTTGGGCACACAACGATGGCAAAAGGTGCCTGGGGTGTAAAAGCTTCCCGGTTTAGCTTTTTGCCCACCGTCGATTTGACCAAAACGTCCCCTGTTGGTGACCGTCAAATGATGCCGATGCAGCTGGGAACAGGCCTGAAAGGACACTTTCATTTGGGTTTGAATTCATCACTCATCTCGTGGTGGGACCTGCTGATGAATTGCCTTGTGTAGTCAATTCTTGAGTTTCAAGCACTCGTGCCTGGTCCCAGGAAATAAACAAACATACTCTCCCTTTCTCCCTCCCTTGACGTGAAACTGGTCAATACTACTCGTAACAGCCGCTAATTCCCCTTGCCAACTCACGCTCTTACCTCCCACTTTGTCAAAGGCGTCAGTAAGATTATCACATCCGTAAGTGTATGTCCGTGGTTTATGATCATCACATCGGTATCCTCCTCCAGAACGGGCTCATGTCTAAGGTCTAAGACAGGGAGAGACACATGTCGGGGCTCGGGAGACCTGCACCGCTAGTAGGAGTTGCGTCGAGGAGTACGGAGTACGATTCTCTCGAAATCTCGGAATGCTGAAGATGACATGGTACGGGGGACAGGGTACAGTAGGGTCGTGCCCGGTTCTAGTCCCACATTTTGAGACGATCTACGGTGTGTCGTGTTATTATCGTGGGCCGGAAATCAGAATTCTTCACACTCTGTCCATGCATGGTTCAAATGTCGCCTCGGGGATCGATGGAACACGAGCAACGAGTGAATGTGCACCTCGAACGGTGACCATTCGAAGATCCACATAGCGTTCCATCCAAAGCTGGATGGATCAGTTTTGGCCTTGATGAGCAAGTACGAGTATTCCGTAAGGAGTGGCTCTTCAGGGACAAAGACCGGCAATAATCAGATACAGGGGAACCATGGCACCGAGTCTGGAAATCGTGATCTTACTCAAGGCGGAATGCCAACCCTCTTATGCAGTAGATGGAGAAGCCTCTCAGTCTGGAGTACTGTGTTCAAGCGTGAAAGCTTGAAAACCTGGCAGATTGCTCCTTCAGACCAGGCAAGTCACAGCCTCCGGAAAGTACTCGTATTGAGGGGTGTTTCGCTGAACGCGGACGATGATGGCTGGTATTTGTACGAGTAACGAACTTCCATCGTACCCCCAGGGTGGTAGGTGGCAGCAGGGCGAATCCATCGGCGTGGAATACGGGGCTTACGGAGCATCACCAAGGCTCCTTGACCCTTCATGAATCTCGGCAAGAATTTGGGCACACTTATTGCATCGGGTAACGGGTCTGGCCGGCAGTAGTACAAAGCCAGACCGTAAATGTTGTCGGCATTGGCCTCCCGATCTGCCTTGAACGGAAAAGCCTTGTCCGCTGTAACTTTGGGAGGACTGGGGCTTGTGGTACGGAGCACACCCCTTTTAATGCTGTGATTGTCGACGTTGACTGACGGGAGGCTGGAGGCATGGCTTGGATTCAAATCTACTGGTTGAGAACCGACACTGGTCTGGGGTCTGGACGCCAAAGTCCTTTCCTTTTGTGACAGGTTCTGATTTCCACGAGAGCCCACGAGGGAGATACAAAATACGAACAATGAGGACTTCAACGACGAAAGTCAGCCGAGCACTTGCCGTACCACGATACGAGTAGTGGGTGAGTGGTCGATTACCAAATGCTGGCCCAGATGAACCCTGTCGTGCGGCAGCTAGGCGTGTAATCCATGCTTGCAATTATTTAAGCATTTGCTGGATCAGAGATCCCTTGGAATCAACCGGAGCGAACAACCTTGAACAAACTTCGCTTGATGCTTCAACCGCCAAGAGGGGCAGTGCTGATGCAATGTTTCCGTTGAGTGTGCTCCCTCACCTTTCTTGTGAACTTTGAGATCGACAGTTTTGAAGCCTTCTAGTCAAGTCTGTCACATCAGTGGATAGACACGAGGTCGCGTAACTGGAGCTCCGCTGGTGGCAATTTGATTCATTTGGCCCCTACTCAGTTGGAGGATTGAGACGTGGAGCCGGCTGCATCCAGGACTAGATGTTCTTATTTTCAATGTCTCTGCGAGCTACCAAAAATTCAACCATCCTGCAAAAGAAACAGGGGCTTCAGTGAACGTTTAGCTGCATTGCAGCTCCATAGCAGACTTGGAACTTCTCTGTACTCCGTACAAGTTGTCTTGGTTCTTGCTGAGGTGCGGCTGCCCTAAGTTGAAACCCTTTTAGGCTTCGGATGTGCACCTCTGGGGAAGCGTCCAGCCCTCTGGAGCTGGAATGTATGTCTCTCTGCCCGTGACCCCAGCAAGGCAGGGAGCAACACGTGCGTGATCAGTGATCAGCTGCGAGGACAAGTATTGTACCCGAACCTCCAAAGCTTCAGTAGAAGAAACCTCCATCGTTGGAGTCTCGTCCCTCCTCGACACTCATCAGCTTGCCCAACCCATTTCGTGGCAATATTGCAACGATTAGACTTTGAAAACGTGGATTGTGGAGAAAGCAGAAAGGCGGGCGGGTGGGTCTGCCACAGAAGCCGATACAAAGTCGTCCAGACATCAGACGGGGGTTAAACAAGAGATTTGATGAGGAATGGCAACTGAGGTTTTGGCAACACGGACCACCCGTGCTTCGATTGGCCCAGTTGGAAACTGAGCTCGGAACGAAGGGCACACTTGTGCATGCCTCCCAAGGTTTTGAACTTTTGCTTCTGTGGCTGTCTGGGGGCTGTCAATGCTGAGGGCGTGTGGGCCCTTCAGGCTAATTGGTGCCCCAATTGCAGGGGAGCTGGTGACGCGAGGATCAACTCCAGGGCACAAGGAGCGGAAAATAGCCCTCTGGATGCACGGTCAGCCACTCGGCTAAAGCACCAAAGTGTCTTTCCTCGTACGCATTAATTGATGGCTCTAGGCTCGCAGGGTTGTCTCTGAGTGTTGTGTTTCTGGTTGGACCCGAGCTGTTGGCCTTGTCTGTGCCCGAGCCTTTCTAGGGTGTACGAGCAGGTGCTCCACAGCAAGGCAAAGTTTGATCGGCCACCCTTGGGCCCGAGCCTGAGCGTGAGCCTGTGGACGCGTTTCCAGGATCATAATGATATCTGTGAAGATCATCGACTCCTTGCGCCACAGGAATTTTCTTATTCTGCCGGCCGCCTGTTCTGACAGTGGCCATGGTCGTCTATCAGTTTGATCTTGGGGACCGCGACCCACATAGGAATGAGGACATCTGACCATGAGACTCTGTTCAGGAAGGTGAGCTTCCTTGAAGTGGTTTCGGCCTTGCAGGGTAGCAGGAAGGCTCAGACGGCGGACCAACGACGAAGTGACCCGGCACTGATGGTTGACCCCTACAGAATACCTACAACACTCTGCACCATTAGTCAATGACTAAAGGCAAGGCCATTCTGGTTGGTGGCGCGAGGCTAGACCTGCAAGCCACCGCTGCAATGATCACCTCTTAACTCGGCAAGACTACCTGCCGTAATTGTTGGTTCTTTGATGGGGATCTGTGTGCTCTGGAGCAGTGCTGGTCCAATTCTCCGCACAGTGCTCCGTCCACAGCAGTCCGCGTGCATGCATCTAATGTCCAGAGACATCTGCATATGGCCGGAATGGCGTTAAAATGTCAGGAGAAGCCTTCCGTCCACCTCTTGACCCTGAGGCAACGCACCAATGCAAACTCGAAATTTAGAATACTGACAACTGAAAGAGATCGTTTAGAGTCTGGGAAAACCCTCATGTCCAATGCTCAACATCATGTTTACTTTCTGAGGCAGATGACAATTCAACAACCGTTCGAGGTAAATCGGATTCGTACAATTGCTTCCGCAGAGACAAAGGGAGGTGCCAGCCTGATGATGAAAACTGCGATAGGGGCCGTCAATTGGCAGTAATTTAAGATATCATGTGCGGGACAAGGAAGATCCCACATTTGTTAGGAAATGAGGAAGACAGGCGGTGGGTGGGCGGGTGGATCAGGAGCCATTCCTCTGTCAGGACTCAGGACTCACGCATCGTTTGAAGCCGAGACTGCGGATCCTTGCTGGGTGTCCAATTGCTGGGTAGTCAACGGGTACCTACTCCCTACAAGGACTTGCGCTCCGTCTCTGGGTACCGAGTACCAAGGCCTCAGGTGTCAGGTCCCAGAGCTCAAGGTTGCCTTGAGTGCTTGCAGTGGCGTCAAAAGAAGTAATTGGGGAGATGTCATTCCCTTCGAGTGCTCCACCGACTACTGCATCGCATGACAGAGTCGTGAGTTGGTAACAAATGAGAATTGGTGCATACGGTTGAGTGGAAGGCAAAGTTGGTCTGGGTTGTTTTATTGGCTCCTGTAGTCGCTTCCCCTAGGTCTGTTTGGTTTGGGCCTAGGCCAGCCCACCTCGCGTGAAGGAGCAACTGCCAATGCACTTGATGAACATGAGAGAACTTACGAGTACAATTTTGGGAGTTGACCAATGTACTCCGTACTATCAGTCAAACGTGAAGGAGTATCCGTAACTCATAAGAGGTCAGCAATTGCGGCACGAGATACCGAGCAGTCTGCGTGCAAGTCAAATTGGGTAGTCGATGCAGGTCCAAAAACCACGCAGGGAACCAAAGCGGTTTGGAGGTTAAAGCAGACTACCCAGGTATAGCATAGTCCTGAGTAGTACAGAGAACGGAGAACTGCAGCATGGGCTCACTAGTTCTGGCGGTTGTACATGGGTGGATGAGACCAAGACCGACGCACGTTGATATCGAAGCTCAGAAGCCCGGTCTAAGGTGCTCAGTACTTGTGGCCTGTAGGACGAGGGCAGAGTTCTCGGCACCGCCATCAACACCACTACTATATTGGTAGAGGGTGATTGCTCCGTTTGGCGTCCTTGAAGCTCGTCAGCATGTTCATTCGCAGGTCGAAACGCCGAAAGAAACAATCATCCGCTCCCTGTAGGGCTCGTTGAACATGGCCCAGTAGTCCACGTAGACGGCCGGGTTTGGTTTGCAATCCAACCGAAGTTTGAGAAAGCGATGTCATTGTGCTTGATGATCAGATCACCGCCAGAATTGGCACTGAGCCTGCTAGTGTCACACTAGTCGACTGGACTTCACCCACGACCAGGATTTCTGGGATTTGATGTAATGATGGGCGTCAGCGCCGTAGCGCGTGCCCCCTGGTGGGTATATCGCTAAATGTGAAATCGATACTGGGAGGTGACTCGCTTGGGCGGTACTACAGGGTTGGCCATGGCCCTTGGCCCATGGACCAGGGTGGAGGGGTCAACCAGCCCAAGTTAGGCATTGGAGATCGTGGCCTGGCGGGGTTTCCCCCCTACCCAGATGCCCCCTCGGCCCTTGGACCACGCCTATCCATACCTGTTTCTGGGGGGAGGTGGGTGGTGTCACCGGTGTGGCACAGCGTCCGTGCCACTGGCGGGTTTAGGTTTCGCGGGGCGGTTCTGGAGGCACCTGCAGACGGCCCTAGGCTGTACCCACAGTATTTCCACAACCGCATCTCACGCACCTCGCACCTTGGGCTTGTTTGTGCGAGTGGCTTTTTCATCTTTTCATCTTTTCATTCCCTTGTGACTTTCCATTTTGAGATTTATCGTCCATCTCTTTCCCCTTTGGGGATCCCGACACTCGACCAAATTTCCCATGGGCTCCAGGATTGAAGCACAGGGCCTTGGGCCTGGCATCCCTCGGCCTACTCCGTCTACCCTTGCCCCGAAGCGATGCTCCCTAGCCTTTGATTTAAATCCAGCCGATCCACAATCCACCGCCCACCGCTTACAAAGTTACAACCCGGGTCGTTACAAGGCGTGGCCAAAGTTACAGCCTAAGAGGACGAGGGCTGCGAACGGAGTCCTCGAACTGTGAATGCTCAGCCTCTTCTTGGATCTGCTCGTATTGAGAGGAGTCCGTCTCGATTCAGGGTTTTCTGTTCTCTGTTCTCTGTGCCGGGATGCCTTCCCCACATGGTCTCCAGCTGTTGCTCACCCCGTCCCCTATCGTTATCGTCCATTCCTTGGTTGGAGGGTACTTCGCGTGCCTCGTCACCTCGTGTTGACAGGAGAGGAGAGTCAGTATCACGTCCGAGGACCGTCCGGCTGCGCAGCGGATTACAAATTGTACCCTTGGATATCTCGATCTCTGAAGGAGTATGATAGCCTCTGTCAATCGTGCGTCAAAAGTTGTAACGTTGATGCCTAAGTTCTAATGCCTGAAATATCTGATCGGCGATCAGGAGTGACAACTTATTGGTAGTAGCGCGACTCTTGTGGGTGCCTCTAGGTTCCGTCATCGAAGTTAAGTCGGAGTGCTATTCTCGCCCGTGGCCCTCGCCTCTGCACGTTGACTTCGGAATACCCATTGTTCTAGGCTGCATTGGCGCTGGCCTCCTCTAGGATTGCTAGTAGCGAGGGGACACTTCAACGTGCAAGCTGAATTACCCATGTTTGCCCATGTTTGGGCCTATCGTAGTTGTGGAGCAGTGAACTGAACCCCCAGAAACCCCCCATCTTCTCCTTACTCGAGCCCATGTCAGTGCCCATGGGCCCTCATTGACTAGGCAGTATCATTCAAAACTATGTCGGTAGCATTTGGCCGTGCCACTTATGATTGTAGGTGAAAAACCTCAGTCTGGTGACTCTGATCGGACATCTGTCCTTCCAACCCTGAGGCTTGCCCTTTCATGCAGACACCGCGTCATCCCGTTCTGCGCCACTCGTTTAAGAGTCGACAATGGTCCATGGCCCATCAGACCGACCCTTACTAGGTCATCTGAACTTTTCATTCTTTCAGGCATTCATCTCCGACTGCATCTTCCCCCGAAAGGCCTAAATCGGGCTCGGTTAGTGGCCGTGGGATGCCCTCACTGTCAGCCACAACGCCCGTCATGGAGTAGGGAATCGTGAATCGTGAGATTCGGGTGACGGGGAGAATCGAGGGTCGATGTCAGCCAGGAGGGGCGACACCATTCACTCTGTACTCGTACTCAATCATCAATAGAACCAAAACTCTGCACGCTTCGCACGCACAATCAAACGTCTGTTGGGTCTCTGTGGTGTCTGAGCTTGAGAGTGTCTGTGCCTGTGTCCGTGTCTGTCAGCCAGTGACTGGGAGTTGGAGGCCTCGGGCTAAACTCCACCTAAATATTGACCGTTTCTTGACCCGCTGCTTGGCTCGCTGAGGGTTGACTTTTGACGCTGACAACCTCAGGGACTTGACTTGCTCACTAGTGCTCGTAGTCGTAACGGTGGTCGTGGCTACTAGCTCATCCCCCAGTAAAGGCTAGCGACAGGCTATACGGTATGGGGTTAGTGCACAATACTTTGAGCCACTCTCGTTGGTCGCTGGGGCGGTTAGTGATCATTAGCGCCATGGTTGCTTTAACCAGTGGCAACCTGACACTACTGGCTCTCCAAGTGCATTTCATCCACTTGACGCTCTGACAGTGACAGCCTTGGAGCCAGGCCCATTGTTTGTCCGTGTCCGTGTCCCTGGCCTACAGGACCAACTTTTCAAGCAAAGATCCACATTCAAATCGCATTCCATTCCATTTCCAATTCCGTCCCAGATCCAGCACCACTTCCTTTCCTCCCTTGTTCGTTTCTTCGCTTCGTTTTCTAAATTCAATTCTCTGATCTTCTCGTACCCGACCCCTGTCCTTGCCTTGGCCCTTGGTCCTGGGCCCCTGCTGCTTGGGACGCTTCTCTCCTCTGCTCCACAATCCACCGTCCACATTCCTGGCGCACAACCCTAAATTATTCTCCTTACTTTTCCTTCCACGCTGCATGCATCATGCATCATGGAGTTCTCGTAAGTTCGTAACTCGTAAGCTATCGATGGCACTCCCGTCCCGATCATCCTCTCTCCAGCCTACCCGCCCTAGACGACCCAGTCAGTTCGCCGTAGCCTCCAACATCCACATCCACATCCACATCCACCAGCGTCGTCGCCTTCATTGTCGCGTTCCTCCCACTGAGCCCTTGAGCCCTGGAGTCCTGAGTCGTGGCTCTTCATGCTGCAACCATCACCATTTGGCTTTGGGTCTGCCAGCATCCAATTCCCGCTGGCGCCGCCGCACACCCACCTCCACTTTGGTTGCTATCCGTTGCCCACCGCCCATCGCCCGTTTGACGCATCTCGCCTGCGTGCAGCCTGCATTCTCAACGTCTGAATGTCTGACCTGGCTCCATCGTCCAAACACAAGACTGCCTCACCCCCAATCAGATCCACGCCTCGTCTTGGTTTGGCCTGTTTGGTCTCGTCAAAGTCTGATGCCACTGTCTGAGCCCTTGAGTCTGAGTCTGAGTCTGAGTCCTCACGCTTGTGCTTGTGCTTGCACACGCTACCGCTCGCGCCTTGCCTGGGTCTTTCGGTGTAGTTTTCCTAGTCTTCTTCCTAGTCTTTGCTCATCTGTAACTATCCGACCCTTGTTCTGGATCTTGTCAAGCCTGCCTCCGTACGGAGGACACCAGACACCTTACAAGTCGCTCGTTCGGTCAACCGTTGCCCTTGTCCTGGTCCTGGTCCACGCCTGGTCACTCACAGGTCAGTGGTCAGTGGTTAGTGGTCACATCTGCGATTAGCCCTATCACCACTCCTCCTGCCACAGTCTGTATCCTCTAGCAATCCCATCCGTACGGAGCATCCGCCACGACTCTGAACTCCAGTCGTTCTTTGCCCCAGTTCAACACACTTTCAGTCGGAATCCATCCGTGTTTACCTGCTGCTAACTTCAATCTGAATGTCACTAACTCTGAATCTGATGACCTTGACTCCGTCCTGGATCTCACTATTATTGACTTTTGATGTGCCAGTTTAATCTCTTGTGTTTCCCCTTGCTGTCACTTCCTTTGGTTTTCATCTCCATCCCCATTCCGATTTCCCTTCTCCTTCCACCCCCCTGTTGGTCTGTTCGGCAATGGGAGACTAGATATGTCTCTGGCCTTCCACCATTCTTCCATTCTTCACCACTTCAATCACCCTCACAACTCATTACCCGCCTTTACTTCAACCATGGAGCACACACAGTCTTGGACCCTGCCATTTGCAGATTCGGCCTACAATACAGCGTCTTCCTCACACAGTGTTTCCTCTTACTTTATTCCTCCCAATAGGGTAGTCAAGCCGAGCAGCCGGAACAATAGCCCGCGTTCTTGGAGGAGGAGAAGGACCACCACGTCAGCTCCCTCAACCACCACCCGTACCAAATCTTTCATCGACCACCTACCACCCACCACTGCTGCTGCGCAACAATGGTCATTTGCAAATGGTGTTCGTTCACGACCTGTGAGCTGGCATCCCACTCCAATGAACGACTGCTATAACGTTCCCTACAACACTGCGTCCCTCATGTGGAACCAATATTTACCCGATTCAACTTTCACCTATTCTACCACCAATGTCAATGGACTTATTACACCGCTATCTTATCCGGTTGCCAACGAACCTCAGATCCAGGAACTCATCACACCACTCGATGAATACCCTCTTGACACCTCAACTTATCAAGGGATTAGTCCATTCGTTGATGATCAAGCCTGGTCGCTTCAGCCTGAACAGATTTGCGATCCCTCATCTTTCAATCTGCACTATCAAGGAAATATGCTCCAGCCCACAGGCCAATTTAACCAATTACAACAACCCCATCCGTCGTTGAATGTTCAGACTGCGCCATCCTCGCCTGACTGCCTCCCATTACAGGTCGACACCTTGAACTTGGACACCACAGACTTGGATGACAAAGGTAGCTCGGAGGAACTCGTTGGCATGGGCTTATACGACTCCCCGGCCGACGTTCAGTCAACTGCGCTTCTTTTTGGCGGTATCTCCAACACTTCACGCAAGGGTCTAAAATTGGAGGAATCTTTTGTGCCAGAGGAGCGGGACGATGAAGAAGTCAATGACAATGAAGACGAGTCAGACGCGGAGGAGGAGGATGAGGAGGAGGTGGTGGAGTCTCCATTTGATGCGGCTGCATCAAGAACCATCGAGTACCGCTCACAGTCGTCCCCAGCCACATGGACTTTCTTCCCACACGGCAGCCAGACTCTTCTGCGTCCAGATATTTCGCAGCCCTCACAACTCAGCAGCGCCTACTATCCCACTTCAGTTCCTGGACACGGTTGGATTTGAATTACGACTGATGAAATGCAACATTCGCATTGAAAAGCATTCAACAATTGTCCGTTTTATTACAGCGACTTCTTAGCATGATGACGACCAGCACAACTTCACGACATGTCTTTTTATAGCAACGATACCCATTTGTGCTGCGGATAGATTATACAGAGATTATGCGTCCGAGAATAGAGGGTTTGGGAATAAGGCAACTTCGGACCATGTATTAAAGAAGATTCCATAGGAAAATAGCAGGACACACAGAACACGGACCGCACACTTACAATCAACAATGAGATGAGATGAGATCGATCTAGACCAAGGACTCAAAAGTGGAGCAATGTGCTCATTCTGTAACCAATGATAACGGTGTGGATGATTGACGGGTCCCGGGCGCATCAGCCATGGTTCGTTGGAATACATCAATCATCGTGCACCTCGTAATGTGACTGAGCCACTTACATACCTCAGCCATGGGACTTTGCGCAGGGTGAATCCACAATTTTCAAGGGCTGGCTAGGTCCACAACGGCCTGCACAAACCACACAGATTGCCGCAAGTACACACCTCACTGACCAGTATTATTATTCGTAGGCCATCGTACCCGTCTACTTCATACATATGTAACTGGGGCCAGTAGGCTGTACTAGGAGCTAACGAATCTGCTAGGTCCATGCAAGTCGCAACTCTTTTCAATCTTTTGCAACCCTTGAAAACAAGCTGAAACTACTCGCACTCCGAACATTGTGCCGTCCCTGGACCTTGACCCTCTTGGAGTCCTAGCACCATTCGACCAGGCCCAGCCCAGTCACTCGAGCAGCACCATCACCCGTCTGATCCTCACAGACGCGGTTCAACTATTCTCGACAGACGGGCCGTCAACCAAATGTGCTTTGGGCGCCAACCAGTAGCCGTCAATTCCTGCGCCAGTCCTCCCGGCTCACGCCAGAGCAAAGAACTAGAGCAGGGCGTATTATTGGATGATCCCGTCTCTGTTCTCCTGAAAATTGTGCAGCCAGCTGAAGAACGGGCTGCATGATGAACAAGCAGTTTCCACTTCCACCATGGCGACAAGAGTCAGAGCTCGCCATGGTCCGAGATTGGTTTTACCCTCAGCATACTAAATCCGATGCGTTTTCAGCACCACTGGGGGACATGCGGCAAAGAGCGGTGGACAGAGTCAATCTTTGGCTCTTCCGGACGGGCCAGCTACCTCCTGCTATCTTGTCCACGGCAAGCATGACAGAAGCTTTGATCCATCATGACCAAGTACGGAAGCAGATGCCTGCGTGTGAGCATGGACATGCCCGAGAAACAATGGACGTCCCGGTCTCCGTCCCCGTGTCCGTGCAAGCCCTACAGAGTATCTACGCTATGGCATTTGCGAGGTTTGTCAATGCATTTGTGGACCGTGATGTCGCTCGTTCTCGCGCTGCCGACTTGACCGCGCTGGACTCAGATGGAGAAGATATTACGATGACAACGCCGGCACCGCTCATGGCAACTGCTAGTAGTAGTGCCACTGGCACGACGGGAAGAGGTGAGAGTTCCATGTATGCCTATGCTGCTGCGATCGGGATGCCAGAAGCGTTTGTCGACCTGCGACACCAAGTTGCCCATGGAGATCCCCCCAGCCTTGTCCACTTGAGGCGTATGACATTACATGCTTTGGACTGGTTGTGGGAAAGGTGGTGGGTGAAGAATGCCACTGGCGATCCAACGAGAGCGCTGTGGGAGCTGGCGGAAAGGAGGCAAACCTCTATGGAGGCGCGGATGGCCATGAGAGATGACCCAGAGATTCTCGGTTTGGACAACTCGGTCTCTATCTCTGCTCAATAGCCACAATAACACCAGGCGCATTTTACTCGATATTCATTTCTACCAAGTGACTGAGCCACTCATATGTACAAGAGGAGGGGGATGCAACAGATGCCCATCAGGACCAGCGGCTTCAGCCACCATGACCAAAGGCCATGTTCATGAAGGAGACAACCGCCACGTTGCTATTGTACCAACAATAATCAACATCACTAGAACAAGAGTCAATTCATCATTCAATTGTTTGTCGCATTTTTCATCATATCGTTTCCGTGCCCATACTTTTTGTGCGACTCGAGACATGTGACTGCCAAGCCCCGTGGGAGAAACATCACTTGTCCATCTCGTCACTAGATGGAATCATTTCGCCTCCATCACCGCCTATCCAGCACCCACCCAGGTATTCGTCATCTGCGTGGCCTGGGGCTCACTCTTCCTATTCATGTGAATAAAGAGTACTCCGTACTCCGTAGTAGCATGCTCTGAATGGCACGCCCTCGCGTTTCAAGTGACAACCGACAAGACCATAACCACATGCCCAACTTCCAGTTCGAAGCATTCTCCCATCGCTCTCCATTCTTCCGACATGAACAGCCTCCCGGTTAGGGCAAACGAAAGCCCTTTACAGATACACGATCTTTTATCCGCTGGCAGTACCCCCGTCTACCCTGCATACCCTTCGTTGACCAAGATTGTCTCGACCCTCGCCCTCCTCGCCCTGGGGTACTACACCCTCACATTCCTCGATGCCTGGCCTGACACGATCAAGCGGGCCGTGTTCGAAATCTTCGTGTACCTCATACCTTCTCAATTTATCT
>Ga0105239_10005923_pt1 | contig 14232 bp, 13 predicted proteins | sample KBSC44metaG_FD_92761 | JGI IMG/M metagenome (GOLD analysis project Ga0105239, IMG submission 92761) | Corn rhizosphere microbial communities from Kellogg Biological Station, Michigan, USA - KBS C4-4 metaG | ecosystem: Host-associated > Plants > Roots > Rhizosphere > Soil | place: Michigan, USA... | reverse complement strand
GCACGCGACCTGCTCGGCGTGCGCCTGCTGATCGATGGCAATGCCGCGGCAGGCCTCGACGAATTCCTGCATATTCTCAAGACACAGCGCGACTGGAACGACGGCACCGCGAAGAAGCGTCTGCTCGCCGCGTTCAACGTGCTCGACGACGACGAACTGGTCGGCACGTATCGCCGCAAGATGGCGTCGCTGCTGTTCTAGCGCTTTCCCCGCTACACGCGCGCGGGCACAATGCGCGCATGAGTGATGCAACGACCGCCGCGGTTGATGCGGTGGCAGCCAGTCCGGCCGAGCCCACCGTCGAGCAGGTCCTCGGCAGCGTCCACACGTCGAATTTTCCCGATCTCCTGCGCGAGCTCGGCGGCTGCCTGATCGTCAGCACGTATCAGGCCGGCAAGCTCGTGATCCTGCGCCCCGACGGCAACTCGATCAACACGCATTTCCGCGCGTTCAACCGACCGATGGGCATGGCCGCAGATCGCCAGCGCCTGATGCTCGGCGCGCTGATGGAGATCGTGGAATTCCGCAACATGCCTGACGTTGCGCGCCGCCTGCACGATCCGCCGCGCCACGACGCGGTCTATATGGCGCGGCGCGGCCATATCACCGGCGCGATCGATATCCACGAGATGGCCTGGGATGCCGACGGCGCGATCTGGTTCGTCAACACCGCGTTCTCGTGCCTGTGCACGCTCGACACGAAGTCGAGCTTCGTGCCGCGCTGGCGGCCCAGGTTCGTCAGTCATTACGCGCCGGAAGATCGTTGCCACTTGAACGGCCTGGCGATGCGCAACGGCATTCCGCGCTACGTGACCGCGCTCGGCGAGACAAATACGCCGGAAGGCTGGCGCGCGAACAAGCGCGACGGCGGCGTGCTGATCGACGTGACGACGAACCGGGTGGTCGCGCGCGGCCTGTCGATGCCGCATTCTCCGCGCTGGTACGACAATCGGCTCTGGGTGCTCGAATCCGGACGCGGCGCGCTGTGCACCGTCGACGTAAAAACCGGCGCGAAGACCGACGTCGCGCGCGTGCCGGGTTTCTGTCGCGGCCTGGACTTCATCGGCCCGGTCGCGTTCATCGGCCTGTCGCAATTGCGCGGCACGACGCCGTTCACCGACATCCCGATCACCGACGACAACGCCGATCGCCTGTCCGGTGTATGGGTCGTGCACCTGCAAACCGGCAAGACGATCGCGTTCCTCAAGTTCACCGGCGGCGTGCAGGAAATCTTCGCCGTGCAGGCCGTGCCCGGCGTGCTGTTTCCCGAGATCGTGCACGAAGGCGAACTGCTCGGCTCCTCGTACGCGCTGCCGGAAAAGGCGCTGAAGGAAGTCGGCTTCTCGGCGCCGCCGGAGAAATCGGCAAGCGAAAGCCCGACCAAATGAAAGTCACGCCGACACGGCTGCGCAGGGCCATGAATCTGTGGCCGCCATTCCTGTTCTCCGGCATCCGCGTCGAGACCATCGCCGGCGACTGGCGCTACGCGCGCGTTCGCCTGAAGCTGCGCTGGTACAACCGCAACTACGTCAGGACGCAGTTCGGCGGCGCGCTGTTCGCGATGGTCGATCCGTTCTGGATGATCCTGACGCTCGAATCGCTGCGCCACGAATACATCGTCTGGGACCAAGCCGGCGAGATCGAGTTCATCGCACCGGGGCGCGGCGACGTGTTCGCCGAGATCCGCATCGACGAAGCCATGCTCGACGAGATCCGCGCTGCCACCGCGAGCGGCGAGAAATATCTGCGCTGGTGCGAAACGCAGATCAAGAATGCCGACGGCGAATTGATCGCACGCGTGCGCAAACAGATTTACGTGCGGCGCAAGCGGGATTCCACGCCGGCACCCGTGGCCAACGCGTAAGCGCCGCAGAGCAGATGTGCGTGACGATCCGCGTGAGCTGGCATGAACCTTTAGCCGTGTTTGCCGATTCCCTGTCCGGCGACCGCTTCGAGCGTTGCCATCCGCGTGCCACGAATGGCGGCCACGGCTTCGATCGCGACGCGGCACATCTGCGTCGTGGGCAGCGCTGCGTCGATCACCAGCGCGTTCGGTGGCGGCGCTTCGAACCGCACCAGCACTTCGGTGACGGATTCCGGGGTGCGGTCGCGCGCGAGATGCCGGTTGTCGCGCACGTCCTGTGCAATGCGCGCGCGCGCCAGCTGCGGCGGACAATCCAGATAGATCGGCACCGGCGTGAAACCGTAGCGGCGCACGACGGCGTCGACGCGCAGCAGGTCGCGACGCCGTGAAAACGTCATCCCGTCGAGCACGCTCGATTCGCCGAGCAGGCAATTGACTTCCAGCGCCACGAGCATGGCGCGGAAAGCCGCGCGTTTTTCGGCAAAGCTGTACGAGCATTTGGGAAACATGGCATGGCGGATCGCGTCGCGGCACACGCGACGCAGGCCCAGTTGATCTTCCAGGGCGCGCGCCACGACCGTCTTGCCCGCGCCAGGCAAGCCGATCAGCGCAACGACGACCGGCGCGGCGCGGGCCGCATCCGCCGGTCCGGCTGGCGCGACTGCTGCAGGGTTTTCGTGATACATGGGCAACGAGTTCAAGCCGACGCGTGCGCAAGTTATCATGCCGTACCTTTACGGCCGCCAACCTCGATGCGCAAACTGCACGTCAAACGCTACCTGATCACCGGGCTGCTCACCTTCGTGCCGTTGTGGCTGACGTGGCTGGTGTTCAAGTTCATCTTCACGTTTCTCTCGCACGTCGGCGCGCCGGTCGTGATCGGCCTGTTCTCCGCCTTGAGCGCGGTTTTCCCCGGCGCTGCGGCATGGCTGAGCCAGGAGTGGTTGCAGTCGATCATCGCCTTCGTCGGCACCGTGCTGTCGCTGTACCTCGTCGGCTTCGCCACCGATCGCGTGTTCGGCCAGCGCCTGCTCGAAGCGTTCGAGGCGATGATCGGACGCATTCCGCTCGTGCAGACCATCTACGGCGGCTCGAAGAAACTGATGACGATGCTCTCGACCAAGCCCGCCGGCACGCAGCGCGTCGTGCTGATCGACTTTCCTTCACCGGAATTGAAGTCAATCGGCTTCGTCACCCGCGTGTTTACCGACAGCGCCGGCCGCGAGCTCGCCGCGGTGTACGTGCCGACGACGCCGAATCCGACCGGTGGCTATCTGGAAATCGTGCCGGTGGAAAAAATCATCGCCACCGACTGGAGCATGGATCAGGCAATGGCGTTCATCCTTTCCGGCGGCGCCGTGGGTCCGGACGGGCTGCCCGAAGGCGCGCATCCGGCGAGCAGGCTGGCGTGACGCATACTCACGAGTGACCTTTGACACGTGGCCGCGCCCCGTACGGTCACTAATCTGCGCTGGTTTCCCGCGGATCTGCCCATGTTTGTTCATTGCCTGCGCACGCTCGCGTTGAGTTCGCTGTTCGGCGTCGCGGGCGCGCATGGCAACGAGCACACCCTGGATGCACGCGATCTGGACCCACACGCCAGCCCGTGCGCGGATTTCTTCCAGTACGCGAACGGCGGCTGGCTGAAAGCCAATCCGATTCCGCCGGCCTATGCAGCGTGGAGCCTCGACGACGAGGTCGACGAGCGCAATCGGTCGATCCTCAAGCGCGTGCTTGAAGAGGCGGCGGCACAAACTGCAGCTCACGGCAGCGCCGTCCAGAAGATCGGCGATTTCTATCGCGCGGCGATGAACCTCGCCGCCATCGAACGCGACGGGCTGGCGCCTTTGCACGACGATCTGGCCGCCATTGCGGCATTGCGCACGCCGGCGGACGTCGCCGCGCTGATCCGGACGTGGCAGTTGCGCGGCGACGCGGTCCTGTTCGAGTTCGAAGCCCGGCCCGATCTCAAGGACTCGCAAAACGCCATCGCCTATGCCGGTCAGGGCGGCCTCGGCCTGCCCGACCGCGACTACTATCTGCGCGACGACGCGAAATCGCGGCACTTGCGCGAGCGCTACCGCGCGCACGTGGCACGCGTGCTGCGCCTGCTCGGCGACGCCGAGGCGCACGCCGAAAGCGCCTGGATCATGGAACTGGAAACGCGCCTGGCGCAGGGTTCGCTCGATCGCGTGGCGCTGCGCGAACCGCTCAATTCCTACCATGTGCTCACGCTCGGCGAGGCCGATGCGCGCTCGCCGCATTTCTCCTGGAGCGATTTCTTCCGCGCAACGGGCCGCGGCGACGTCGCCCGTTTCTCGCTCGCGCAGCCGGAATTCTTCGCCGCATTCGAGAACGCGCTCATCGAACTTCCGGTAGCGCACTGGCAGGCGTGGCTGCGCTGGCGTCTCGCCGACGGCAGCGCAGCGTACCTCGGCAAGGCATTCGTCGATGCGGATTTCGCTTTCCACGGCACCACGCTGCTGGGCGCAAGGCGGATCCTGCCGCGCTGGAAACGCGTGCTGGTCAGCGCCGACAATGCGCTGGGCGAATTGCTCGGCGAAGCCTATGTCGCACAGGTGTTTCCGCCACAGGCCAAGCAACGTGCGCTGGATCTGGTAAGCAATCTGAAGACGGCGCTGCGCGCACGCATCGCCGGCTTGTCATGGATGAGCGAGCCGACGAAGCGGGCGGCCGACGCGAAACTCGACACGCTCGTCGCCAAGATCGGCTATCCGGAGCGCTGGCGCGATTACGCCGGACTGGAGATCTCGCCCGATTCCTATCTGGCCAACATGCGCAGTGCAGCCGCGTTCGAGGTGCGACGCCAGTTCGCGAAAGTCGGCCGGCCCGTGGATCGCGGCGAGTGGGACATGACGCCGCAGACCATCAATGCCTACTACAACCCGTCCGGCAACGAGATCGTGTTCCCGGCCGCGCAGTTGCTGCCGCCGTATTTCGACGCAGCCGCCGACGACGCACTGAACTACGGCAGCATCGGTACGGTGATCGGGCACGAGCTGCTGCACGGCTTCGACGACGAAGGCAGCCGCTTCGACGCGCACGGCAATCTCGCGGACTGGTGGGGCGCGGACGACCGCGCGGCATTCGAGGCGCGCACACAGAAACTGGTCGAGCAGTTCGACGCCTACGTGCCGATCGACGATCTGCACATCGACGGCAAGGCCTCGCTCGGCGAGAATATCGCCGATCTCGGCGGCCTGCTCGTCGCTTTCGACGCCTTCAGGCTCACCGCACAGGGCGCCAGCGCTGCGCAGACCGACGGCCTCACGCCGGAGCAGCGGTTCTTCCTTGCTTTTGCGCGGACCTGGCGCATCGCGCAGCGCCCGGCGCAATTGCGCCTGCAACTGCAGTCCGACGAGCATGCGCCGGCAAAGTTTCGCGTCAACGGCGCGTTGGGCAACATGCCGGCATTCGCGCTGGCGTTTGCGTGCCGTTCCGGCGAGCCGCTGGCGAGGCCGGCTCCGGCGTTGGTGAAAATTTGGTAATTGTATACTTGGAGAAACCCATGCAGCGTCCCATCAAAACTCTTGCCCTCGCCGTCATCTGCGCCATTCCGGCCGGCGTCGCCTGCGCGGCCGCTGGCGAGCACGGCCTCGATCCCGCGCAATTCGACAAGACCACGACGCCGTGCGCCAATCTGTGGCAGTTCGTCGACGCGAACGCGATCAAGGCGCATCCGATCCCGCCCGACCGCACGAGCTGGGGCACGTTCACGATGCTCGACGAGCGCACGCTCGCGGCGCAGCACGACATTGCGGAAAATGTCGCAAAAGCCGCGAACGCCGCCGGTTCGATCGAGCAGAAGATCGGCGATTTGTGGGCCACCGGGATGGACGCGGCCGCCGTGGACAAGGCCGGATTCGACCCGATCAAGGACGACCTCAAGCGCATCGACGGGCTGAAGACGCCGGAAGAGATTGCCAATTTCGTCAGCGACTATGCCGCGCAGGGCGTGCCGTTCCTGTTCGGCTTCGCTGCACAACCGGACTTCCACGATTCGATGCGCATGATTGCGTTCGCTTTCCAGGGCGGCCTCGGCCTGCCCGAACGCGACTACTACTTCAAGACCGACGCGAAATCGCAGGAAATCCGCGATGCCTACGTCGCGCACATCGCGCGTTCGCTCGAACTGATCGGGGTAAAGAAAGACGTGGCGGCGAAGCAGGCAAAATCCGTCATGGAGCTGGAGACCAAGCTCGCCGACGCCTCGCTGCCGATCGTGGAATTGCGCGATCCGAACAACCAGTATCACCTGGTCGATCTCATCGAAGCCGGCAAGGTCATGCCACATTTTTCCTGGCAGAAATACTTCGCTACGCAGAATCTGAGCGGCGAGAAGTCGTTCTCGCTGTCGCAGCCCAAGTTCTTCGCCGCGCTCGACAAGCTGCTTGCCGAAGCGCCCGCGGAACAATGGCGCGCGTATCTGCGCTTCCATCTCATCAATTCGACGCAGCCGTACCTGAGCAAGGCGTTCGCAGACGAAAACTTCGCGTTCTACTCGCAGACCCTGCGCGGGCAGAAGGAACAGAAAGCGCGCTGGAAGCGTGTGCTCGACGCCGTCAACGACGAACTCGGCATGGCGCTGGGCCAGCTCTACGTCGCGCAGAATTTCTCGCCCGAAGCGAAGGGCCGCGCGCAGCAGCTCGTCGACAATCTGCGCGCCGCACTGAAAGCGCGCATCGAAAAGCTCGACTGGATGGGCGCGGACACGAAGAAACGTGCGCTCGAAAAGTGGGACACGTTCTCGCCCAAAATCGGCTATCCGGACAAATGGCGCGACTGGAGCGGCCTGACGATCTCGCGCGCCAGCTATTTCGGCAATCTGCGCGCGGCATGGAAATTCAATCACGAATGGCGCATGGGCAAGATCGGCAAGCCGGTCGATCGCAGCGAATGGGGCATCACGCCACAGACCGTCAATGCCTACTACAACCCGCTGAAGAACGAAATCGTGTTCCCGGCGGCGATCCTGCAGCCGCCGTTCTTCGATGCCAAGGCCGACGATGCGGTCAACTACGGCGCGATCGGCGCGGTGATCGGCCATGAGATGACGCACGGCTACGACGACAAGGGCAGCCAGTTCGACGAGAAGGGAAACCTGCAGAACTGGTGGACCGACGAGGACCGCAAGCAGTTCACGGCGCGCACCGACAAGCTGGTCAAGCAGTTCGACGACTATGTCGCGATCGACGGCCTGCACGTGCACGGCAAGCAGACGCTTGGCGAGAACATCGCCGATCTCGGCGGATTGAACACCGCGTACGACGCGCTGCAGATGGCGCTGCAGAAGAATCCGGCGGAAGCGAAGCAGCTGATCGACGGCTATACGCAGGAGCAGCGCTTCTTTTTCGGTTTCGCGCGCGTGTGGGACCGCCAGTTCCGACCCGAGGAACTGAAGCTGCGCATCAACACCGACGTGCACGCGCCCGATCAGTTCCGCGCGATCGCCGCGCCGTCGAACATGGCGACCTTCGCGCAGGCATTTTCCTGCAAGGCCGGCGATGCGATGGTGCGCGCGCCGGATGTGCAGGTGAAGATCTGGTAGTCGCGGCGGTTTGCGCAGCTTTGCCGGAAATTGCTCCGGCCCCCGGCCATCCATGGCGATAAAAAAAGCGCGGATCGCTCCGCGCTTTTTTTTGCTTGGCGTCGCGCAGCGATTACTTCACGTCGAAATCCTTGCTGCCGACCTGGGTGCCGTCGATGCTGATCGCGACCGAATACTTGCCTGCCGGCCAGCCGTCGGGTTTGGAGATGTGGAACTCGGTGACCGAATCGCCAGCCGCGGCGACCTGACGGTTGCTCTCGTTGACGAGCGTGCTGCCGCCGAACGTCCATCTTGCGCTGATCGTCGCTGGATTCGCCGTACCCGACGAGGTTTTCACCAGCGCGTAAATCGTGTCTTTTGGCGCGAACGTCGTCGATGCCGGGCCGCTCAGTGCATTGCCGCTCGCGTTGACGCCGTTGCCGAGGTCGATCGACACGAACGTGGTGCCGGCGGTTGCTGGTGCCGCGGGCGTCGCTGCTGGCGTTGGCGCCGGAGCGGGCGCTGTCGGCGCCGGCTTTGGCGGCGGCGGTGGCGGCGGTGCCTGGTTGCCGCACGCGGCCAGCACGAGCGCGCCGGCCATGGCGATGATCAACTGGTTTCCATTGCGGGTTGAAAGCATTGTTGTTCCTCCTGTCCGTGTGGTTTTTATTTCGCGGGAATCTTCAGCACCTGGCCCGGATGGATCAGGTCGGGATTCTTGATCTGATCCTTGTTGGCCTGGAAGATCGTATTCCATGCATTCGCGTTGCCGTAGAACTTCTTGGCGATCTTCGACAGCGTGTCGCCGCTGGCGACGGTGTAGGTCTGCTCGGCCGGCGCGGCGGTCGTGGAACTGCCCGACTGCACATTGGAGAAATCCGGCGCCGCCGGTTGCGCTGGCGCGGTCGAAGAACCGCTTTGTACGTTGGAGAAATCCGGTTTCGGATCGTTAGCCATGTGACCTCCTTGACGACTGCAAAAACTGGGGCGCGGCCCGCGCCCGAGGCGCGCCGGTTCGCGCGCAGAATTCATCAGGCTACGCAGGCGACGTTGAATTTGCGTTAACCAGCCCCGGTTGTCAGTAAAATTCATTCCCATGATGGTATTCGCTCCCGGACAACGCTGGATTTCCACCACCGAACCCGAGCTCGGCCTCGGCACCGTGCTGCGCCTGGATGGGCGCACCGTACAGCTGGCTTTCCCCGCTTCCGGACTCGTGCGTCATTACGCCGCGCAGTCCGCACCGCTCACCCGCGCCGAATTCCGCGCCGGCGAACGCATCGCCGGCAATGGACACAGCTTCACGGTCGAGCGCGTCGAACGCGAAGGCAACGTGCTGCGTTACTTCGGTGGCGGACATACCCTGCAGGAAGGCGAACTCGACGACGTGCAGAACGTGTCGAAAGCCGACGCGCGGCTGATCGGCGGACGCGTGGACCGCAGCGATCAATTCGATTTGCGCGTCGAGGCGCTGACCCGACGCGCGCAGGCGCGCCGCTCGCCGGCATGGGGCGTGATGTCGGCGCGCGTGGACCTGCTGCCGCACCAGCTGCGCGTGGTGCAGGTTGCCGCGTCGCGGCGACCGCCGCGCCTGCTGCTTGCCGACGAAGTGGGGCTGGGCAAGACCATCGAGGCCGGCCTGATCCTCGCCCGCCTGCATGCGAGCGCGCGTATCGGGCGGGTGCTGATCCTGCTGCCCGAAACGCTGATCCACCAGTGGTACGTGGAACTGCTGCGGCGCTTCAACCTCGCGTTCGCGATCTTCGACGAGGAACGCTGCGAGGCGATCGAAGCGGGCAATGCCGGCCACAATCCCTTCGAGGACGAACAGCTCGTGCTGACCGACATCGCGTGGCTGCGCGACGCGCCACGCCGTGCCGAACAGGCGCTCGCAGCCGGCTGGGACATCGCTATCGTCGACGAAGCGCATCATCTGGCATGGAGCCCGGAAAGCGTCAGCCCGGAATACGCCCTGGTCGCGCGTTTTGCGGCCGCCGTGCCCGGGCTGATCCTGCTCACCGCCACGCCGGAGCAACTCGGGCGCAGCGGACATTTCGCGCGCCTGCGCCTGCTCGATCCCGCCCGCTACGCGGACCTGGCGCAGTACCAGCGCGAAGCCGAAGGCTACGCGCGACTCAGTACCATTGTGGACAAGTTGCAAAGTGGACAAACGCTCGAGGCGGACGAACGCGGCGAACTGGGCACGCGGCTGCACGATGATCCGGCGTTGCGCGATCGCGTCGCGCACCTCGATGCCGCCGACGCCGCGACCACCAGCGCGGTGCTCGAGGCGTTGATCGACCGCCATGGCACGGGCCGGGTGATGTTCCGCAACCGGCGCAGCGCAGTCGGCGGTTTTCCGCGCCGCATCCTCCAGTTTGCCGAGCTCGATGGCGCCGCGCTCGACGACGACCGGCGCCAGCATCTGCTCGTGGAATTTCTCTCCGACGTGCAGCAGCCGCCGAGTCCGCTCGCGCTCGACTATGCGAGCGATCCGCGCCTGCCCTGGCTGCTCGGCCTGCTCGAACATTCAGCGCAGGCCAAGTTCCTGCTGGTCTGCCGCAGCCAGGCCAAGGTCCTCGCGCTCGAGGACTCGCTGCGTACGCGCAGCGGCGTCAAGCTCGCGCGCTTCCACGAAGGCATGACGCTCGTCCAGCGCGACCGCAATGCGGCATTCTTCGCCGAAGCGGCTGGCGCCCGCGTGCTGCTGTGCGCGGAAGTCGGCGCGGAAGGCCGCAATTTCCAGTTTGCCCACGACATCATCCTGTGGGACCTGCCGCTCGATCCTGACCTGCTCGAGCAGCGCATCGGCCGCCTCGACCGCATCGGCCAGCGCGGCGACATCCGCATCCATCACTGCGCATTCACCGGCACCGCGCAACATGTGCTCGCGCGCTGGTATCGCGAAGGACTCGAAGCGTTCGCGAGCAATCCCGCCGACGGCCGCGAGTTGTACCGGCGCTTCGCTGCCCGATTGGTCGAACTGGCCGTCGAACATGCGCACGCCGGCGAAGACCCGGACGCGGAGATCGACGCACTGATCGCCGAAACCCGCGGCGCGCATGCGCAGTTGTCGACGCTGATCCGGAATGGCCGCGACCGGCTGCTGGAACTGGCGAACCAGCGCGAAGCGCGTGCAGAAGTGCTGCGTCATGCGGTGCAGGAGACCGACGAGGATGTGGCCGCCGACGCGTTCGTCCTGCAGCTGTTCGAACAGTTCGGCGTGCATCACGACGAAGTCGCTGCGCGCGATTTTCTGCTGGATCCGGAATACTTGAGCACGGAAGCGTTTCCGGGCCTCAAGGACGGGCCGCAGAAAATCACGTTCGCTCGCGCGCAGGCACTCGCACGCGAGGAATTGCCGCTATTGCGCATGGACCACCCGCTCGTCGCCGGCACCATCGAACTGTTGCTCAGCAGCGAGCTCGGCAACGCCGCATTCCTGATCGACGATGTCCTGCCGGCGAAAACCGTGCTGCTCGAAGCGGTGTTCGTGCTCGAACCGGTGACCGCGCCGAGCCTGCATGCGGATCGCTTCCTGCCGCCCACGCCGCTGCGCTGCGTGGTCGACACGAAACTCGCTTCGCGCGAAGACTGGCGTGCCAGTGCCCCGGCATTGGCGCGCGCCGGCGAACGCATCGTCGACTTGACGCGCTATCGCAAATACCTGACGGCGCTCGTGCCGCCGATGCTCAAGCGCTGCGAGGAACTCGCGCGCGCCGCGGCGGCGGCGGAAATCGACACGGCGGTAACCGCTGCGGGACACGAACTGGAAGCGGAACGGGCGCGGCTGGCCGCTCTGCAACGTGTGAATCCGGCGGTGAGCCGGACAGAGATCGAAGCGATCGATGCGGAACTTGCTGCGTTGCGCGTCGCGCTCCCGCGGTCCCTGCTGCGGCTGGGCGCGGTGCGGCTCGTGGTCAGTCCGGATTTTCTGGCCCTGCGCTAGCGCCGGACCTGCGCACGCCAATACAGGATCAGCAGAAATCCGACCAATGCACCGCCCAGGTGCGCGAAGTGCGCGACGCCGGCCTGGGTGCCGGTGACGCCGAGCACGAGTTCGAGGATCATGTAGCCGACCACGGCGATGCGCGCGGGCACCGGCACCGGCACGAAGAAGAAGATGACGCGCGCCTGCGGATACAGCACCGCAAACGCGAGCAGCAGTCCGAACACGCCGCCGGAGGCGCCGAGCGTCGGATAGAAGTCCTGCGGTGCGAACAGGCTGATCGTGAGCAGTTGCGCGACCGCGGCGCCGAGCACGCAAACGAAGTAGTACACGGTGTAGCGCCGCGCGCCCAGCGCGTTCTCGACCGGGCCGCCGAACATCCACAGCGCGAACATGTTGAAGGCGATATGCGGGAAACCGCCGTGCATGAACGCATAGGTGACGAGCTGCCACGGCTCGAAACCCACGCTGGTGACGCCGCCGGTGTCGAGGCGCGCCAGCTGATGCGGCCCCAGCGGCCACAGCGCAAAATTCGCCAGCATCGCGTCGCCGCCGGGCACCTGCAGCAGGAAGATGAGGACGTTGGCAATCAGCAGCGCGCGCGTGACCGGGGGCAATTGCGGCATGGGTTTTCGTTCTTCAGTGCGTTAGGCTCGCATGATGCGGGCCACCAACGATGCGATCAAGCCTGTCGCCGCGGAAATCGAGCGCTCGGGTTATGTCGTCGTTCAGAACTTTCTCGACGATGCCGCCTGCGCTGCGCTGGTTGCCGAATGTCGCGACCTGCACGCCGGTCAGCGCTTGCACGCCGCGGCAGTCGGTCGCGGCGCGACCCGCGCCGAGCGGCACAGGATCCGCGGCGACCATACCGCGTGGTTCGAACCGTCCGCATTGACGCCGGCACAGGCGCGCTATTGGCGGCGCATGGACAGGCTGCGCGTCGGGCTCAACCGCGCGCTGCTGCTCGGCCTGGATGAACTGGAAGCCCATTACGCGCTCTATCCGCCGGGCACAGGCTACGCGAAGCATCGCGACCGTTTTCGCGACGACGACGCGCGCATCTTGTCGAGCGTGCTGTATCTGAATCGCGATTGGCACAGCGAAGACGGCGGCCAGTTGCGGCTGCATCTGCCGCAAAATCCACATATGGATATTTATCCCGTGGCCGCGACGCTCGTGCTGTTCCTGAGCGCCGAGTTCGAACACGAAGTGTTGCCGGCAACGCGCGAGCGGTTGAGTGTCGCCGGATGGTTTCGGCGGCGCAGTTCCTGATTGCCGAACATCGCAGCTAAGCGGGTGGCATGCCCCAGATTTCCGCGTCCAGGTCACGCTGCCAGCCGAAGCGCTGCAGGTCCACGCGGCCGTTGTGCACGATCACGCCTTCCTCGATCAGCAACGTGCGCTGCAGGCGGAAGCCCTTGCTGCCGGGCGCAAACGCGATGCGGCCGTCGGCACGCAATACGCGTTGCCATGGCAGCTTGCTTTCCGGATAGGTGCCGAGCACGCGCCCGACCAGCCTTGCGCGTCGCGGCAGGCCGGCGCGCATGGCGATTTCACCGTAGCTGGCGACGCGGCCGCGTGGAATCGCAACGATCGCCCGGATGATCGCGGCATGCTCGGGCGGGATCGCTCCTGACTTCATGACCGCGACACGTTAGCATAGCGGCAAGGATCAAGGAGACACCGCCGTGCACTCGTTCGAGGAAGTCCGTTCGCACATCCAGTCGCGCTACACCCTGCGCATCAACGATCCGTATCTGATCAGCTTCGATATTTCCACCGAGGGCGGCAAGCGCCATCAGGGCCTGCATCTGGCGGAACTGGAAGGCGAGGATGGGCGCAAGTACCTGCGCATTTCCACGCCGATCGGTCCGCTCACCGGCATGGACGCGAAGCGCTGCCTGCGTTTCAACTGGGAACAGCGCGTCGGCTATCTCGCTGTCAGCGACCTCGACGGTTCGCCGTATCTGCACCTGTGCGAGAACCGCCCATACGGATTGCTCACCGACAACGAACTGAGGAGCCTGATCCAGGAAATCGGTCCGCTCGGCGATCGGCTCGAAAAAGCGATTTCTGCCGGCGGCGACGCGTTCTAGCCGCCAAACATTCTCATCGCGCGCACCAGTGCATAGGCGAGTGCGCCGGCGATCGGGATCGTCAGGATCCACGCCCACACCATGCGTTCGACCACGGTCCACTTGATCGCGTTGAGGCGCTTTGCCGCGCCGACGCCCATGATCGCCGCGGAGACGTTGTGCGTGGTCGATACCGGAATGCCGAGCATCGATGCGGTGATGATGACGCCCGACGCTGCGGTATCCGCCGCAACGCCATTGATCGGATGCAGCTTCACCATCTTGTGACCGAGCGTGCGGATGATGCGCCAGCCGCCGGCCATCGTTCCCGCCGCCATTACCACGGCGCAGGTCGCCTTGATCCAGGTGGCGATCTCGAACTGTCCTTGCGCATCCGCGTCGACGCGCAGGAACGTCAACCACACCGGCAGGTGATCGAGCGAACCGGCCGTGGTCGCCGAGGCCAGCGCCAGGGCGATGATGCCCATGGTTTTCTGCGCGTCGTTCAGACCGTGCGACAGGCCCATGAAGCTGGACGAGGCAATTTGCACTTTTGCGAAAATCGCGTTGACCACGCGCGGACGCGACAGGCGCTGCGCAGTGCCGCCGAGTCCATTGAGGAACGACAACAGCGCAAACAACGTGCCCATGATGATGAAGCCGAGCATGAAACCGGCGGCCGGCGACACGATCATCGGCAGAATCACCTTGTTGAGCATGCCCTTGCCTTGCCACCAGTGCTCGGCCGGTATCGACCAGATGATCGAATGCCAGTTGCCGGCGGCCGCGGCCAGCG
>Ga0105239_10005919_pt1 | contig 14239 bp, 9 predicted proteins | sample KBSC44metaG_FD_92761 | JGI IMG/M metagenome (GOLD analysis project Ga0105239, IMG submission 92761) | Corn rhizosphere microbial communities from Kellogg Biological Station, Michigan, USA - KBS C4-4 metaG | ecosystem: Host-associated > Plants > Roots > Rhizosphere > Soil | place: Michigan, USA... | reverse complement strand
GCTTCACAAAATGTTGCTTGAAATATGGCGTTGGCAGGGCAAGACACCTCTAAGTCCGATAGACTAAATATCATTGCAGAACTAACTTTATGCAGGTCTACTGCCTGGTAGGGAGGATTATGACGATTATTTCTATGACTTTACGGCATTCATTCCTCTCTCTACAACTACTCAACAACATCAACATGAATGAATCATTATGAGCCATTGCGGCCTTTCTCCTTCATGTGACAATATGGTGGCGACGATAAGAGGCACATTGCGTGTTGACGATCCTACCACCGAGATCGACTGTCGTCATTGTGACAACGAGTCCGCTCGCCCCCGCATCCTTCTCTCGATCGAAGCCGTCCCCCTTTGATTACCCGGTTCCCAGCCGTCAACTGGACAACCGAGCCTGATCCCTTGGAAGCCGGTATTCCAAGACCGATCGTCGAAGCCTTAGAGCCGACAGTTACCCTTTTATGACATTATTGAATTTTATTCAATAAAACTACCAACAAGAAGAAGGAGAGGGGAAGTCAGAGATGGAGGTAACGGGTTGGCTGGGCCAAGCATCATGTGACACTAGCATGGTGTGCGAGACCGTTGGCAGGGCGAGAAGAAACTCCTGCGTGACTTCCACATGAATAGTGGTCCTGAGGTCTCTGCTCGACTTAAACAAATGTCTATAGAGAGATAACTAGGGACAATGTCTCACTACCGAAAACTTTACGAGATGTGAAAGCAGAACACGACGAATGGGTTGGGAGCAGCCGGGAGGATGTTGAGATCTCAGATGATGAGAGTTCGTGAGGAACTGTGCTTAGAGGTACCATCCGAGGAGGGGTTAAAGAGATGTTTTCAAATGCTGCCTTGACCTGATATTTCCACTGGGAAATTCAGGTCGACAGAGAATGTTGGCCAATTGGCCACTAGGAATGGTGGTTTTCAATTTCACCCGACTTCGAGGAGTTGAAAACTAGCGATCGGTGGGGGCGACGGGCTCATAATGTCAGAGTAATTCATTGTAATTCGAGGTAGCAGAGCCTCTAGTTACATTCTCACACAGACAGTGATGCTAGCATCAGTCAGCCACTTGAGGGATGATCAATTCAGCACAAACCAGACCTCTTGAGATAGATACTGCTCAGTGTTCGTTGCGAGCCGCGGCCGATCCATCGCTTAATGGTTTATATATGGTGCTAGTCACCATGCCACCAACTCCGATTCACCGGTAGAATCTCTCCCAGATGTGAAACACCTTGTACTCTGCACTTTGAATTCCCATGGATCTATCTACTGGAATGATTCAGATGGAGATGAACGAGGTTGGCAAGTGGAGGAGTGGCAGTACTCCGTACCACAGCCTTGGCACTTCGAGGCAAGGCTGGCTTTCCCTGAGCCTAGCCTTATTATACAACATCGTACCACGTATGTCGTATTTCGTAATTACGACCCTTCGCCTGGACATCGTTATCATGCATAACAAAGTAACATCGAAGTTCGGGAATGATCTCATGGTCGTGAGGTCAGGCCATCACAGGAGCAACTTTTAGACGGCTCCGACGACCTCACAGTGACATGCAGAGCCTCATAATAGTTGACACGAACATATTGGTGAATGATTCTCTCTCTCATGGATGCACACTGAGACGATATCGCTCTTTTGGTTTCTGCAATCTGAAGAGGTGCAGAGAGCGGACTTGCTCCCCAGCACTGACTGAGTATTACTCAGGACACCGACTACAACATTCCTCCCCAAAATGATACTCAAGAATATCATTCTCCCTGACCGGGATCCAACATCTCGGTGGAACATTGAATTTGAGGACAACACCATAAAATCCGTGGTGTCCGCGACGCAAGGGGCGTCATCATCGTCCGCAGAGCCAGCATCTCTCCTCCTCCCGACGCTCTGCCATCCACACATCCACCTGGACAAACCCTACATACTCACCTGCAACCACCACCACCATCCCTCCCACTCTCACTTCCGATCCCAGTCCCATAACAACTCCCCCCAATACCCTGACTACTCCGACCTAGTCCCTCAAAGCGGCACGTTCGGCGAAGCCCTCTCATTCACCAGCCGCGCAAAGGCACGGTATACACCAGAGGACCTCTATCTCCGGGGCTCGCAGCTCCTCGCGACATCACTACTCCAAGGCGTGACGTCGTGCCGCGCATTCGTCGAGCTAGACCACGTGACTGGCACCAAATGCCTCGACGTGGCCATTGAGCTCAAGAAGGCTTTTGCAGGTAAACTCGTCGTGCAGATCTGTGCGTTTGCGCAAGATCCCATCTTCAGTTCTGAGCATGGCCTTGACAACCGGCGGATCTTGGAGGATGCATTGCTCAGACACACTGCTGGTGGGACGGGTGCGATTGCCGCCCTGGGCACGACGCCGTATGTGGAGAGCAGCCGCGAGGCCAGTCTGGAGAATATCGCCTGGGCGATCCGCACGGCGCTGCACTATGGGCTACATCTTGATTTTCATTTGGATTATAATTTAAACGATGTTCAAAGCGACGCGTCGCGGCCGATGGTCTGGGAGGTGATTCGACTGCTCGATAGCGCGAGTTGGAACACGAGCGCGAAACCCGCGATGACTGTCGTGCTGGGCCACTGTTCACAGCTGACACTTTTCACCAACGAGCAGATGAAGTCGCTGGCGACGAGGATTAGAGACTCGAAGCTCCCAATACATTTTGTGGGCTTGCCGACGAGTGATCTGTTCATGATGGGTCGTCCGACTGCTGGTGCTGGCGAGAGTAGCGACGGAGGGGATATGCAGTCGGCGCACCGTCCGAGAGGAACATTGCAGATCCCAAGCATGATCCGTGACTTGGGGCTCAATGCATGCCTGAGCGTCAATAACGTTGGGAACGCATTTACACCGTGGGGCACGGGCGATCCGCTTGCACTTGCATCATTGGGTGTCGGTGTGTACCAGGCGAGCACAGAGGCGGATGCGCGGATTCTGCTGGAGTGTGTTAGTTCGCGAGCGAGGAAGGCGATTGGTTTGGGCCCGAGTGGTCGTGATGCCGATATCCGTAGGGGAATTAAGGACGAAGGCGAAGGTCTGCTCTGGGAAGGTAGGAAAGGTGCTCTCTTGTGGATTGAGAACGAGAAGTGGGTGGGCTGTCCGGCACATCTGCGCTTCAAAGTCCCGGCGAGGCAGAGGGTGGGAGTTATGGACGTTGTCTGGGATCCTCCTGAGACGAGGCTGAGGAGGATTTTGAGCTGAGTGCGGTGCGGTGGGACGCGGGACAGTTTAGATGTGTAGGGCGTGCATTTATTGCCAAAACAGATTGAATCTTGAGTAGATGATAGATGTACAATATGATACGATACGATATAACATAGATTGATAAATGTGGTGCTTTTCTCATATCTAGCATAGCCATCTCCCTCCCACATCAACCACCCCCTTTCCACACCTACTTCCTCCTCCGCTCTGCATCCCCCTTAATCCACTCCGCCGCACGTCCCTTCCACTCATCATCCCAGCGACTCAATGCACTCCTCCCCTCAGTAATATCAGCCGCCGCCCACGTGACCCTAGCCTGATCGAGGGCCTCATCGACATCCTCATCGGGGACAATGACATAAAAGGCCCCCTCTTCGATCTTCCTCACACCATACTCTGCAACCTGACTTCCCAACCACGCGCCCTTCGGCTTCTTCTTCCTTGCCACCTCATCGGCGACGGGCCCCGCGTTCCCGCTCAGGCCCGTAAACGTCCAGCCTGGAACGAGCAGGTGCGCGGATACATGTGGCGCGTAGCTTGGATTTCCAGGTGTGCGCAAGCTGTGCGCCAGCTGCTCTGCAAGGGACTTGACGGCTGCTTTGCTCGCGTTGTATGCGGGGTTGCCTGGCGGGTTGGTGATGCCTTGCTTGCTGCCCGTCAGCACGATTGCAGCTGGGCCGGCGGATTTCTGGACCAGCGGGAGCAAGACGCCGAGGCCGTTGATGACTCCCAATAGATTCGTGGCCAGCGTTTTCTGGAAGTAGTCGATGTCTTCCCACGGCTGCGTAGTCGTCGGCTTCACGGACCTGCCCGCGTTGAGGAGCAGGAAATCGATGGCGCCGTTGCTATCTGGGAAGTCTGTGGTCAGGGAGTCTCGCACGGTGAGCCATGCGGCGTGGTCTGAGACGTCGACAGGGTAGGTTTTCACCGTTGCGTTTCCTTGAGAGGAAATTGTGTCTAGGGTGGAGTGCGCTTTTGAGAGGGAGTCTGCGTTGATGTCCAGCAAGGCGAGGTTCATCCCTTGCCAGCGGCAGTGTGCTGCGAAAGCATAGCCCACCCCTGAGGCGGACCCGGTGATGAGTGCTAGGGCACCGGGGCGGAAGATTGATTTTGACATTCTTTTTCTTCTTGAGCGGTGATATGAATGCTTACGCGGTTGTTGCGATATGGGCCTGATGATGTGAATGTTGAAGGTAGAGCGGGGTATCAGATATGGTGCCGAGGAATGGAGGGAACGGGCGCTCCAACAAATCTGGCCCGGTCTGTGAGAAGCGACTGACTGTTCCAAGGAGCAATCTCGGTGACCTAGTTGTTATGATTCCAATCTGTCTAAATTTTGAAACGAGGACAAGAAAGTTGTAGCTTGCTCGGTTGGAGAGTGAGAACAAATTGAGGAAAGGAGAAGGCTATCCAGATACCTGCAGATACAGAATATATTATATTCTACTATATCCCTGAATCCGAATTCGGAGTTTCTCCATGCCATGATATTGAGACATTCAAGGGCGTTTGAGAAGGGTGAACTTCGAAGTGGCCTCAAACCGTGGAAGAGATACCACTGACATGAGAGGAAGACTGACTTTCATAGAAGGACTTTCACAAACCAGTGTGGCCATAGTGGAAAAGGCCCCTCGGCATCACTAAGGAGTTCAAAACCAGCTGGTCGGTAGAAAAGTAGTGGAATTTTCTGTGTCTCTAACAATGGACGACAACCAGAGAGCTATAATTACTGATCGTCTGCTAACGCTCGATTTTGGGGAATACTCTAGGGTAAAACGGGCCTGGGGGCCATGTAGGTAACCTAGGTATTCAATTCCATTCCGCGGAAAAATCACTGTCTGCACCGCTGCGACTTCATCACTCACCATGAGCAGCAGCATCGTCGTCTCCATCGTCATCATCGACCTCCCTTACTTGAATTTCGACGTCTAGGTGGCTGACAATCCATATACAGCCCCAGAGAAACAGCAGGCTCGGTCCACCCAGAGCTAAGATGCTCAGCCAGAGCTTGAGGATTTCGTAGATCGGTGTGTCAGTCATGGTTTTAGGCAGTTGCGACGGCCTCGTTTTCTTTATCTTCGAGGCTGGCTTCTTTCAAGTCTTTGGTTGCGTCGGCAAGACCGTCTTTCTCGGCGGCTTCTTCAGCGTCTGCAGTTGGCCCGCCGTTGAGGCCGGTTTCCTTCAAGGCTGCCTTCTTGCCTTGGTGAGTGCGACGGCCAGAGGTGCTGGGAGCAGCAGCGGCAGCTTCGTCGGCTTCCTTCTCTAGCTTCTCGATTTCCTTCTTGGCCTTTTCGATGTTCTGGTTTCTAGTTAGCCACTTGTTCTGGTGTCACGACGGGATCACTCTTACCTTCTGGGTCTGGCTGTCTTGGTCCTTCTTCCAGGTCTCTACCTTTTGCTTGAGTTTTTCGACAACAGCAGGAGCATCGGCTTGAGTGCTTGGAGGATCAACTCCGACACGGGCCAATTCTTCGATGATACCAATGTTCAAGTTGAATTTGCCAACATCAGCCGAAGCAGCACCGCCCTTCTTTCCCTTGGCGCCCTTCTTCTTGCCTCCACCACCAACGAAGAAGTCTTCATCTTCCTTCTTGACAACCTTCATGCCCTTGAAGCCGGAGTCGTCGATGGTACGTTGAGCACTTGCAGCAAATTGACCAGGACCCTTGTCGTCTTCACCAGTGCTGTAAGATGGGTCGAAGTAGCGAATGAGACCTTCCGCGGTACGGATTTGCTCGAGGAAAGCAGGCTCACTGGCTTCTTCCAATTTCTGGTCAGCAATACGGCGACGCTTCTCCTTCTCATAGGCATCGCGCTCAGCCTTTTGGCGTTCACGGCGTTGCTGGTAGATTTGATCCTCGTGCTCTTTGTAGGCTTTCTTGGCGGTGTAGTAATCATCCTTGACCTTTCTGATGTTGCCATAGGTGACTTGCTGCTCTTGGTAGAGCTTCTCACGTTCGGCCTTCAAAGTGTCATAGTTCTTGTTGGTATCTTCGCGAGTGGCTTTGATATCATCTAATTCTTTCTGATTATCTTCGTATTTCTGGGCTAAAGCGCGGGATTCAGGATTGTCGAAGGTCTTCTTGAGCTCGGCATTTTCAGCCTTCTTTGCGTCAATGTCCTTCTGCAACTGTTCGACCTCGGCGAATTTTGGCTTCTGCTTCCTGATTTCTCGGATTTCAGCCAAAGATTTCTTCTCGTCGACGACCTTCAATGAACCAGACTCGATTTGGCGCTCAATGCTTGCGACCTTTGCCTCCAGCTCATCGACATTTCGGAAGTTGAGACGGGAACGAGTTTCCTTTTGCTCGGCAATGAGTTTCTTGATTTCATTGTCGTTCTTGTTGAATTTGTCCTGCTGCTCTCTTTTGGCATTCTTGTTTTCCTGCTGTTGAAGACGAATGGATTTTTGCTCGTCGACCAAAGCCTTGAATCGATCATTAGCAGGAGTGGACTTTCCTGGGCGAGCACTGTCGAGCTTTGTTCGGCTGGCGTTGAAACGTGCCTGGGCAGCCTCGTGTTCTTTCTCAGCTTTGGCTAGATCGGCTTTGAATTTGGCCTCGTCAGGCCTTTCAGGTCGACCCTTTTGAGCGGCGTCGGTCGCAGGAGGAGCAGCGGTGTCGGCCATGATGCTTGGATGAATGTAAATTGAACCGGGGTGGAATTACCAGAGGACAGATCAGAGGAGCAATAGACGAAGTAGTAGTGATATTTTTAAATGGAATGATCCATGCTAAGAGCGCATGATGACACAGACTAACGTACAACAAAAAGGGGGTGACAAAGGGCAGAATATCAATAGAATCACCAAATAGGGGCTTCTTGATAGTACGACAGGGTCCTTGGAAGTGACAAGGTGATCTGCCAAACAGTTTTGTTTATTGCTGGCTTGTCGGTGAATATGAGGTGGATGAATGAAGATATTCGACTGCAGTGTGGAGAAATTATTTCATTCTGTCTGACAAAATCCAACCACATAAATGTCCTGTGCGCGTCGTGTCAGACAAAGCAGATTTAATTCACCCGCCGCCAAGCAAAACTTTTGACTGCGACCGAGATTCTTTCAAAGTTTGGCCCAAATTCCAGTCAACACCAGCCAGACCAGATTCACCACTCTTTCCTCTATTCACTGTCAATATGGATTACGACGACCGGCCAAAGTTGTCTGCGGAGGCAGAGCGAGAAGTCACGCGACTCTGGAGAACATGGCGAACAGTACTTGAGATGTTGGTCGATCGAGTATGTCTCTCCGAACGTGGACTCGAGAATATGGAGGACTGACAGCGGTGATTCCCCTAGGGATATGCGATCTCTGAAAGTGAAATGACTATCTCTCGGGATGACTTCCAACGCAAGTTTGGGGACCCGCAGACTGGCCATGCAGAGTGAGTGTCCCAGGCGCAACACGTACCCCCCATCGAGATCTAACACTGCCCTCCAGGCGTCGACTCATGAAACTGCAAGCCTACCCAACCGAAGAAATGATCAAACGCGACACGCCGCGACCGACAAAAGCCAAACCCAACCCTCAAACCACCGCGGGTACGATCTGGGTAGAATTCAGTCCCGAGACCACAATCGGCATCAAACATCTGCGCGCCTTCGCCCAACATCTCGACGCCAATAAGATGACAACGGGAATCTTCATCACCATTGGGCCCGTCACCGCCGCTGCCCTGCGTGCTTTTGAACCTCTCGTGGACCGAGGAATCACGGCAGAGCATTTCCAAGAACAGGACCTGCTGATAAATATCACGCGGCACGATCTTGTTCCTAAGCACGTCCTGCTCAGCGCGGAGGAGAAGAAAGTTCTGCTGGACAGATACAGACTTAAAGAGACGCAACTGCCGCGCATTCAGTTTGGTGACCCGGTGGCGAGATATCTGGGTCTGAAGCGAGGAAATGTAGTCAAGATCATTCGCAAGAGTGAGACAGCTGGGAGATATGCCAGTTATCGGTGGGTGTTTTGAGTACACGAGGTTGTCTCTTACAGCATGGAGTTTCGGATTGCATCAATAAAACGGTAGGGGGACTTTTCCATGGTATGGATCGTGGTATGAGTCTCAAAAAGGGACTGAGGGATTGAATTGTAAAACCAGAAAATGGCATGTGCTACCTACCAAAGTAGGTGGGCTCAATACCCATCATTAAATGATAATGCATCATTGCATATTTTGAAATTCTTCTACAATTGATTTGCTCCAGAAGCCTACAACATCCGATGGCTACCATCAAGCTGCTGTCTGGAGTCTTCTCGGCAGAAAATAGGCCGTGAAGTAACTGATGGAACCCATCCATTTGATATATTGGAAACTGATTGTGCTATCGGACTGGCACTAGAATCTTGTTCATGGGAGGGAAGACAAATTAGGCTAAAGCACGTGATCTGGCTTTCTCAGCTCTCCTCTATTCTAACGTCTACCAACCCTCCTAAGTACCCCTGCTAGTCCTAGCCTTATGTTCACAGCGAATATGATGTGTGTGATATGTATGGTTGCAGACTTGGGGTCTTTTGTGAATGATTCCTCCTTGCTTTGGCCTCCTTTCTGGTTGTATCCTGCTCACACCGGGAAAGACATGGGATGGGATACAGTTTTGATCTGTAGTCTGTTAGGGAGCACAGTTGATTGACGCTTCGCACTGGGAGCTTACGCTGGCTTTAGGCTGCCTGGGTGAGTTCGACAGTAATTGCTAATTGCTTCCCCCTTTGGTCTCAGGAGTAAAGACCAGAAGCAAATGGTACTAGCCTTGGCCACGCTTGCTGTGCTTGTAAACATCTCCATATTTGCTTGCTTTGTGCAGCTCACGTTGTAGTTCTGTCTGGGAGCTGTACGCAATAGATTGAGCCAACGATGCTTTTGTTCTCGTTCTCGGTGGGCAGTTCTAGTACTGGACATCATGAACGGTTTTCTGCGTCCTGGCATGGTCCTGCTGTGGGAGTTTGAGCCCACGCCTCGTTCGGTCGTTTGATCAAGGCAAACTTGGGCAATGCTTCCTTTCAAACGGTCAAATGATTGCTTCTGTGTGCTTCTGACTCCCTAGGGAGATGCTTCCAGTTCGTTCTGTATATGCCGTGGCAGGCGTAGGTAGATCGTCGGTCCGCATCCTTGGGAAATTCAGCCTTGCTCATGGTCGGCATTCAGCTGGATGCTGCGATCTGGATTGCCTTCTTGACCATCCCTCGCGCCGCGAGGGGTCTCGACGACATAAGCGCACCACCCGCAATTGCGCATGACAGTAGCCGATGACTTGGCGACTCTCTCGTCCCACGAAGTATTTATTAGATCCGCTGGACCTTTTATTTTCTTTCAAACTCTCTCTCCTTCTCACCACGCTCGCCCACTGCCATCAAACCGGCATCAATCTTTCTTCCCCCAGAACAACCATCAAACCTTGAAGCTTCTCTTGTTCATCATCATCATCATCATTATATCATAAAGGCAGGTATGTCTTTCTGACTCTTGTGTCCTTGCTCATTGTCTTGCGAGGGATCGTGTTTGGCTGACTTGAGTCGTTTCTTAGAACAGGACCTACCTAAGGTACTCCTCCCCAGTAGTCCCTCTTTATGGGACCTGGGGAGGATAGTTTTGATGTCACTGCCAGTTACATGGCTAGCCATTCATGGCTATTTTACCTTGGTAGTCCTTTCTGGACCTTATAGGGTCTGAACCCTGGCGCCTTGGGGAGCCCCTTGGGGGATCACAAGGTATATGTAAGTTCACCCTGGTTCCCTCCCTGGAAAGTCTCGCCAAGACTTTGGCTGTCACCACCACCGCCATTGTTGTCCCTGGAGTCATTGTTGTCAGGGAGTGAAGATTGAATAATGACTTTCACTCACACATTCTCCAGATAAATTTGATAAATCTCACCGTTGAGAATTCTCTCCGGTACACCATCCCATACCAACCACTCTCCATCTCAACACAACTAACATGGATTCAGCAATGGGTACGGCGTTTACCTTCCTTGCGAGATCCGCAATTGCGCGGATCCCAAGGAAGGAAGCGGAGAAGAACAGAAAAGCGCTAGCGCTTATTCTTGACCTGTACCAGATGGGTACAAAATCGCTCCCAGAGCAGAAGGCTCTGGTGCAGCTACACCAACATGTCGATCTGACAGCGTTTGGAGTTGACGAGAAAGAACTCGTCAGCATGAAGGAGTACGTCGAGAGAATGACGGGACTCCTTCCCGAGATGGATGATCGTCCTGCCGCCGCCACTGCCTCTGCGCTAACCGCCGCCACTGACCAAGACGACGCAGGAGATGACAATGGTGAGGATGATCTCGTAAGAGTATTCCCACCAGGCTTGGAAAAAGCCTCAGATGTCCCTGGAGTCAGTAATGCATGGGGTTTTAGGTGCGACCTGTGTGGACACATTTGCATCCAAACGCGCCACCTTTACGCACATTTCAAAGAGGGAAGGGGAGCCGAACGTCTCCGGATGTTCAGGGCGATTCAATCGGAATTGGTGTGGTGGGCAAAAGATGGTGAAGGGAATGAATACACCGGCGAGCTACTCCCCTTGACAGGAAAGCTAGACCAACCGCCAATCCCAGCGCCATGCGGAGACAGAATGCGAGCAGCAAATGTGGAGAGAGTGCGCCGCAGAAGAGAGACCGCGACAGCAAAGCGAACTGCCGCCGCAGAAGAGAGACGCCTTGCAGGCACAAAGCGCAAGAGAGATGATGCAGATGCTGAGGAAGAAGCTGAAGAAGAAGCTCAGGACGAGCTCGAGGAAGGTGTGGAGACATATTGAAACGATCGGAGACAAAGATCGACAAGGGTCATGCGCAACAGCACGAACCTGACAATTCCGATGCAGATTTCAATTCCATAACACTGAAGACTCAGCAAACCCATCAGACACAAACATCATACTCGCACCACAATCTGAACAACAATGATATGGATATCAACTGAAGGATGCCTGTGCTGAGTGAACACAGCATGCAAAACGGTCAAGGAGCACATTACAAGCTCGACAATATCGACACAAACGTCAATGTCATGACACCAGAGAGATGCGCAAGCCGCGTGGACAATCGCCGAGACAGTCGGAATGAGGTCAAATGTCAACAGTCAGTCTTTGAGCTTGAAACTGAGAACTGAGCGCTGAGAACTGAGAACTGAGAATTTGAGCACTTGGGAAGTGAGGCAAGGAGAGGTCAGAAACGCCAAGGCGCTAAATCCCCGCATTTCTGGGCATTACGGCGGATCACACAGATAGATCATGCCATGAATTTCAAAAATTTCCCCACCACTTGAGTGTGTCTATTCCTTTCCCTGTAGTACACAGCCGATCTCAATCCTCGTATCTCTCTGTAGCGCAAATATGGGGAAGCGCGGCGGTAAGAAGGTAAGTACACATGTATAGAACTATTGTAAACTTACGCTAACATTCTTTGTAGGGAGGCCGTGGCCGTGGTGGTGGTGGAGGCAATCGGCCTCGACCTGACAACCGAGTCAACAAGGCCGACATCCCTCGCTACAATGAGAAATTCGAGCGGTATTACAATCACCTAGGAGTTGTGACAGAGAATGAGAAAGAAGAGTTCTGGGAAGCAATGAGAAGAGACTTGCCCAACAGCTTCAGGTTCACTGGCTCAAGAGCACATGCGTTGGCCGTTCAAGAACGGCTGCGCAAGTACTACATCCCCGAAATTACTTCAATCACCTACGAAGGTCGGTATGTCGACGCACCAGAACCTGTTGAGTGGTACCCTGACCAGCTTGCTTGGTTCATGACAACCCCTAAGAACGTCATCCGGCGATTCAAACCCTTTGCTTCTTTCCAGAAATTCCTGGTTGCTGAGACGGAGGTTGGAAACATCACTAGACAAGAGGTGGTCAGTATGATTCCCCCGTTGCTCATGGATCTGAAACCGCACATGACTGTTTTGGACCTCTGTGCTGCTCCTGGTAGCAAATCGGCCCAATTGATAGAGATGATCCATGCTGGTGAGGAAGATCGGTCAAGGAAAGTCGCTATAAATACAGCAAGTGGCCTCGATCGGCCTGAAGGGGAGGAATTTGTTGACGATGGTCGATCTACTGGACTTCTAATCGCCAACGATGTCGACTATCGGCGAGCTCATATGTTGGTGCATCAGATCAAGCGACTCAGCTCGCCCAACATTATTGTCACAAATCACGATGCAACTATCTTTCCCTCCATCAAGATCGCACCAGTATCTTCGGCAGATGGTAAATCTAGCCAAAATCGATACCTCAAGTTCGACCGTATCTTGGCCGACGTGCCTTGCTCGGGAGATGGTACTATGAGGAAGAACATGGAGATTTGGAAGAACTGGACCCCAAGTAATGGGCTGGGCCTCCATGCCACCCAAGTGCGCATTTTGATGAGGGCTTTACAAATGCTCAAAGTTGGTGGACGGGTTGTCTATTCAACGTGCAGTATGAATCCCGTTGAAGATGAAGCCGTCCTAGCCGAGGCAATTGCCCGGTGTGGTGGACCACAGTTGGTGGAATTGCTCGAAACAAAAGATTACCTCCCTGGTCTCAAACGCTACCCGGGCTTCAAAAAGTGGTCTGTGATGGACAAGGCTGGTAGGATCTGGAATGATTATGACTCTGTCCTCAAGCAAAAGGAAGATGGCGACGACGAGGTTCTTGACCGACTCTCCGAAAGCATGTTTCCGCCAGCGTCAGACCTACCGCTTGATCGAGCCATGCGCATCTATCCACATTTGCAAGATACAGGGGCATTTTTTATTGCCATACTGGAGAAGAAATCAGAAATCAAAGCAAGACCAGAGGGAAAGCCAGTTGTATCCCGAGATCCCCTGAAAACCGAGACTGTTGAGCCGAATGCTGTCGATATGGAGACTGCTGCTGTCTCCGATGAAAAAATGGAGAGCATCCAAAGCCCAGACAGCAGTGCAAATAAACGAAAGCGTGATGATACTGAGCCAGCGAGAATGCCCATCAAAAGAGCTAAGAGCCAAGACGGCATTGAAAATGGCTTAGCGTCGCAGAGCGAGCAAGCAGTCGCGAGTGTGACAGCGGAAGATGACAATAAACCGACCGCAAATGGTCAGAAATCTGCAGATGACTCAACACCACAAGCTCCGTTGAAGGCCCAGAAAAGAAGAAATCGAGACCAACCTTTTGAAGAACCGTTTAAATATCTTTCATCATCGATACCTGAACTGGACCAAATCACCCAATTCTACAACCTTTCTAAGCGCTTTCCCAGAGACCGATTCATGGTCCGAAATCCGGAAGGTACAGCAAGCAAGAATATGTACTACACCAATGCACTAGCGAAAGAGATTCTACAGGAGAATGAAGGCAAAGGCCTCAAGTTTGTGCATGCTGGTCTCAAGATGTTCGTCAAGCAAGACGCACCTGCGCCTGATGTATGTCCCTGGCGGATTCAAACTGACAGCCTTCGTCTGCTTGAGACCTGGGTAGGCGACGAGCGGGTGGTCAAGTTGCACAAGAAAGAGACACTCCGGAAATTGTTGATCGAGATGTTCCCGCGCTTCCATGGTGAGGAATACACAAATCTCGGTGAGGTCGGCGAGCAGGTTCTAAAGCTGAAGATGGGATGCTGTGTGTTGATCGTAGAACCGAGCGACGCCGAGGATGGGTTGAAGGAGCGGATGGTGTTTCCTCTATGGAAATCAGTGCAGAGCCTGAATTTGATGTTGCCAAAAGAGGAGCGCAGAGCTATGTTGCTTCGTCTTTTCAATGACGATACACCGCTTGTGAATCTTAGCAAAGGATGGACTGGCACCAAGGGCCAGGGTGCTGAGCCACACGACGGGCGTTCCAACGGTCAGGCTGTGGCTGAAACCGCGGTGCAAGTCGCAAATGGGACTGCGGCGCTGGAGACGAAAGCACGTAATAGCAGTTCACCGGACCCTGAGGCTGAGGCTGAGGCTGGGCTTGAAGCTGGGGAAGCTCATGGAAGGGACATTCAGATGTCCGATGACGATGATGGCGGCGGTCAACTGGCATGATACTGAGTCGGGCTCTGTCT
>Ga0105239_10005916_pt1 | contig 14246 bp, 5 predicted proteins | sample KBSC44metaG_FD_92761 | JGI IMG/M metagenome (GOLD analysis project Ga0105239, IMG submission 92761) | Corn rhizosphere microbial communities from Kellogg Biological Station, Michigan, USA - KBS C4-4 metaG | ecosystem: Host-associated > Plants > Roots > Rhizosphere > Soil | place: Michigan, USA... | reverse complement strand
CAGTTCGCCTATGACTATCGTACGTCCGTGATCCGGAATCCCAGCGGGGAAGTGGTTTTTGAGATGAACAATGTGGAAGTGCCTAAACAGTGGAGCCAGATCGCTACGGACATTCTTGCACAAAAATATTTCCGCAAGGCGGGCGTGCCTCAGCCGGACGGATCATTGGGAAGGGAGACCTCGGTGAAACAGGTGGCGCATCGTATGGCCAATTGCTGGAGGGTATGGGGTGAGCGTTATGGTTATTTTGCCAGCGCCCAGGATGCGCAGGTGTTTTATGAAGAGCTGGTCTATAGTATCCTGGATCAGGCCTGTGTACCCAACTCCCCTCAGTGGTTCAACTCGGGGCTGCATGAGAGCTATGGTATCACGGGCAAGCCTCAGGGACATTATTTCGTAGACCCGGCGGATGGGGAGCTGAAAAAATCTACTTCGGCGTATGAGCGGCCGCAGCCCCATGCGTGCGCCAGGTATAACACGAAAGTCTTCACCGATAAGGGGATCTTTGATATAGGCGAGATAGTTGATGATAATCGCACGGATCTTAAAGTATTTGATGGGAATGAGTTTGTTCAGATACTGGCTACCAGGAACAATGGCGTAAAAAGTATTTACAGGGCAACTTTGGCGAATGGTAATTTTATCGAATTTACAGACGACCACCTGATCTGGAATGCTGATAAGCGCAAAAAAGAGGGAGGTGAATACGCCTGGGGTGAATTGAAGACCTTGTTGGGTAAAAAGGTGCAACAGATGTCTCTGTCCGATGTGCTTCCTGAACTATGCCTGGTGGAAGAAATGGCATTCGCGGAACACACACATTTCAATCTACTAGAGGAACGCTTAAAAAATGCGATCGCTCCGGAAGATGAGTTCCACTTTGAAGATAAGGATACGCAGCGTTTAAAAAAGGCTGCCCTTGCGGGGTGGATCATTGGGGATGGCTACTATGGCAAGTACAATCGTAACAAGAAGACGACGATGTTCGGCGCCATTACCATAAATGAAGATGAATATGCCTTTGTCAGTGGCTTGTTCCTCGACATTTTCGGGGTGCATAACATAGTGGTCCGCAAGTCGATAAATGATCTATACCGGATCGTGAAATACGACTCCAAAAAGGTGGACCCTTTCGTAGCTGAATATCAATTGGATCAGGCATCGCTGAATGCGTTCGTTCCCGATGTTGTCATGAAAGGTTCGATGCTCGAAAAGGCTGCTTTTCTTAGGAGCCTTTTCCAGGCTGACGGTACTGTCAGACCAAGAAATGAGGATGGCAGGAATTCAGGAGATATCGTTTTGACCACTATCAGCGAAGATCTGGCTCATGGAGTGCAAATGCTGCTACTGTCGCTGGGTATCTACAGTAATATATCCATTGTAAGGGACGCAAGGGAGACGAGGCATAACAGCTACCAGGTGACGATTGCTTATTTTTCTGAGCGATTGAAATATGAGCAACTGGTTGGGTTTGTCAGTGGTGAAAAGAGATCAAAGCTCCGGCAATTGAACAGTGACATAGAAAGCAAAAGGAAAAAGAGCTTATCTGAATTAACGGTAGTGGACATAACATATATAGGGGAAGAAGAAGTATATGATATTCAGACATCCTCCTCTCAATTCTCGGCAAATGGCGTGATCGTTCATAACTGTTTCATCCTCAGCGTGGAAGATGACTTAGTGAATGATGGTGGTATCATGGACCTCTGGGTCCGGGAAGCCCGGATCTTTAAATATGGATCGGGGGTCGGTACGAATTTCTCGGCCATCCGCGGAGAAAACGAGAAGCTGAGCGGCGGAGGAACTTCCAGCGGTCTGATGAGCTTCCTCAAGATAGGTGACAGGGCGGCGGGTGCGATCAAGTCGGGAGGCACTACACGCAGGGCTGCCAAGATGGTCTGTCTCGACCTGGATCATCCGGAGATCATGGAGTTCATCAACTGGAAAGTGGAGGAGGAGAAGAAAGTGGCCGCCCTGATTGCGGCTGGCTACCCGAGCGACTATGAAGGAGAAGCCTATCGTACTGTGTCCGGGCAGAACTCCAACAACTCCATTCGTGTGACAAATGATTTTTTTGACAAGCTGGCCAAGGGCGAAGACTGGGAACTGACGGCCCGCAGCGATAAAAGAATAATGAAGCGCATTCCGGCCAAAGAAGTCTGGAACCAGATTGCGTATGCAGCATGGCGTTGTGCTGACCCGGGTACCCAATACGACACCACCATCAATGAGTGGCATACCTGCCCCGAAGGTGGCCGCATCCGGGCCTCCAACCCCTGCGTCACGGCGGATACATTTGTGACGACGAATAGGGGATTGGAACGCATTGCAACCATTCTGGGCCAATCGAGAGGAATTAAGAGTATTGACGGAAGAATGCATTGGGTGGAAAAGATATTCCCCACTGGCACCAAAGAAGTTTATACTCTCAGAACCCGATCCGGCTATGAATTGAAACTTACGGCCAACCACAAAGTGATGACGGTGAACCGTGGGGATGTGGAAGCAAAAGACCTGACAAAGGATGACGTCGTGATGCTGGTCAAAGGCCAGTTTGGTGAAGCAACTACCGGCGCGTCAGGCACTGCACAATTGATTGGTTTGTTGCTGGGAGATGGCTGTATCACTTCATTGAATGAAGACGCCTCGGATGGGAACAGGCGACGGGTAGCTTTCCTGAATATGCACAGAGAGGAGGCTGGGATATTGGAATGGGCGAATGACCAGATCAATACTGTTTTGCGCCCCTCATTGGGCGAGCATCAGAAGGCCGGCAATGTCCGGGAAAATGCAACTACTCTTCGTATCTCTGTAGGGGCACCCAGGATATTGTCGTTGATGGAGCAATTCGCCGTATTGGACGCGGGCAGTGAACAGAAAAAATTAAAAGATAACTGCTTCCTGCTGAATAAAGAGGAGCAGGCTGCCTTATTGAGAGGCCTATTCACGGCTGATGGTTGTGTAGCTAATTATGGAGATAAATCGCAATATGTGGCACTGGACTCCTGCTCAAAAGAGCTGTTGCAGCAGGTGCAATTGATGCTATTGAATTTCGGGATCAAGTCGAAATTGTATACGGATCGCAGGGCCGGTAAACTGATTACTGTGATGCCGGATGGAAAAGGCGGCAATAAGGAATATCCTGTGAAAGAGATGCATTCCTTGCGCATCAGCAGAAATTCCCGCCTGTTGTTTGAAGAATATATCGGGTTCATGGAAGAAAGCCCAAAAACAGAACAGCTGAAGCAGCTAAACCGTACAGTGGCGGCCTACGGGGAACAATTGGTGGATGAAGTTGCTTCATTGGATTTTTCCGGTATCGAAGATGTGTTCGATCTGACGGAGCCGGAAACAGACCATTTTGTAGCAAACGGCATAGCCGTCCACAATTGCTCCGAATACATGTTCCTGGACAACACGGCATGTAACCTGGCTTCTGCAAACCTCCGCCGTTTCTACGATGAGAACACCAACACTTTCGACGTGGAAGGATTTGAGTATTGCTGCCGTCTGTGGACGACGGTATTGGAGGTATCGGTACTGATGGCTCAATTCCCTTCCAGGGAAGTGGCTCGTCTGTCCTATGATTATCGTACGCTGGGTCTTGGCTATGCCAACCTGGGTTCGATGCTGATGATCATGGGCATTCCATACGACAGTGAAGAGGCTCGCGGTATTGCCGGAGCCATTACTGCTATCATGACGGGCGTAGCTTACAAGACCTCTGCGGAGCTGGCTGCTGTCATGGGTCCCTTCCCGCGCTATGAAGAGAACAGGGAGCACATGCTGCGGGTGATGCGCAATCACCGGCTGGCGGCCTATGACGCGGATGAGTATGAGGGACTGGGGATAAAGCCGCAAGGGATCAAGGCGCGCTATTGCCCGGACTATCTTCTCAAAGCGGCTACCAAGGCCTGGGACGAGGCGGTGCAGCTGGGTGAGAAATACGGCTATCGCAACGCACAGGCGACGGTCATCGCGCCAACGGGCACCATTGGACTGGTCATGGATTGCGATACAACGGGTGTTGAGCCGGACTTTGCTCTTGTCAAATTCAAGAAGCTGTCGGGCGGCGGGTATTTCAAGATCATCAACCAGTCTGTACCCACGGCGCTGAAGAACCTGGGCTATACGGACAAGCAGATCGACACCATCGTAAAATATGCGGTAGGAACGGCCTCCTTCGCAGGCGCTCCCGCCATCAACCACCAGTCGCTGAGCGAAAAGGGATTTATCGCGGAGGAGATCAAAAAGCTGGATGCGGCGGTAGGCTCGGCATTCGAGATCGGCTTCGTATTCAACGTCTATACGCTGGGAGAAGAATGCCTCCAGCGGCTGGGATTCAAACCCGAGCAATATTACAATCTCGAATGGAGTCTGCTGGAAGCCCTTGGCTTTACGGCGGAAGAGATCGAGAAGGCCAACGACTATGTATGCGGTACGATGACGGTGGAAGGCGCGCCTCATTTGAAAGAAGAGCATCTGCCGGTATTCGACTGCGCCAACAAATGCGGTAAAAAAGGTCAGCGTTATATCCATGCGCACGGTCATATCCGTATGATGGGTGCGGCACAGCCTTTTATCAGCGGCGCCATATCGAAAACGATCAACCTCCCCAATGAGGCGGCTGTGGAAGATATCGCGGATGCCTATATGTTGAGCTGGCAGCTGGGTCTGAAGGCCTGCGCATTATACCGTGATGGTTCGAAGCTGTCGCAACCGCTGAGCACCAAGTCGGACAAGAAAAAGAGAGAAGCCGAAGAGGACAAGCAATCCCCTGTCGCCGAAGCGTCGGCGGCCGAGGAGACGATGATCGTGGATATGAGCAAGCTGACAGTGCAGGAGCTGCTGGAAGAAGTGCAAAAGAGGGTACAGGCTTCTCCCGATACAAAACTGAAAAGAGCGCTGGCTACGATCGTCGAGCGCAGGACATTGCCGGCCAAACGCCGGGGCTTTACCCAAAAAGCAAAGATCAACGGACAGACGCTCTTTTTGCGTACAGGAGAATACAGCGACGGCACGGTAGGCGAGATCTTTATCGACATGGCAAAGGAGGGGGCAACGATGCGCAGTCTCTCCAACTGCTTCGCCATTGCGGTGTCCATCGGACTGCAATATGGTGTTCCCCTGGAAGAATTCGTAGAAAAATTTGTCTTTACCCGATTTGAGCCATCGGGTATGGTAGACCATCCCAATATCAAGAGCGCGACCTCGATAGTAGACTTTATCTTCCGCAGCCTGGCGTATGAATATTTAGGAAGGACGGACCTGGTACATGTGCTGGACCGGCCGGAAGTCGCCAATACGGGCACGGATGACTGGGATGAAATACCCTCCTCACTGGAATATGACAAGGGCACTCCGGAACTCAGCGATGTGCGGATCGTGGCCAAGGCGGGGGGAACGTCCTCACCGGGCAGTGGGTCAGGGGCGTCGCAGCCTGCCAGGACTTCCAAGGCTACGGCAGGGGCGGTAAAGGCGGAAACGAGCCTGGATGCCGTCAATGCGGCTGCCAAGAGCATGCAAAGCGATGCGCCGGCCTGTAATACCTGCGGGCATATCACGATCCGGAGCGGTACCTGCTATAAATGCCTGAATTGCGGGAATAGTATGGGGTGCAGCTAATGTGGCCAGCCTGCCGGCCGCCTGGGCGGGGCTGATAACATGTCTCTACGGTAACTTAATCATAAACATTTCGCAAAACCTTCCATATCCATGGAGGGTTTTTATTTTGGGGCGCCTATCAAAGAATTTTGATCAGCGTCCGGCAGGATACCGAGCTAAAGAGGCTATTTTGAGGTACTTGTGAGCGATGATGCGTCCTTTTGCCTGCGGAAGGTTAAAACCTTGATTATTTAATTTCCGCTGATATTAGTATTTTCATCTATCCAAACGGTATAAATACATATAATACTTTGTCGTTATAACCGTTATATAATCCTAATAACCTAAATTGAAACGCATGAATTGCAAAGCAATCACGAACACCCTTGGAAAGACGAATAACGTTGTGAGCAAACGTATCCTGGTGGCCCTCGTTGTAATTTCATTCTTAGCTTCTTGTAGCCGTAGCGTTACTCCTGGAGAAGCAGCAAATCATCATTATGGTCATTGCAGGGACGTTCGCTAAGCGAGTACCTGAACTGACTGGTCGATAGTCTGGCCAGACAACCATTTCATTGGCTATCCCGTAGGCTGCGGGATAGCTTTTTTATTTATTTTTACCCCCTAATGGACCGGGGAGGTCTGAACTTTCACAATCTACACAGGACGGAATGACAATTCAATTTGGTTACAACAAAAAGCAGGTGCTGGATGGATTACGTGGTCACTTTTTTGGCCAGCCGGAGATCAGGATTATCGTCATCATCATCAATCTTTTTGCTATCTTATCGGCTGCCTTATTGTTTTTCAAGAAAATACGCGTTCAGCACTTCCTGCTTTTCTCCCTTTTGTGGTTCTTTCTCTGGCTGTCTATCCGAAGATTCCTCCCGCTGAGCATTTATAAACGCAATTCTACCTTTAGGGACCATTTTACTCTTAACCTGGGCGATCAGGGCATCCTCCTGGAGACTAAAAAGGGAAGCCAGCAATGGAAATGGGAGAATTTCAGCGCCTTTAAAGAAACGGCCTACTTTTTTCATCTGTATTTCACGGCCCGGAGCTTTTTTCTCATCCCCAAGGATTCCTTTAAAGACATCACCGAGATACAGGCTGCCCGCGAACTGTTGAAAAGCCATATCAAAAAGTAAGGCGGATAGATTACCTTTGCCAATCACCATCCATCCAATTTTCCTGGCCATGACCAAGCTCTCTTTTAATAATACGCAGAACGCCTTTTACAAATCGCTAAAAACATCTGTGGATCAATACTTTAGTAATAGCCGTCTCAAAAAGACAGGGGATTGGCGTCTATACACAAAAACGGGTGTGCTGATACCTGCGGCTGTTCTTATTTACCTGGGTTTGCTGCTAGTTTTTCGATCGGGTGGTTCGCCTCTGCCCTGGTGGGGCTGGTCAGCAGGCGTCTTGTTTTGCGGATTGCTTGGGATCGTACTGGCGAGCGTAGGTTTTAATGTCATGCATGATGCGTGTCACGGCAGCTACTCTTCCCGTAAATGGGTCAATGGGCTAATGGGGCTTTCGCTCAATGCCCTGGGAGGTAACGCCTTTATCTGGAAATTCAAGCACAATATCATCCACCATACGTATACGAATGTAGACGGCATCGATGATGATATTGCCAAGAGTCCTTTTATGCGGCATTGTGAGAGCCAGAAATGGATGCCGGCCCATCGTTTTCAACACATTTATGTAGTCCTTTTCTATGCCCTCTCTTCTTTTCTTTGGGTGGCCATGCTGGACTTTAGTAAATATTTTTCAAGAAAGATCGTCTCTACCCCCCTGGCCAAGATGGATATCAGGGAACATTTCGTATTCTGGCTTAGCAAGCTGTTGTACGCTGTTTTTTATATCGGACTGCCAGTGTATTGTGTAGGCTGGGGCACCTGGGCCATTGGATTCACCTGTATGCACCTTGCCCTGGGATTTACCCTGGCTATTGTATTCCAGCTGGCGCATGTAGTGGAAGGGCCCGAATTTATTCATATCGGGGTAGATGAGACGAAAAAGCTGGAAGAAGAATGGGCCATACACCAGGTGAAGACAACGGCCAATTTTGCTCCGCGTAATAAGATCATCTCCTGGCTGGTCGGCGGATTGAATTTTCAGGTAGAACATCATCTTTTCCCTCGTATCAGCCATATACATTATCCGGCGATCAACCTCATCGTTAAGAGAACATGCCAGGAATTTGGCATCGTGTACAACGAATTTCCGACCATGCGGGATGCGGTGCGTTCCCATTTTTCCCAGATGCGGCAATTGGGCAAAAAGCCATAAGGGTCAAACGTGGAAATAAATCAATACAGTTCGACGATGCCGTCGACGGGGCTGATCCTGGTATCACGGAGCGTTATTTCTGTACGGGGGAAAAACGTACGTGCGGGCAGCATACTGGCGGGTTGAAGGGACCTGATCGATGGCAGAGACCTGGCCGGCCTGGATGGTATCTCCTTTGGACAGCTGAGCGCGGTCAGAAAGAATAGTGTTAGCAACGGCAGCTTGATACAGAAGGCTCTCATGTGAAAAATATGACGGTATCAATTTACTCCTTTTGCCGGCAGGTGTTCCTCTTATTCAACCAACGACGGGGGCGGCAGGCTAGACGCCTCTTTCGAGGAGGCCGATGACGAGCTCTTTATAGCTTCTGCCGATGGGGATCTGTTTGTTGTTTATCTCCACATCCGTTGCGGTAAAGGCGTTGATCTTATCCTTGGCCACGATGAAGCTGCGGTGTATGCGGATAAAGTTGTTCCTGGACAGCAGCTCTTCGATGGCGCTGAGCTGGAATTTGGTGAGGATGTTCTTATCCCGGGTGGTGATGCGTACATATTCCCGAAGACTCTCGATATAAAGGATCTCGTCGAGAAAGACCTTTACCTTCTTCTTGCCTACGGAAAAGAAAAAATAGGTCCTTTCCCTAGTGTCGGCGGGTGGAGAAAGGGGTTTGTTATCAGCCTGCTGATCCAGCTTGTTCACTGCCTTGAGAAAGCGGCTGAACCGGATGGGTTTTAGCAGATAGTCGACGACGTTGAGCTCAAACGCCTGCAGGGCATAGTCCTTATAGGCGGAGATAATGATGACGCGGGGTGGATTGCGCAGCGACTCCAAAAACTCCATACCCTTCAGCTTGGGCAGGTGTATATCCAGGAAGAGGAGATCGATCTTTTCATTCTGCAGCAGCTCCATGGCATAGATGGCATCAGCGCATACGGATCGCAGTTCCAGGAAAGGCACCTGCCGTATGTAGTCGGTCAGTATTTCCGCGGAGAGGGGTTCTTCCTCTACGATGAGACAGCTATATTTCAACATGACTTTCCAAATTTAAAAAAAGGTTGACAGTGAAAAGATTGTCTTCATTAAGCACTTTGAGATCATAATCCTTATAGCTGAGCTCGAGCTGTCTTTTTACATTCATCAAACCGATGCTGGCCCCATTGCTACAGGGCTGGCCGTTGTCCTTTGTATTCTCGATGCTGAACTGCAATTGTCCATTCTTGACGCAGATGTCGATCTGTATAAAGGATTCGAAGCGTGTCTCGCTGACGCCGTGCTTGAAGGCGTTCTCCACAAAAGGCAGCAGCAGGAGAGGTGTGATCCGATAGCCGCTGCCGTCCAGGGATTTGTTAAAGCTGACGAAAAGCCTGTCGTTATAACGGATCATCTCCAGCTCGAGGTAATCTTCTATCACCTTGATCTCTTCGGCGAGGGTGATCAGGTCGTTGCCGGATTCATACAATATGAATCGCAGCAGCTCGGACAGCTTCATCACCACTTCGGCGGTGTCATCGGACTTCTTCCGGGCCAGGCCATAGATATTGTTCAGGGTATTGAGCAAAAAATGGGGGTTGGTCTGGTTGCGCAGGAACTTCAATTCGGCTCCTAATTTTTCTTTTATCAGGCTCTGCACCCTCTCCTTGCCGGCCAGCTGGATCTTTACAAATTTTATCGTAGCGGCGAGTCCTGCTATAAACCCGATGTCCATGGTGGCTACGATGACATTGCCAATGCCGAGGACATCTCCATCGGGGATAGTGCCTCCATACACTATCGCATACAAAATATAATGCGAGCCCATTCTGTAACCTATCACACAGCCGGCAAAGACGAGGATTATTTCGGTGACGATCCTGCTCATGGGCTGCAGGCCGGCGGATATTTTGGGTATGGATATATACAGGAGGAAGTAGCTGAGCGTCATTTTCCAGGGCATATTGATCAAGGCTGCCTGTACGGCAATGCCCAGCATTTTCATCTGAGGAATATTCTTGAATGCGGGACCTACCCAGGTATAGGCCAGCACCGTATCCTGCAATACATACACAACCCAGAACGCGATATGCAGCCAGACCCTTCTCATGAGCCATAAAAGTCGGAAAAAAAAGCCGTCGGGACCCTAAAAATTGCCGGATAACGGCTGCCATCGCACGAGCAGCGGTCATGGACCTACGAACAGCGCTCATGTGGAAAATCAGACTTTGTAGGATCGGCGGCTGTGTGCCTGTAGAATGTGGGCGGGCTTGTGTGGAAGATAAAGGATATTCGATATATGCAACCTTCTACCTTGGCCAGCCCTCCGGCAATGTCTCTCGGCGTCAAATACGCGGTCGGCGTCCTATTTGGCATCCCCTGGATCATCTTTGGGATACAGCATTATATGTATGCTGATTTTGTGAGCACGCTGGTGCCTGCGTATATGCCGTGGAGATTATTCTGGGCCTACTTTACGGGTACGGCCATGCTGGCGGCGGGGGTGAGCTTTATCATCCGGTGGGAGGTACAGCTGGCGGCGTTCCTGCTGGGCTGTCTGATGCTGTTGTATCTCCTGATGGTGCATCCGCCCTTGTTGACGAAGGAGCCACAGGTGGGGCAGCACTGGACGAGGTTTATGCAGGATATTGCCATTATGAGCGCGGCCTTTGCGCTGGCTATTGTGTCGGGACCACGTCTGATCATAGCGAAGAACTGGGGTCCGGATGCGGCCGGGCTACGGGGATGGCGTGCCTGGCTGGCTTCGCCCAGGGCGCGGGTCATAGTGCGTTATTGTTATGCGCTGCCTTTTATCGTATTGGGCGCCCAGCATTTTACACACAACGCTTTTGTGACGGCGAAAGTGCCTGACTGGGCGCCGTTTCCACATTTTTGGGATTATATCATTGGACTGGCGCTGATAGCCGCCTCCTATGGAATTCTATTTGCTCCGAACCAAAGACGGGCTACAAATTTGGGCAAGCCCGTTTTTTGGACATCTCGCTGGACGGCCAGTACATTAGGAATCATTCTGACTGTGCTGGCCTTGCTCCAGCATGTGCCGCATATGGTGACAGATCCCCACAATCCGGGCACATGGACGGGCTCGATGCTGGATATTGCGCTGGCGGCGGGCGCCTTTATTTTGTCTGCCCTTTGGGAAAAGTAGGGGCAGACAAAATAATCTAATGATGGCGGGTATCAAACTTCTTATAAGCCCACGCAAATATCAATGGGAATACCAGCAGCGAAAACAGCATGGCGCATAAGATCCCTCCGATGACGACCCTTGCGAGGGGACGTGAGCTTTCGGAACCAATGCCGGATGAAATAGCTGCGGGGAACAGTCCAATCGCAGCCATCAGCGCTGTCATCATTACGGGCCGGATCCTGGAATTGACACCCAGCCGGATGGCGGTGTATAGCGAGCTGCCTTGTCCACCGGAGGGGGTGGGCCGTCCTATCCCCTCGAGATTCTGTTTAAATACGGTGATCAACAATACTCCGTCCTGGATACAGATACCAAACAGGGCGATGAAGCCGATGCCGGCGGAAATGCTGAAATGGGTGCCTGTTATGAGCAATGAGATGATACCGCCTACGATGGCAAACGGCACATTGAGAAAGACAAGCCCGGCGTCCTTGAGATTTCCAAACATGACAAAGAGCAGGAGAAAAATGAGCACAAGGGCAATGGGGACGACCTGAGCGAGCCGCTTCTCGGCCCGGCGCTGATTTTCAAAGTCGCCCTGCCAGACCATATCATATCCTTTCCTGAGGTGGACGGCGGCCTCGACCTTTTGCTGCGCTTCGGCAATCGTGCTGCCCATATCCCTGCCCCGCACAGAGAATTTCAGGGCGGCATAGCGTTCATTGTCGTCCCGGAAGATAAGACAAGGAGCAGTCTTTTTGGTGATAGTGGCGATCTCACGGATGGGAACCTTGGAACCGTTCTGAGAGGGCACCAGGATATCGCCTATGTCGCGGGCTGTCTTGCGGAACTCTTCGGGGAAGCGGATACGGATGTCGAATTTTTTGATGTCCTCGTAGAGTTGTGTAGCCGCCTTGCCGCCGATGGCCATTTCAATGACGGAGTTGGCGTCGGCTGTGGCTACGCCGTAGAGAGACATTTTCGCCTGGTCGAGCTCGATGTCCAGTTCGGGCTGACCGATGTTCTTGATCACACCCAGGTCCTCGATGCCTTTGACATTTTTTAGGACCTCGTACACTTCGCCCGCCTTGTTCTCCATGTAATTAAGCGAATCGCCAAAGATCTTGACACAGATGGAGCCTTTGACGCCGGAGACGGCTTCTTCCACATTGTCCATGATAGGCTGCGAGAAGTTGAGGTCCACGCCGGGAATGTCCTTGAGATGGGCCTGCATCTGATCGATGAGCTCTTCCTTGGTGATCTCGTGTTTCCACTCTTCCCCGGGTCGCAGGATGACGTCAAACTCGTTGTTATAAAACCCCGTGACATCGGTGCCGTCATCGGGACGCCCTGTCTGTGAGGCGATATGCTTTACCTGTGGGAATTGCATGAGTATGCCGCGTATCCTGTCAGCAACCTTTACCGACTGGTCAAGGGAAATGCTATAAGGCAATTGGGCCCTGATCCAGATGGAACCTTCATCCAGCTCGGGCAGGAATTCACTGCCCAGAAGTCGGAAGGAGTAGACACCTGCCATGACGACAAGGACGGACAGGAGGATGGCGACCCTGCGATGCCGAAACACATAATGGAAGGCCTTTAGCATGACGGCGGTGAGAAAATGGACAAAGGGATTTTTCTTTTCATGCACATTCTTTCTCAGCAGGAGGTTAATGAGAACGGGGACCAGTGTCAGGGTAGTGATGAGCGCGCCCAGCAAGGCAAAGCCAAGCGTATAGGCCAGGGGGGAGAACATTTTTCCCTCCACCTTCTGAAAGGCAAATATGGGCAGAAGACCAGCAATGATGATGGCTTTTGCAAAGAAGATGGCTTTTCCCAGCTCGGCGCCTTTGTTCTTTATGAATCCCATCTTGCTGAGCTTGGAAAAGCGGTCCATGCCCACATCCACGGCCTTGTGATGAAGGGCGACAAACAACCCTTCGACCATCACGACGGCCCCGTCGATGATGATGCCAAAGTCTACGGCCCCCAGCGACAGCAGGTTGGCGGACATACCCATCAGGTGCAGACAGATAAAAGAGAAAAGCAGGGCGATGGGTATAATGATGGATACGATGAGGGTAGTGCGCCAGTTGAACATGAACAGGGACACGAGCAAGGTGACGAGAAGGATACCTTCTACGAGGTTGTGCAGCACGGTGTGGGTGGCATAGCCGATAAGGTCTTCGCGGTCATAATAGGGGACGATCCTGGTATCGTAGGGCAGCACTTTTTTGTTGATCTTTTCGATCCTCGCTTTCAGGGCATGGATGACCTCGCTGGCATTCTCGCCTTTGCGCATGAGCACGATGGCCTCCACGACATCATTCTTATCGGAGGTGATCCTTTTTCCATCGACAATAATGGCGTCTGCCCTACCGACCTGTCCGAGCCGGGGCTGGTTGGATATCTCCACGTCGGCCACGTCCTTTACCAGCACGGGTATGCCATTGACATTCTGGATGATGATGTTCTTTATCTCATTGATGTCGTTGAGCAGACCGATGCCGCGTACTACATAAGCCTGTGAGTTATCGACGACGACATCCCCTCCGATATTGATATTGCTGCGGCTGACGGCATTGTATACATCGAGGGCGGAAATGTCGAGGGAGCTGATCTTTTGCGGGTTGACCTTTATTTCATAGGCTTTGACCTTTCCGCCAAAACTGACGATATCGGCCACTCCCGGTACGGAGCGCAATTCCCTGTCCACTGTCCAGTCCTGGATGGTTTTTAGCTCCCGGACATCCCTGACATCGCTGTCCAGCGTGTAACGAAATATTTCCCCGGTGGGTCCTGTCGGCGGCTGCACCTGGGGGCTGATATTTTCGGGCAGGGTAAGGTTGACGAGCATGTTGTTGACCTGTGTGCGGGCATAGGCGTCGGGTATGCCGTCCTCGAAGATGAGCTTTACCATGGAGAGACCGAATATGCTGGTGCTCCGGAGCGATATCTTTTTCTGCACGGGGTTGAGGGCTATCTCGATGGGTACGGTGACAAATTTTTCCACCTCTTCGGCGCTGCGGCCGGGCCATTGTGTGATCAGGGTGATCTCGGTGTTGGTGACATCGGGGAATGCCTCGATGGACATGTCGTGAAAGACGATGACACCTGTGATGACGAGCAGCAGGGTGGTAAAGAAAATAAAATATTTATTCTTCAGCGAAAAAGCCAGGATACACTTGAGCACTTTGTTCATAGTAGCATTTTTGGGGCATGT
>Ga0105239_10005915_pt1 | contig 14248 bp, 14 predicted proteins | sample KBSC44metaG_FD_92761 | JGI IMG/M metagenome (GOLD analysis project Ga0105239, IMG submission 92761) | Corn rhizosphere microbial communities from Kellogg Biological Station, Michigan, USA - KBS C4-4 metaG | ecosystem: Host-associated > Plants > Roots > Rhizosphere > Soil | place: Michigan, USA... | reverse complement strand
GACTGGATTCACGTGGACGTGATGGACGGGCATTTCGTCCCCAACCTCACGTTCGGAGCCCCGATGATCAGCGCGTTGGCCCGGCTCACCGACCTGCCACTCGATGTCCACCTCATGGTCGAGCGACCGGAGCGCTACATCGAAGATTTCGCCGAGGCCGGCGCCGCCGTCTTCACATTCCACCCCGAGGCTACCGTGCATGTGCAGCGGCAGCTGGCGGCCGTGCGCGAGCACGGCATGCTGGCTGGACTCGCGCTCAACCCGGGCACGCCGCTGGCTCTGCTGGAAGAGGTGGTTGACGACGTGGACCTGGTCCTGATCATGAGTGTCAACCCGGGTTACGGGGGCCAGGCCTATATTCCGGCAGCGAGCGACAAGATTCGACGCTGTCGGGCGATGCTCGACGCACGCGGGAGCCGGGCAACGCTGGAAGTAGACGGAGGCATCACGCTCGAGACGATCGGGACGGCCTGGGAAGCCGGGGCCGATGCATTCGTTGCCGGCACGGCCGTCTTTGGGACACCGGACCCCGCTGAAGCAACCCGCGCGCTCCGGCATTGCTGCGCAGTGCGCGTGTAGGAGATCATGTCGAAACAGTGGCTGGCGGTGCTGGCAGTTCTCGCGGGCCTCGCGCTCGGAGCCACGGCACTGGTGAAGTACGGTCCGGGCTCCGAGCCGGTTGCCGTCGGGTCTCATGCTCCAGATTTCAAGGTGGTCGATCTCGCTACCGGCGACACCGTGTCGTTGAGCGAGCATTATCGCGGCAACGTGACCCTGGTGAACATCTGGGCGACGTGGTGCGAGCCGTGCAAGGTTGAAATGCCGTCCATGCAGCGGCTCTACGACTCCCTGGGATCGCGGGGCTTCAAGATCGCGGCAGTGAGCGTGGACGAGGGCGATCCCACCGACGTGCGCAATTTCGGACAGGCGCTCCACCTCACGTTCGACATTCTCCAGGATCGCTCTACCGCCATTCAGCAGGCCTATCAGACGACGGGCGTGCCGGAGAGCTTCCTGCTCGACCGGGACGGCATCATCGTGAAGCGGGTCATCGGAGCCCACGACTGGAGCTCACCGGTCAACCGGGCGCTGATCGAGCGCCTGCTGAACGAAGGAAAAGCCGAGTCCTGAGGTGAGTCTGTCCACGGCGCTCATCGCCGACTGGCCTCTCAAGCTGACTGCCGTGGCCCTGTCGGTTCTACTCTGGCTCTTCGCCTCGAGCGAAGAGCCGGCCAGCGGGTTGCTCCAGGTCGAGCTTCGGGTACAGCCGCCACCCGGTCGCGCCGTGGTGCGTCCACTCGAGCCGCTGCACGCCACCGCGGTCGGCTCGCGCCGCGAGTTGCTCCGATTGTCGCGCGACAATCTGTTCTTCACGCGAATCCTCCCCGACACCCTCACGGCTGACAGCGTCCGGCTCGACATCGATCCGTCGGACATAGTGCTGCCCGGCAACGCGAATGTGCGGATCCAGGATGTGGAACCCCGCGAGGTGACCGTCGAGCTGAATCCGGTAGCCCAGCGAACGGTCCCCGTCCGGCCCGTCGTCCGGATTCAGTCCGATTCGGGCTTCGAGCTGGTGGGCGGGATCGCCGTCGTTCCGGGCGAAGTGCGGTTGGCAGGGCCACGGGAGAGAGTGGCGGCCCTCGACTCGGTGAGCACCGTCCCGCTCGAGATCGCCAGCGCCGACGGCCCGACCGAGGAGCGGGTCATGGTGGACACCGCCGGCTTTGGCGCCGTTCGGGTCTATCCCTCCCGGGTGACGCTCACGCTGAACGTTCAGGCGATCGCCGAGCGCACGCTGTGGCCGGTACCGGTTCAGCTGCCTTCCGCCCTGGCCGCATCTCTCAAGCTCGACCGGGACACGGTGACCGTGCGGGTGCGCGGGCCGCGGTATCGGCTCGCGCATCTGACTCCTGACAGCGTGGCCGTAACCGTTGCAGCCGGAACGGTCGTCGGCGCCACCCCGCTCCGAGTTGCGCTCCGAGTGATGGTGCCCGCCGGGCTCACCGGCAAGAGCACACCAGACAGCGTTTCCTGCCGCCGGAACGAACGTGGCTGAGCGAATTCTCGGCATTGAAACCTCCTGCGACGAGACCTCGGCGGCCGTGCTCGCGGTGGAAGGCGGCCGCTCGACGCTCAAGAGTCTGGTGATTCTCTCGCAGGACGTGCATCGCATCTTCGGAGGAGTCGTGCCCGAGCTGGCGAGCCGGGCGCATGTGCGAACCATCGCCTCCGTGGTTGATGGCGCGATGGCCGATGCGGGAATCGATCTCGCTCAGCTCGATGGCATCACCGTGACCGCAGGCCCCGGCCTGGTCGGTGCGCTGCTGGTCGGAGTGATGTACGGAAAGGCGCTCGCCTACTCCTTGGACGCACCCTTTCTCGGCGTGAATCACCTCGAGGGGCACCTGTTCGCTCCGACGCTCGAAGATCCAGCGCTCGACCCGCCATTCGTCGCCCTGCTGGTGAGCGGGGGTCACACGATGCTGCTGGATGTGCCGGCCTGGGGCGAGTACCGCCTGCTCGGGCAGACGCTCGACGATGCGGCGGGTGAGGCCTACGACAAGGTCGCCACGCTGCTTGGTCTGGGTTACCCAGGCGGGGCGCCCCTGGAACGCCTTGCCCGCGAAGGAAAACCGGAGCGGTTCCGCTTCCCTCGCCCCCTGCTCGCCGAGCTGAGCCGGGGCGACGAGCCGTACCAGTTTTCCTTCAGCGGCCTCAAGACCGCGGTGCTTCGTGCTGTCCGAGCGAGCGCCGACCTGGCCCTCGACCGGGCCGATATCGCACGCGGCTTTCAGGACGCGGCAATCGAGGTGCTGGTCGCCAAGACAGCCCACGCCGTCGAGGCGCTGGGTTATTCTCAGGCAATGATCGGCGGCGGCGTGGCCTGCAATCGGGCCCTGGTCGAGCAGTTGTGCGGACGTCTGGCGGGGATCGCCCGTGTCAGCGTAGCTTCTCCCCGCCTCAACACCGACAACGCCGCCATGATTGCCGCGGCCGGAGCCTGGCGGCTCGCGCAGGGTGAACGAAGCCAGTGGGACCTCGAGCCCCGAGACGACCTCCCGATTCCGGGACTTCGCGTGCCGGATCCGCACAGGACGCTCGCATGACGATTTATCCCCTCACGTTTCACATCGGCAGCTTCGAGCTTACCGGTTACGGGGTCATGATGATGGTCGCGTTTCTGGTCGGCGGTTGGCTGATCTCGCTGGAGCTGCGGCGGCGCGGCCTGCGGGAGGACTACGCCGGAGACATCGTCGCCGCGGCGGTAGTGGGGGGCATCGTGGGGGCAAAGCTCTGGTACGTCGCCCTCTTTCGCGACCCCAGCTCGCTGTTCTCCCGCGGCGGTCTGGTGTGGTACGGGGGCTTCATCGGCGGGGTGCTCGCGGTCCTCGCGAACGGGGCTCGTCTCAAGGTGCCGACCCGGTGGACCATGCAGCTGGGCGCTCCGGCGCTGGCCGCCGCATACGCGCTGGGACGAGTCGGTTGTTTTCTCGTCAACGACGACTACGGAAGGCCGAGTTCGCTCCCCTGGGCGATGCGATTCCCTCGCGGATTGCCGCCGTCCACCGCCGCGAACATGCAGCAGCAGTTCGGTATTCCGGTCCCGCCCGGCATCGATCCAAGCACGGTCCTCGCAGTGCACCCGACACAGCTCTATGAGGTCGCAATCATGCTGGTGGTCTTCGCGATCCTTTGGGCAGTGCGGACCCGGGCTCGGGCGACTGGCTGGCTGTTCGGCCTCTACCTGGTGCTGGCGGGAACGGAGCGCTTCTTCGTCGAGATTCTACGGGCCAAGGACGATCGCATTCTGTGGGGTGGTCTTACGCTCGCGCAGCTGACCAGCATTCTGCTCGTCTTGCTGGGCGCGGCATTGCTAGCGCGATGGCGTGATCCTGTGGAGGTACCGGCCGGACCGTACCTCAAGCCGGAGAAGCCAGACAAGCCTGACAAGTCGGAGACGTCGCCAAAGACTTTTGCGCCCGTCTAAATCAATGTGGCGGCGTGAGTTTGCGGTGACGGCGGGCTGGCTGTCAAGAATGCCGACAGCATCGAGGCCTGTTATACAGCAAGCCATTGAGTGTTAAGATGCGACGCGCCAATCTGTTAGAAAAATGAACCCGACTGGCACCTGCCTTGCTTTTGTAGAGGATCAGAGGAGCGAGGCGGCTCCGCTGGAAAAGTGGCAGGTCGAAGAAGGGTGGAGCGGACACTAAGGTCCGTTTCCGAAAACTCAGGGGGCGATCTGCCACCTCTTTGATCGAACGGTCCGCCGCATGGCGGACCGTTCGCTTTTCTACTGTTGGACGACCTTCCGCAGGATCGCGACCTGACCCATGTGATAGGCGTCGTGCTGCGCGATCCCGTGCAGCATTACGTAGTAGGTGCCGACGTTCCCCAGCGCCGGGTCGGGGGGCTTCTGACCGACCGGCTGGTCGAGCTTGTCCTCTGCAAACCTGGCGACGGCCTCCGCCAGCCGCCGATGCGAATCCTCGAGACGGCGACGGGCCTCTGCCCACGCCGCCTCGCTGGTGTCGGCGACCGGAGGCCAGTCGCCTTCCGGCGGCATGCCGGGCTCACCGCCTTCCAGGCGCCGGATGACCTCACCGCGCCAGGCAGCAAGATGATGGACCAGCTCCCAGATGGAGTGGGCGCCCGGAATCGGGTGGCTTGCCGCTGCGGACGCGGTGATACCTTCGAGGCCCTCCCGCACCGCGGGCCCGTGCCAGGCCCCCCGATCGTGACCACGCCGAAGCTCGTCCTCGATCCGTTCGATCTCCGTCATCGTTTCAGCTCCGCCGGATCAGGCTGAGCGACCACATCGTAGTGGGTGACATGCGGCTCCAGCTCGAGCAGAAACGCCTTGTCCTCCGGATAGTAGCGCGCCCGCTCCACGTCGTCGCCCGCAAACGCGCGGATCGAGGCTAACGACTCCCAGAGCGAGATGATCCAAAAATGGGTTCGCCCGTCTTCCGTCCGCCTGAAAACCCAGACTCCCTGATTGCCCGGCGTCGCTCGAAGGTCGGGCACCCCGGTGCGCTCCAGATATGCCTGATACTCGTCCGCCCGAGCCGCGGGCACCATGCCGTGCCAAGTTCGCGCAATCATGACCACCTCCTTGTCCCAACGCATACGGCCCGCCGGGGCGGGCCGTTTCGACCGACGCGGACGTTACGAACGGTTGCGAGGAGCCGCTTGCGACTCACGAGCTTTTAGGTGCGCGCGCATGCGCTCGACCTCCGCCCGGAGCTCCGCCAGGTCGGCTTCCATGCGCTCCAGCGAGCGGAGCAACTCCAATCGGCTGCTAGCGGGCACCGTTACCGAGGGCGTCGGCCGAAGGCTGGACGGCACGGTCTCACGGGAAGGCTCCGGTACCATGACGGAGGTAATCCTCAGTCGCCTGGGCTCTATTACGAAGGTCCAGAGCACCGCAACAATCAGCAAAACGAGCAGCACGCCCTGGGCCGCGAGGGATTCCGAGGTGGGATAAATGCCCAGCGCCGGAATTCGTGGAGCCCACGGGACGATCGTCGTCGGTAGGATATTCCCTTCCTGCAACTCCGCTACTCCCTTCCCGGCAAACACAAAAGCCATGTAGTAAAGAAACGCGCTGGTCACCCCGAAGAACGGCTTGAGCGGCAGTCGCACACCAAACCGGTTGATCGCGAGGTAGACGATCACCATCACGACCGCGCCCAAGGCAATGCCCGCAATGACGGCGACGGTCGAGCTGCCCGACCCGCCGGCCACGAAGAGAGCCTTGTAGAACAAGACCGTTTCGAACCCTTCCCGATACACCGCGAGGAAGGCAGCCGAGGCCAAAGCGAGCGCGGAACCGCTGCTGACCGCATCCTGCACTTTGCCGCGGACGAAGCGGTTCCATTTGGCGACTTCCATCTTCGAGAGCAGCCAATAACTCACGTAGAACAGGACCGCGGTGGCGACCACCATCGTGAGCCCTTCGAGCGCCTCTCGTCGCGCCGGGCTCAAGCGGAAGACGGTCTCGAGGGCGAAGGCGGTGAGCAGGCTGGCGCCGATCGCCGCGCCGACGCCGACGTGCAGATCCCGTTTCCGGTGCGCGGCACCGGTCTTCACCAGAAAGGCCATCAGAGCACCGAGCACCAGGATGGCCTCGAGTCCCTCACGAACCAGAATAACGAACGACTGCAGGAACAGGTTGAACGGCGACAAGGTCTCGCCCAGCACCCGCTCGGCGTTCTCCAGATCGGCAGCCAGACCGCTTCGGATTCGGTCCAGCTCAGCCGGTGTAGCGCCACCGGCGGCCCGGGTCCGGAGCGCGGCAAAACGATTCTCGAGTGAGGCGGCGAGGTCGGGATTCTTGGCGCGGACCGAGCGCTCGACCTGCTCAAACGTCATGTAGGCATCGAAGGCGGCAGAGCTGGCTTCGGCTCCGCGGCCCGCCCGGACCAGCTTATCGGCGGAATCCAGCTGGCTTCGCACCCCCGCAAAGATGCGGGCTGTTGCAGCAGCGTCGGCCTGGAGCTGGACACTGCGAACCGCGGCCACCCGGGCCCGGGACGTGTCCGGTCCACTGGCGGCAAGCTGCCCCTGCACCTGAGCGTCGGTGAGGCTTGCGGTCGCATCGAAGCGACGCAACGCTGGGGGAACCTCGCCCTTCGGGGGGGGAAGTCGGAGGAGCGTTGCGTACGCCGCCGCGGCCCAACGATCGTCGGTGGAGAGCCGGCCCTCGAATGCCGGCATCGCGGTGCCAACCACGCCGATCGTAACCCGGCGGTAGAAGTCGAGGGGCGAAGCATCCGCCAGCGCGGCGCCATCCGTGAGGTTGGCGGGCTTGGGATCGAGGCCGGCCGCCATGGGCCCGTCGCCGCGGCCGAGGTCACCGTGGCAGCTGGCGCAGCTTTCTCGAAACACCTGGGCGCCACGAGCAAGGGATGGCGTTTCGGCGGGGATGTCTTCCAGCGAGATGCCGAGTCGCTGAGACAGCGAGGTGGTAAGGGCGATGACTCGGGCCTGCACAGTATCGGGGTCGGCGGTAGCGGCCACCAGCCCCACGATGTCATCGAGCGCCCGTGCGGTGGAGCGGCCTACATCCGGCGGCAGCAGCGCGGCGCTGCGTCTGGCTTCAGCCAGAAAGAGCCGCGCCTCCTCGATTTCAGCCTTAGCGACGACTCGGCCGTTCTGGACCCCTGCCCGATACTCCTGCGCCCCTAGCTGCGCCGTGGCTGCCAGCCGTCGAACGGCCGGGGCTTGCTCGTTCGCGGCAGGTTCCTGCTGCTGCGGCCCGAGCAGGGCAAACGCCCATAGGGTCCGTAGGCTGGCACTGATGAGAATCATTTTCAAAAGAATTTGGTTGCGCTGCTAGATAGTAGAGTGCGCCGTTCGGAATTGGAAGGGAACGTCTAGAAGCGGGTCCACACGTCCCGCGCCAAGGGAAGAAGTGGTGCTGGCACGAGCAGATAGCCGCCCAGGATCAAGCCGAGATAGGTCACGGCCGCCAACACGAGTCCGGTCACCACCCACAGTGGCCAGAGCGGGCGTCGCCACGACCGGACCCGATCGATCTCGCGACTCCAAAGCGATTCCTCGCGGTGGGCGGCTTCCTCGAGTGCGAGCCAGGCCGACTCGAGCCGCCGCGCCGTCGAGAGAATCCTTTCCTGCCACTCGCCAACGGCGGCCTCTCCCCGCGCCCCCGGCGCGGAAGCACTCGGCACGACTTGCTCGAGCTCATCGAGGGCTTGGATAAAAGGCAGGCTGCCGGCGCCCAATCGGCCGGATATAGCGAGGTGGTCGGGCTCAGCCAGAAGCAGTTCGTTCCGCCGGCGCGCGCTCAGGCGAGCCTCCTGCCCGGCCGAGTCGAGCCGAAGGTTGGTGGCGCGGGCGATACGGTCGGTAGTCGCGCCAACGGCCCGCTCCCACTCCGTGAGCCAGGCCTGTCGATTGAGCGAGCTCACCGCCGTGGCTCGGTCATCCGCGATCGCGAACCCCCGCGCGGCTCCTGCCAGCTCGAAGATGCGGGTCACGAGATCCAGGCGAATATCGTCCACGCTGACCCATCGGCCGGAGGCTGCCTGGGGCCGACTACAGAGCAGCCCAAGGGCAGGCCCGAGCTCGGGAATGAGTCCACTCGAGTTGACTCGCGGTGGCGCGCTCACACCCCCTCCCAGGGCGGCGGCTCGCCGGCAAGATCGGCGAGCGCGAGCGCCGCGCGCTTCCCACCTCGCGCATCGTAGCGCTGCACGAAATCCGTCAGCATCTCCGCGGTGAACCCAGCGCGAGGGAGTCCGGTCGCCCCGATGGCTGCTTCGATCGCCTGGGGTGGGCCTTCCACTTCGAGCAAGACGTCCATCCGGGGATACCACTCCACCCGGAGCACGGCGCCAGCCAACTCGTAGAACTCGACGTACCGGTCGATAGCCTGGCTGACCCGATAGCCCAGCGCTTCGATGATGGAGCCGACGGCTTCGGCCCCAGCCTCGATCTCGCAGCTCAACTCCTCGCGCAACTTGTACCCGTCCGCCGATCGGCGGGTTCGGCCTTTCCACGTCAGCTCGGCTTGGGACGCTCGGTCAGGCTGAATGAAGCGCCGGACCCGGAGAACCTCGTCGCGCGCCAGCAACGCGCCGTCGCGATCGTAGCGGCGATCCTCCATCACACCGCGGAAAGTGAGGGTTGCGCCAGCTGCGAGCAGACGGGCTCGCAGCGTCGCCGGCTCGGGCACGACCGTCTTGAGCTCGAGCTCCTGGGCCATGTCAGGCGAGAATGGCTTCGAGGGCGCGTTCGGTATCTGACAAATCGTTGAAGACTGCGTGCGGACCACATGCCTCGAGCTGCGCGACGGAGTACGACCCCGTGGCCACCGCGACCGCGCGGGCGCCAATGCCCAAGCCGCAGGCGATATCGGCGGGGGTGTCTCCGATGATCACCACCTCCGACCCGGCCGGCGCCCGGCCAAAGAACGGCTCTGCGCGCCGAGCGGCTATGGCCGGCAGATCGGGCCGGTCGGGTGAGTCGGAGCCATAGGCCCCGACCTTGAAGCGGCCGGGATCGAGCCCGGCCGCGCGCAGCTTGAGGATGGCGCCGCGCTCCAGATTGCCAGTGAGGAGGCCGATGACGACGCCTCGCTCCGCTTCCAGCCGGTCGAGGATCCGGGGGAAGCCGGGCATGAGCGTGACACCCACCGGGTCGGCGAGCTCGCGCTCCAGCAACGCTACGTATCGGTCGCAGAAGCTCCGGACTCGCTCGGGAGGATGCGGTCCCGGATCGCCGGTCGATGCAAGCAGCTCGGTGACGATCTGGGGATCGGTCTTTCCGTCGAATCGGATCCGTCCAAACGCGTCACTGGGCCCGACCGCCTCGGCCAGCGCCGCGGTGATGGCCCGGCGGCCCGCGCCTGCAGTCAGGAGGATGGTACCATCGATGTCGAAAAGAACGAGCCGGCTTGGGGTCATGCGGGGAAGATAGACGGGCGCTACTGTACCCGGCGTACCACCAGCAATCGCTCCCGCAGGGTCGCGGCGCGGGTACCCGGACGCCAGGATTCGCGCACCACTCCGCCACACGCGACGGTCGAGTGCACCAGCATCTCGCCCGCCGCGGCGAAGGCGACGTGCGTAATGCCGCTGGTCAGCTCGCCTCGGAAAAAGAGCAGGTCCCCCGGCTGGATGTCTCTCGCAAGGACTTCGTCGCCCGCCGTGGCCTGTTGGGCGGCGTCGCGCGACAGCCCCAGGCCTCGTGCTGCGAACGTCGTCTGCACCAGGCCGGAGCAGTCCACACCCCACGGTGTAACGCCGCCCCATTGGTACGGCGCCCCGAGAAAACGTCGCGCCGCCCATTCTTCGGCGGGTATCGATCGGGCTTCCGCCAGCACTTCGGAGAAACGCCGCACCCCGCCTTGCACGACCCGGCCCGCGCGTCCGTCGGGCAGGAGCACACCGTCGGGCACGAGCGCCACTCGCGCGCGCAACGGCAGGCGGACTCGCCGACCTCCCAGCTCGAGTTCGGCCCCCTCGCTCCAGGCACGAGCCCGATCGTTCCAGGCGTCGCTCTCCCGGCGGGTCCACTCCCGGACGAAGCCGCGGTGGATCCAGCCTTCGTAGCCATCGCGGTCGAGCCGCACCCGGCGCCACTCGGCTTTGCGCTCGAGCACCACGGCGGTGTCGCCCACTACCAGCTGCGAGACCTGCTCGGTACGAAGGCTGGGCTCCGCGAGCAGGGGCGTAACGGCGGCGAGGGCGACGATAGCGGTCAGGTAGGTGCCCGCCCGGCCTTCGCGGCGCATTCGGAGCAACGACTGACACCGCGGAAGGTGCAGATGAGGCAGATGAACGTGCCGCACTCGACGCAGGGATAGCCCTCGGAGGCGCGCTCCTCGCGCCCGCAGGCCCGGCAGCGCATCGCGTCCTTTTCCCTGGGCTTGTAGTGCTCGCTCATCGGCTCAGCGGGGTCTCGGCTCAAGCGCTGATAGTGTACCGCTTGATCTTGTTGATGAGGGTGGCACGGGAGATCCCGAGCTCCTGAGCGGCCCGGGTTCGGTTCCCGCCGTGATGCTTCAAGGTGCGCTCGATGTGCTGGCGTTCGAGATCGTCCAGACTGAGCGGCGTGTGTCTACGATCGCCGACGCCCGGCCGCGCCCGGAATTCGCCAGGCAGATGCTCGACGCTGATCGCGGGCTGGCCCCGGCCAAGAATCATGGCGCGCTCGAGCACGTTGCGCATCTCGCGCACGTTGCCGGGCCACCCATACGCGAGCAGGCGCTCGACGACCTCGCTGGAAAATGCGGCCGGCGCCTCCGGCAACTCGGCCCGGAGATCGGTGCCCAGCCGCGTGATCAAGGCCAGGCGATCTTCGCGCGAGCGGTCGCGGACGGCCGGGAGCTGAAGCGGCATGACGCTCAAGCGGTAATACAGATCTTCCCGAAACCGAGCGCTCTCGACTTCGCTTTGCAGATTCCGATTCGTCGCGGCGACGAGGCGCACGTCTACGGTGATCTCCCGGGTGCCGCCCAGCCGGCGGAAGGTCTTGGTCTCGAGCACCTTGAGCAGCTTCGGCTGCAGCTCGGGCGCGAGGTCGCCGATCTCGTCCAGGAAAATCGTCCCGTGGTCCGCGATCTCAAACAGCCCCTGCTTGCGATCCTTCGCGTCGGTGAACGCACCCTTTTCGTGGCCAAACAGCTCGGAGTCGAGAAACGTGGCGTTGAGACCCGCGCAGTTCACTTCGACAAACGGCGCTTTGGCTCTCGGGCTCCGGTCGTGAATCATCCGGGCCACCCACCCCTTGCCCGTGCCGCTCTCACCGGTGAGGAGCACCGTGGTCCGTTCGCTCTGCGCCAGCAGGGCGACCTGGTGCGCGAACTCCTGCATCGCCGACGAGCTTCCCAGCGAATCGAGCCCAGGGCCTGCGGCGGTCTGCTCGAGCAGCGCCTCGTTGACGCGGCGGAGTCGCACTTTGTCGGCAACACGCGCCGTGGCAGCGGCCAGGTGCGCCATGTCCACCGGCTTAGTCAAGAAGTTCTCGGCTCCGAGCTGCATGGCCCGAACTGCCGTCGGCACGTCACTGTTGCCAGTGAGTAGAATGACGGCAGCGTCACGTTGGCGCAGGTGCTCCAGCACCTCCATGCCGTCCATCCCCGGGAGTCGGAGGTCGAGGATGACGACATCGGGTCGCAGCCGGTCGAACGTCGCCAATCCGGCTTCGCCGCTCAGCTCGCGGGTGACCTCGTACCCCATGCGCTCGAAATAGTTACCGATGCCGCGAAGGACGTCGACATCATCGTCGATCAGGAGAACTGAATCAGCCATCTGACACCGAAGGGGGTCGGGGGGACCGGTGTGGAGATGTATGGTCGTTGTGGTACGGCGGACGGCCCAAACTTAGCACTTACTGTCAAAAAAGGGAACAGCCGCAGGTGGGGGGATCAGCCGGGGACTACCACCCTTATAGCGCTGGGGACGACGGTCACGGTAAAGGGGGTTTCACCTGCCGCCTCCCCATCCAGTTGGACCGGCTCCGGCTGGGCCGCCTCCACTCGGATCTCGCGGCCACGCGCAAAGCCGACCAGCCCGTCGGGCCGTGCCGGGCCCCGGGCTCGGAGCAGCTCCCAGACCGCCCGTACGCTCTCGCCGAAGCTGTCGGCCCGCATCACGACGATGTCGAGCAGCCCATCTTCGGGGCTCACGGCCGGGCCTAGTTTGACGTATGGCGGGATGATTTCACCGCAGTTGGCGACCAGGATCATCGCCGCGACGGCCTCATAATCCACCCCGTCGATGATGACGTGGTGCGCGGTGCTGCGCACTTCGGCGATCAGTCGGAGCGTTGTCGCGACGTAGGCTACCATGCCCCAGCGGCGTTTGTGCTCGGACGCGGTACCCGCCATGACGCGAGCATCCATCCCTGCCCCGCACGCGACCGCGAAGTAGTGGACGCCGTCCGGGCGTTCCATGCGACCCAGGTCGAGCCGGCGGGTACGGCCTCGCACCAGAATCTCGGCCGCACGCGCCGGCGAGGCAGGAATCCGGAGGTTGCCGGCCAGCAGGTTTCCGGTGCCACCCCGGATGATGCCCAGAGCGATCTCAGTCCCCACCAGCGCGGCGGCCGCTTGCATGGTCGTGCCGTCTCCTCCGAAAACGGCCACCAGATCCATCGAGTGCTCCCGGCCGTACTCGGCCAGCCGCCGAGCGTCGCCAGCGCCCGCGGTCGCCAGTACTTCGGTCGTCCAGCCAGCGGACTTGAGAGCATCGCGCACCACGGTAACGCCGAGCGGTTCAGTGCGTGCAGCAGCCGGGTTGGTTATGAGGAGAGCACGCGCCACTAAAACTCTCTCTCCCAGAATACGTCGGCGCCGATCTGATAGCGGGCGGTCGTGAAGGTCGAGTTGTAGCCGGCCAGCGAGCAGTTGGTGAAGGTCGGCTCGAAGCTCGTCTGGAAGCGCCAGGCCCGGCTGAAGCGGTACTCAAAGCTGGCGCCGAAATTCTCGGCCCCGAACGGAGTGGCCTGGGCAGCTCCGCCGCAGAATCCCGCGTTGAGCGTGATGAAGCTCTTGGCGCCGACGCGCCATCCGAAGGCGAACCGGCTCACCGCGGCCCCGCCGCCGGTACTCAGGCCGGGCTGGAACTCCACGTAATCGATCGGAACGCCCAGGTCGGAGACCAGGAACCGCTCCACTTCGCTGGAGAATGCGGCCAGCGCGCTCTGCAGCGCCGTCTGCTGACCGGCAGCCACCGCGTCGGAGGCGGGCGCACCAAAGATCAGGTACGACGCAAGGTCGGTCTCCGGAATGGGCGGTCGTACGGTGCTCTCGAGCGCGAGCTTGGGGTTGAACAGCGTGCCCGTGATCTGAGCGATCACCGGGATTTCCTCGTTGGTGCGTACCGTGCGCACGATGTGCCGCGCGCTGATGTTGAGCTCGGCATTCAGATCGGGAGTGCCGAAGTATCGGACGGACCCGCTGTCCACGGTGAAATCGCGGGTGACCGGTCCGATCTTGAGCGCGTACGTTCCGCGCACGGCGTCGAGCGTCCCTACCGGTCGGTACTCGCGCCTCACTTTGTTGACCGTCACCCGGCCGGCCAGCTGGATGTTGGCTTCGGTGGAGCGGAGGAATACGCCGGGGCCCATCGAAAGCTGGAGGTTGTTCACGGTGAGCGAGTCCAGGAACCGGTTCTGGATCTGAGAGCCCAGATTGGCCCGCCGCACGAGCGATGTGTCCACCAGGTCGGCGATCGTGGGATCCTCGAGATTGATCACGTTCTTGTTGATGAGATCGGCGAAATAGAAGACGCCCTCGTCCACGGTGGCCTCGCCCGTGGCCACGGCATCGAGCGCGGGGCCACGCAGTTGGACGTTGCCACTCACCGTTAGGTTGAGAAAGTTGCGGATCTTCAGAGCTTCGAACTGGTGGGCCTCGAGATCAACGTTGAGCAGCGGGTGCGACAGACTGTCGAAGCGGACGCCACCTGTGATCTGGAGCGTCCCCAGTCCGCTGGTGACGAGGGCGTACGGCACCAGCAGTGAGTCACCGCGCAGCTCACCCCGACCGAGGATCGCCGCATACCGAACGCCGATCCCCGGAATGGTCATGGCGCCATGCGTCACGTTGACGAAGCCGCTGATCTCGGGCTTGGCCCAGGTCCCCTTGATCTCGGCGCCCGCGACGAACTGGCCTTCCACATCCTGGATCCCCGAGACCAGTGCCTCGAGCAGACTCAGGTCAGCGCTGTCGGCCCGCGCCCGCACGCTGATCGGGCCGTCGAGCTGTCGCTGCTTG
>Ga0105239_10005914_pt1 | contig 14250 bp, 15 predicted proteins | sample KBSC44metaG_FD_92761 | JGI IMG/M metagenome (GOLD analysis project Ga0105239, IMG submission 92761) | Corn rhizosphere microbial communities from Kellogg Biological Station, Michigan, USA - KBS C4-4 metaG | ecosystem: Host-associated > Plants > Roots > Rhizosphere > Soil | place: Michigan, USA... | reverse complement strand
TGTGCTGTTCGCACTTTTCGGAATCTGGCTACTGCTCGACACGGCGATTGGCCTTCGGTGGGTCGCGCTTTCGGTTACCGGGGCCGTCGCCGTGGCAGCAACGACTGCCCTCGTTCGCAGCCGCCGACAGCATTTCCTGACGCTGGCGCAACTTGAATCGTCGCCCGCGCCCGAGAGTCCGCCCGCTGGCTACTGTCGGCCGAACGAATGACCAGGTTCTAACGGCCGGCTCGCTATCGGGCGCCAACTGCCGAAGAGCACGGCGACAGGGGTCCGGCGCAGCCGCTTGCATGCGCAACTAGCAAACACCGGTTTCCGCTTCCTTTCGCGCCGACGAAGTTGCCCGTGGTGAACATCAGCATTCCTGTGACGAACTGTGTGCAACTTCCGGGAAAGTCACTGGCAGACAACCGTTATTATTTGCTTCGTCGCACCGTAGGATGACGGTGCCGGCACACACCGACGGCGCCGTTAAGACCTGTAGCGGCCTCACGAAACAAAAGGCGGGTTAACTTTTCCGCGGTTTGCACTTGGTTGTTGGCACAACTCTCGCTACGATGATCAGCAAATACGCCGCCCCAGAAACCCGCTCGTCAAGTAAGTGGAGGTCAATTCGATGAGCAAGACGTTCGCCGCCCGGCTAAACCGCCTGTTCGACACGGTTTACCCCCCCGGTCGTGGCCCGCATACGTCCGCTGAAGTCATCGCTGCGCTCAAGGCAGAAGGCGTCACGATGTCGGCTCCGTACCTGTCGCAGCTCCGCTCAGGCAACCGCACCAACCCCTCGGCAGCCACCATGGCCGCCCTTGCCAACTTCTTCCGTATCAAGCCGGCCTACTTCACCGACGACGAGTACTACGAGAAGCTCGACAAGGAATTGACCTGGCTCGCGAATATGCGCGACGAGGGTGTTCGCCGTATTGCGGCGCGCACGGTCGGCCTGTCCGTAGAGGCTCAGCAGGACATTGTTCAGAAGGTCGACGAGCTGCGTCGCCAGGAGCATCTGGACGATTAGCCCGCCGCACTCCGCAACGCGGCGTCCGGCGAATTTGCGGGCTCAGGTCCGCTAGACCCTCCCCTTCTTGGAGAGTGCCAGCTGGCGATATTGCTGTGCGATTTCGAGGATCCATTCGCGATCCGAATATGACGTGGGCTGGCGCAACCAGCCAAGTCCGGGAAAGCTTGCGCGCTTGTCCTCAGGTGCGCCTTCTCGCCCGTCGAAGATCCACTGCGCGATCGTCCGCGCCTGTTCTCGCGGCGGTACCGGTGGCGACTCGAGTTCCGACGCGTCGTCCACGTCATCGAGGTCACCCGTCGCCCGCGCGCCGGTCGCGTCGACAGTTCGCCTCCTCGCGGCATCTGCGGCGGTGGCCTCCAGAAACAGTGCGTCGGAGATCAGCGACATTCGTTCGGCGACCCGGAACACCAGCGGGCCGCGGGGGCGTACGCCGATCCCGACGTCGGGATGTCGTCGTCCGAGCTCGGTCAGCAACGGCTGAATAGTGCGCAGCTCGTAGCGTGCGCCGAACCAATCCTCGATGCTGGGCAGCAAGGACCCTGCGGCGACGATCAGCATCGCGCAGCCCAGCAGGGTGGCGGCAGCCCCGACGCCGACGAGCTCGGTGTTACCCACCGCCCGCAGCAGGAAGAACGCGGACGCGAGCACGATCAGCACGATGCCGAGCGTGAAGATGAACAGCGCACGGCCGCGACGGGTGCGGTTGGAGTGACGCATGCCTGCCCACGACACGAGCGTCAGCGCCAACAACACGTAGAGCAGCGACAGCAGCCACGGCAACCTTCCGTCGCTGGAGCCTAGGTTCCGCTTGAGGTATTCCTCGGGCGCCATCTCGGGTTGCTGGCCCGCGGCGAAGAAGATGACCAAGCTCACGACCGCGGTAACCGCGGCAACGCCGTACTGCGCGATAGCAATTTTGCGACTGGTGGAAGGCGACCGCTCCGACGCCACCGTCGTGATCATCACGCAGCTGCCCGCAGCGCAGGCGATCAATGCGACCTGGGACAGCCCCATCGCAATGTTCGGCCAGTGCAGCACGGTGTCGATCAGCAGCGTCAGTGGCTGCCAATTCAGCGCGGCCACCAAACCGAGGCTGCCGAGTGCGAGGATCATCGCGGTGCTCACCAGCGATTGCTTGTTGACGAGGGCCCAGCCGATACGCAGACCGGTAGCCAATCCGAGCAGACCGGCGATCACCCAGATGATCAACCAAATGCCTCTCCGAGTCGGACCTGAACGATCGAGGAGCGATCCGACGGCAGCCGACCAAGGCGGTAGATGAGCAGTGCAGCGAAGTCTTCGGCCTCCTGCTCGGCGTCCTCACCGGCGGGACCCATGCAGCCGGTCCGCTGGTTGAGCATGTAGCCGATCAGGTCGGAGCTCGCCATCTCTGTGTTTTGACGGGCTGCCTGGACGACAGGTATCCCCTCGTGGCCGAGCACGAGGTGCCCGAGCTCGTGGGCCAGAGTGCGATCCCAGGCGGGTAGGCCCTTCTGGATCAAAAAGACGTCACGGTCGGCGTGTTGGCGCCACTGCCCGCACACACCGGGAGGCAGATCGGCCATCTTGAGTTCGATCGGCCGGTTGCGATCCTCGCTCACGGCATCGACGAGGCGGGGCAATGACACTTCCCCGCGTCGAGGGGCCAGATCGAGCACCGCACTGACGGCGCGGGTGACGCGGCGACTGGCAGGCATACAACCCCCTTTCGACGGATCCACTATGCGCTGTCCGCCCCCTCAAGGGCGGGCAGTTTGTCAGTTCACAAACCGTGCGGCACCGTTTGTATGTACCGCATGGCCCGCCTTCGCCTGGCGATATCCAACTAGTCCCCCGGCGCCGGTGAGTACTAGCATGCCCGCTACGCCGGGCACTGCCAAGGCCGCTACCTGGGATAACCCGGCATTCCGCAAATATTCGGTGTAACCGATCCGGAACGAGGACGGCGGCAGCTTTACGTTGCTGCCGACGTGGGCCGGTAACGGTTCGCGACCTGCGGGCGGCTCGGCTGTGACGCCGCGCGGTGCCGACGGCAACGACGGCGCCCTGGGTGCCGGGGCCCCACCGCCGCCTCCCAGCCCAAGGCCCGAAGGCGCGACGATAACCGGCAGGGTGATCGGCTGCACCGGCAGTTGTGCGGCCGCGGCGCCGACGCCCGGGACGGCGTCGAGCACAGATGGTTCCGCGGCAGGCGGGAGCTGTACCTCCGCCGGCGGTCGTGGAATGCCGGGCGGCACCTCGATGGCACCCCCTCCGCCTCCGCCGCCACCAACGCTGCCACTACCACCTGGTGGGGGCAGCCCGAGCCCACCGCGCGTCGTGGTTGGCGTCGTGGTCTCGGTCGTCTTACTGGTCGTTGTCGTCGGACTGGTCGTTGTCGTCGGACTGGTCGTCGTCGTCTTACTGGTCGTTGTCGTCGGACTGGTCGTCGTCGTCGGACTGGTCGTCGTCGTCGGACTGGTCGTCGTCGTCGACGGACTGGTCGTCGTCACATAAGTCGTCGTCACAGCAGTCGTCGCCGGCGGCTCGCTGGTCGACTCATAGGTCGTCGATGGCGACGGTTCCGGTGTTGGTGTTGGTGTTGGCGTCGTCGGCTTCGTCGTTCGTGCCAGCTTCGTCGGCTCACTTGACTCCGAGCTCCCACCACAGTGTCGGGCGTTTCCGTTGCGCTTGCCGTTGCCGCAGTTGCCGTTACTCGGATTTCCGCCGTTGCCGGGCTTGCCGGTTTCGGTGTCGGGCTTTTCGTCCGTCTTCGTCGCAGGGCTGCCGCTGCCGTCGGGATCGGTCTTCGGCCCCTTGCCTGGATCCTCACTCGAGTGATCGCCGGGAACATTGGGCGCGGGGTCGGCGAGGGCCAAGGCTCCGCCCAGGCCACACAGGAATAGGCCGGACGCCACGACGCAGGCGGACGCGGCGCCAAGCACACGCGAACCCACGTCGTATCCATCCTTCAAGGCGTCACCAGCCAACTAGTCATAGAGTCCGATAATTCTGGCACAAACCAGCCCGAACGGTTTGCTGTGGATTTGAATCTACTCGGGGCCGAGACACACCGATACCGCAGACGATCCGGAAGATAGGGTTGGGCTGCAGCATTACTTCTATGTCATGATCGTCGACGAGATGACCCGGAGGCCGGCCGGATGAGCCTGTTCAAGCGCAAAAGCCGCGCCACCCGCCGCGCCGAGGCCCGAGCCATCAAAGCCAAGGCCAAACTCGAGGCCAAGCTCGCTGCGAAGAACGAGGCCCGTCGCATCAAGACGCAGCATCAAGCCGAAACCAGGGCCCTCAAGTCGCAACTCAAGGCGCAGCGCGACAGCGACAAGGCCGCACTCAAGGTTGCTCAGACCCAGCTGAAGGCGGCACGTGAAGGAAAGTTGTTCTCCCCTACGCGGATTCGACGCGTGCTCACCGTGAGCCGACTGCTCGCACCGGTCGTGGTGCCGCTCGTCTATCGCGCCGCCATCGCCGCGCGCGGCTTCCTAGACGAACGCAAGGCCGACCGACTCGGCGTCCCGCTCAGCCAGCTCGGTCAGTTCTCCGGCCACGGGGCGCAACTGTCGGCGCGGGTCGCGGGAGCCGAGCAGTCGCTGCGCCTGGTCGCAGAGAAGAAGCCGAAGGACGCCGAGACCAAGCAGTTCGTGGCCGCGATCACCGAGCGGCTCAGTGACCTCTCGGCCGCGGTCACGGCCGCCGAGAACATGCCGACATCGCGCCGGCGCGCCGCGCACGCGGCGATCGCCGAGCAGCTCGACGCCGTCGATGCCGACTTGATGGCCCGGTTGGGGCTGGTCTGACCAACGTGTCCACCGCCGGCCCCACAGCGCGCCTCCGTGGCACGGCCGCGGGGCTGCTGACTGCGGCGCTAGCGGTGGCCGCCCACTCGGTGGGCAGCGGGGCGCCCCCGACTGGTGCGGTCGTGGCTCAACTGGCTGTGCTGGCGGCGACGGTCGGTGCGCTCGCCGCGACCATCGCTCGCGCCTCCGACGCCAGGATCCTGCTCGGCCTGCTCGCGGCAGGGCAGGCGTGCGGTCACCTAGTTCTCAGCGTCGTCGGGCACAGCCACCCGGCGGCCGCAGCGCCGCCTGCCTCGGCGATGCTGGCCGCGCATGTGGTGGCGGTCGGTGCAGGCGCGCTTCTGATCGCCGCGAGCGATCACCTCTGCCGAGCCATATCCCGTGCGGTTCGCGCCGCAGTCCGGATCGTCGCCACGCCCGTCGCCGTCGCACCCGTTGTACTGGTCGGCGAGGCCGATCAGCCGCTGCGGTCGGCACTTCTGCTCGCCGCGTCGGTGTCGCACCGGGGTCCGCCGGTCAGCCTGCATCGCTGACCGACATCCCAACGACACCAGAAAGCCACAATCGAATGCGATTCAATACCCGGGCGTGTTCGCGCGCCCTCATCACCGCTGCCGCCACCGCGGCGGCGATGTCCGTCGGTCTGCTGGCCGGCGCCGCGCCTGCGTGGGCTCATGTCCACGCCGACGCGGACAACCCCACCCCCGGCTCCTACTCGGTAGTCACCTTCAGAGTGCCCAACGAGTCTGAGAAGGGCGCCCTTACAACACAATTGAGCGTCGTCCTGCCCAACGTGGCGTCCGCAAGCACGGAGGCGATGCCAGGCTGGACCGCCCAGCTGGATCGAGATGCCGCCGCGGGCACGGTCCGTTCTGTCACGTGGACAGCTGCACCCGGAACCGGCATCGCGGCGGACCAGTTCGCACTGTTCCGTATCTCGGTGCAGCTGCCCGACACTCCGACGGTCAGCCTGCCCGCCACGCAGACGTATTCGGACGGGACGATCGTGAAGTGGGATCAACCGACGCCGCCCGGCGGAGCTGAACCCGAGCACCCGGCGCCGGAGATCGCTCTCACTGGTGCCAAGGCCGATGCCGGCGACGACCATCCGATGCCGGTGGCGCAAACGGCGGTCGCGCAAGCCGCGGCTCAGTCTGCGGCTGACAACACGGCGCGCTGGCTCGCGGGCAGCGCTCTGGCGGTCGCCGCCATTGCGGTGGTGACCGCCCTACTGGTGCGACGGCGAGCATGAATCGCGTTATCGCGACGCTGGTCCTGGCCATCTCGCTCGCCGCGGCGGCGGTGGCCGGGGCCGGCGTTGCGTCCGCGCACGCGGTCCGCGTCGCAACCGACCCCGTCGAGAACACCGAATTGAACCAGGGGCCGCAGAAAGTCAGCGCGACGTTCAACGAGGCGCTGCAACCCCAGTTCGCCGCAATGACGGTCGTCGGCCCCGACGGCAACCTGTGGTCGACGGGCGACCCGCGGGTGGACGGCGCCGTCGTCAGCGTCGGCGTGCGACCGCTGGGCCCGTCCGGCACCTACACGGTGAATTACCGGGTGACGTCGGCGGACGGCCACGTGGTCTCAGGGTCGTGGTCGTTCAAGCTCACGGTGTCCGGCACGGGCACGCCCGGTCCGTCGGCGTCTGCGACGACCCCCTCGAGTTACGGCATTCCGGTCTGGCCGTTCTTCGTCGCTGCCGGACTGATCGTGACCGCTGGCGCGGTTTGGGCGGTGCGACGGCAGAGGTGACCCGGCAACGGGCGGTGGCCGGTGCAGCACTGGTCGTCGCGGTATCCGCGGCGGTCGCATGGGCGCTGGCGTGGCAGCAGAATTCGCTGGCGGCGACGCTGGTCCGCGCGGCGGCCGACGTCTTGGCTGTCGTTGCGTTGGGCCTGACAGCGGTGCCGATGCTCGACATCGACCGCTACCGCGGTGAGCTGATCCGCCGCGCCACCGTCCCGTTGACTATCGCAGGCGCCCTCTGGCTGGTCGCCGAGCTGCTCCGGTTGGTCGTGGAGGCTGCGCAGGCCGCAGCGATTCCGATGTCCCGGCTGGGTGTCGACACCGCTGCCGAGTTCGCCCTGCACACTGCGCCCGGACGGTCAGGCCTGTTCAGCGCGGCAGCTGCGGGGTTGGTGTGTCTGGTCGTCATGGCTGCGCCGCGTACGGCGTCGACGAACGTTGCGGTCGCGGGTCTCGCAGCGGCCGGCGTGGCGGCGCGGCCACTCACCGGCCATCTCTCCGATAGCGCACTAGGAGGCACGGCCGTCGCTGTGCACAGCCTGGCGGCCGCCCTGTGGTGCGGCGCACTGGCCGCGCTCGTGCTCACCGTTGAGCACCGCGGCCAGTGGGCCCGTGTGTTGCCGAGGTTCTCGCAGCTGTCACTGGCGTGCGTGGCCGCACTGCTGGTGGGCGGTGTGGTCGGGGCGGTCATGACGCTCGGCTCGCCGAGTGCGCTGTATGCGACGGGGTACGGCCGGCTGTTGTCGGCGAAGGTCGTAGTCACGGTGCTGCTCGTCGCGTTGGCGTACCGCAACCGGACGATGTGGCTGCCCGCCGCACGATCGCACCGGGCCACGGCGCTGGTGTCACGGTCACGGGCACTGTTCGAACTGGCGCTCATGGCCGTCGCGCTCACGCTGGCGGCCGCACTGGCCGTGACCGGTTAGCCGCCATTTCCGGCCTGGCATGATGGGAGCCACTGCCGGGTAGACGAAACAGGCGCAAAGGAGCAGCCAAATGGCAGACCAGCAGGATCGACCCGACGAGAAGGCTGACGCCGCAGCACCGGCAGCCGAGCCGGCGTCGTCCGCACCAAGCCCCGATCAGGTCCCGCCTGCCGAACCCCCCGCACCGCCTGCCAAGGCGGCGAAGAAGGCGCCCGCCAAGGCGGCTAAGAAAGCACCGGCCAAGGCCGCCAAGAAGACACCGGCGAAGAAGGCACCCGCCAAGAAGGCCCCAGCGAAGAAGGCACCGCCGAAGACCGCACCCGCGGCCCCGAGACTGGCCGACACCAACGGCGATCTCACGTCGGCCGCGAAAGAGGCTGCGGCGCATGCGAAATCCACTGTCGCGAGCGCGCCCAACCCCGTCTCTGGTCCTGCTCCAGTGCCGTTGATCGGACCCGAGCCGTCACGACTGGCGATCGTCGCCGCCATCGCCGCCGGTGTGCTGGCGATAATCGTCGTGCTTCTTGCCCGCAGGCACTCAGACGACTGATGAAATCGGCTTGACCCTGACGCGACGTCAGCGTCCGATAGTGGCGGCCGACGAACAGTTCACCCGCTACTGCGACGACGTCGACCCGGGGACGGCGCAGTTCCTGCACGACATCGTGGTCGCGAAGTTACGCTGAGGCTCCTGTAACCCGCGATCAGCGAGGTTTGGGGGGCCATGGCTGGGAATCCACCATCAGGCACGGTGACGTTCTTGCTCACCGATCTCGAGGGGTCCACCCGCATGTGGGAGCAGGATCCCGAGGCGATGAAGGCCGCGATGGTTCGCCACGACGAAATCCTCGAGAAGACGTTCGCGGAGACCCGCGGATTCGTGTTCTCTCGGATGGGTGACGGGATGGCGGCTGCGTTCGCGACGGCACGGGACGCCATCACCGCGGCGGCGGCGATCCAGCAAGCGCTCGCGTCGGAGCCCTGGCGCACCGTGCGCCCATTGCGGGCCCGCATCGGCCTGCACACCGACGAGGCCGTGATCGTCGATGACACCGGCTACGCCAGCCTGCCGATCAATCGGTGCGCACGCTTGATGACAGCGGCCCATGGCGGACAGACCGTCGTATCCGGCGCCACAGAGATGCTGATGCGCGGTCAGCGCCCTGACGGTATCGAGCTCGTCGATCTTGGCGAACACCGGCTGCGTGATCTCGGCCAGCCCACTCGCATTTTCGAGCTCGTCGGCGACGGCGCCCGTGAGAAATTCCCACCGCTGCGGACTTTGGATTCCTTCCCGGGAAACCTTCCCGCACAGGTCAGTTCGTTCATCGGGCGCAAGGATGACGTGGCACGGGTAGCGCGAGCACTCGATACGTCACGGGTCGTGACCGTCACCGGCGTCGGCGGAGTCGGCAAGACCCGCTTGGCATTACAGGTCGCCGCCGACGTGCTGCCACACTACCGTGACGGGGCTTGGCTGGTGGAACTCGCATCTGTTCGTGACGTGGCAGGGGTGGTGGGCGCCGTCGCGGAGATGTTCCGCTTCACCGGCCGCAGTGGGCAATCGCTCGAGGACTCCCTGCTCGAGATGTTGGCTCAGAAGCAGACGCTGCTGGTGGTGGACAACTGCGAGCATGTGCTCGGCTCGGTGGCCCGGCTCGTGAGCGCCATAGAGCGGAAGTGCCCCGGCATCGTGGTGCTCGCCACCAGTCGGGAAGGACTGGCGATCGACGGCGAACAGCTTCTTGCACTTCCTCCCCTGGAGGCCGGTGGGCCAGGCGAAGACATCGAGCGACTGATACACGCCGACGCGATCAGCCTGTTTGTGGAGCGAGCACGGCAAGTCAAGGCGGATTTCGCGTTGAACGACAACAACTCTCGCGCGGTCGTCGATATCTGCCAGCGCCTCGACGGCGTCCCACTCGCCATCGAACTTGCGGCGGCGCGGGTGATGGCGTTGAGTCCGGCCGAACTGCTGCGTCGGCTCGACCGCCGATTCCAGGTGCTTTCCGGCGGACGCCGAAGCGCGATCGAGCGGCACGCCACGTTACGGGCCGCGATCGACTGGTCCTACGACCTGCTGGACAGTGCCGAGCAGCGACTGCTGGCTCGCCTTGCGGTGTTCTCGGGTGGCTGCACACTCGAGGCCATCGAGGAGGTCTGCAGCGGCGATCCTGTCGAGCGGGACGCGGTCATGGATCTGGTCGCCGGTCTGGTTGCCCGCTCACTCGTGGTCGCGGAAGACAGCGATCTGGGCACGCGGTATCGAATGCTGGAGACCATTCGCCAATATGGGGAGGAGCGCCTCGCTGCTTCCGGCGAGACGGATGCGGTGCTGCTACGGCACGCCGCGTTCTACGCACAATTCTCTGCTCGTGCTGCCGAAAAGACCTACGGGCCAGACCAACTCGTCTGGGCACGACAAATCAAGCTCGAGCGAGACAACTTTCTCGCTGCCCTGGCGAATGCCGTCGATTCCGGCGACGCTTCAGTGGCCGTTGAGTTGGTGGCGAGCTATCCCATCCAATCGAGGGCCGAGGGACCAACCGGCGAGCTACTCGTTGTAGATGTGGCGCCTGTACTCGGCATGCCCGGAGCATCCGCACAGCCGGGATATCCCTCCGCGCTGGTGGTGGCAGCCTATAAGGCGCAGTCGATCGGCGACTGGCAGCGCGTCGACGAGCTATGCCAGCAGGCGCTGGAGGCTGGGGAAAGACTCGGCGCGTTTCACGGCCCGAGGATTGAGATGGAAACCTGTAGTTTGCAGGCGCAAAACTCGCTGGCGGCCGGCGCCTATGCCGATGCGGTTTCGGCGTACGCACGAGCCGCCGAACTGGCCAACGGCGATGGGTATCCCGGCCTGGCGGCAATCTTTTTGGCCTACAAGGTCAGTTGTGCGCTTCTCGGGGGCACCGCGGCCGAGGAAATGGAGCCGACGGTAGAGGAATCTGTCACGTTGGCGCGACGCTCCGGGATGCCCGGCGCCATGGTCATCAGCCTCAACTCACTGGCGATGACGCTAGCCGAGCGTGATCCCAATCGGGCCAAAGCAGTTCTCCGCGAGAGCATTGAACTCGCTAGCTCGCCCGGCCAAGAAGTGGCGACGGGTTTCCTCACCGCCTCCCTGGTCGCCACGAGGCTCGGTGACTGGAACGTCGCGCTAGCACTTGCAGCTCGGACCATGGTGCTGTGGCGCTGGGTCAGGACAGTGATGGCCGCCGCACCCAGTCTGGGCGTATGTGCGCGGGCGCTCGCTGAAGATCGGCCCGAAGTGGCCGGGGTCTTGCGTGGTGCGGCCTACGCCGCCTACCGGCGCGGGAGCACTGGACAATCCTCGCCAGACAAGGAACGAGGCAATCCCAGCGTCAACTATCTTCTCCAGGCGTTGCGCGAGGCAGGCGACATCATCACCGCTGCACTTGGTGAGGAGCGCCGGCAGCGCCTGCGTACCGAAGGCGCGGCACTGACGATGGACGAAGCCGTGTCATACGCACTGGCCAACATCGACGCCGAGCTACTTACCGGCCCCATCCCACTGACGCGGGCCTAGAACGATGACCGCGCAACCGCCGTCGGGCACCGTGACCTTCCTCCTCACTGACCTCGAGGGCTCCACCCGGATGTGGGAGCAGGATCCCATTGCGATGAAGGCGACGTCGACTACTACGGTCAAACGGTTCCCGAAGGCAGCGTCATGATGATGCTCATCGCCTCGGCCTGCCGCGACCATCGCCAGTACCCGCCGGACGGCGACGCCTTCGCCATTCACCGCGAGCAGCGCCAGCATCTCGCGTTCGGTGTCGGCATCCACTACTGCCTGGGCGCGTCGCTCGCTCGTCTAGAGGGATCCATCGCCCTCGAAGAGATCCTCAAGCGATTTCCAGAATGGGACGTCGACCTTGACAGTGCGCGTTGGTCGTCGGCGTCTGCGGCCCGGGGCTGGGAAACCATGCCCGCATTGCTCCCTCGCTAGCATCGAGCGGTGACCGTAGCACCCCGCCTCACCGCTGACCTCGTCGACGAAATCGGCCCCGACGTCCGCAGCTGCGATCTGCAGTTCGGCCAATACGGCGGCAGGTCGCAGTTCGCGGGGCCGATCGCGACGGTGCGGTGTTTCCAGGACAACGCGCTACTGAAATCGGTGCTGTCCGAGCCCGGCGACGGCGGGGTGCTGGTGATCGACGGCGACGGCTCGCTGCACAGCGCGCTGGTCGGCGACCTCATCGCGGGCCTGGGCGTCGAGAACGGCTGGGCCGGTCTGATCATCAACGGCGCGGTACGCGACGTCGCGACACTGCGCACACTGGAGCTCGGCATCAAGGCGCTCGGCACCAATCCGCGCAAGAGCACCAAGACCGGCGACGGCCAGCGCGACGTCGCCGTCGAGTTCGGCGGAGTCGTGTTCGTCCCAGGCGAGATCGCCTACAGCGATGACGACGGCATTGTCGTCGTCGCCGCAGGCTGAGCGATTAGGCCGAAACTGCCTCCACCGCACGGTGTTTGGTGAACTGCAGCGCTTTGTCGTCCACCTTGCCATGCCGAATGAGCCGCAGATCCAGCAGATAGTTCTGCTTGAGCCGCCACGGGGCGACGTGACCGGCCTTCGGCAGGTAGTCGAGCGCGCGCAGCACGTAACCAGGGGTGAAGTCCATCAGGGGCCGCTCGTCGACGGAGTTGCCCGGATGCTGCGGCTCGACGGTGTCAAAGCCGTTGGCGTCCATGTAATTCAGCACACGGCAGACGAACTCCGACACCAGGTCGGCCTTCAGCGTCCACGACGCGTTGGTGTAGCCGATCGTGAAGGCCATGTTCGGCATGTGCGTCAACATCATGCCCTTGTAGGCCATGGTGTCGTGCACGTCGACCGGCAAGCCATTGCGAGAGATCGCCGCGCCGCCGAACAGCTGCATGTTCAGACCCGTTGCGGTGACGATGATGTCGGCCTGCAGCTGCTCACCTGAGGTCAGCTTGATGCCGGTCTTGGTGAAGCGCTCGATCGTATCGGTGAGAACGTCGGCCTTGCCCTTCTTGATGGTCTTGAACAGGTCGCCGTTGGGCGCCAGGCACAGCCGCTCGTCCCACGGGTTGTAGCGCGGGCCGAAGTGCTTCTCGACGTCATAGCCCTCGGGCAACCGCCGCTCGGCCATGGTCATCAGCGTCTTGCGCATGAACTTCGGGAACCGCCGCGCGATCCGGTACTGCGCCGACTGGAACAGGATGCTCTTCCACCGGTTGACGACATACGCAGGCTTCGCAGGCAGCGTGTTGTTCATCCTGATACTGAACGGGTCGACGTCGGGCAGCGAGCCGATGTACGTCGGCGAACGCTGCAGCATCGTCACGTGTCCGGCGCCCGAATTGGCAAGGGCCGGAATCAACGTCACCGCGGTCGCGCCACTGCCGATGACAACGATCTTCTTGCCCTCGTAGTCGAGGTCCTCCGGCCAGTGCTGCGGATGGATGATCGTGCCCTCGAAGTCGTCGGAACCGGCGAACTCCGGCGAGTAGCCCCGGTCGTAGTTGTAGTAGCCGCTGCACGCGAACAGGAACGAGGCTTTGATCTCGACCTCCTCGCCGTCGCGCTCGACGCGCAGGGTCCACCGATTCTCGGCGTCGGACCAGTCGGCGCCGGCCACCTTGTGCCCGTACCGGATGTGCTTGTCGATGCCGTACTCGGCGACCGTCTCCTTCAGGTAGGCCATGATCGACGGACCGTCGGCGATGGCCTTCTCAGACGTCCACGGCTTGAAGCGGAAGCCGAGCGTGAACATGTCGGAGTCCGAGCGGATGCCCGGGTACTTGAACAGGTCCCAGGTACCGCCGAGGTTGTCCCGGCGCTCCAGGATCACATAGCTCTTGCCGGGGCAGCGGTCCTGTAGATGCCAGGCGGCACTGATGCCGGAGATGCCGGCTCCGACGACGACAACGTCGACAAATTCGGTCATGTTGTAAAGTTATCAACACTGTGTCGAGTGAGTCAACGATGTGTTGAGAAACTCGACATGACGTAAAGTAGTGCCCCGTGACCACCGTCAGCCAGCCGCGCGCCGCCCGCGGTCGCCGCGCCGCCCGCCCGTCGGGCGACGATCGTGAGCTGGCGATTCTCTCCACGCTGGAGCGGCTGCTGGAGGACCGGCCTTTCGCCGAGATCTCGGTCGACGACCTCGCAAGGGGCGCCGGCATCTCCCGTCCGACCTTCTACTTCTATTTCCCGTCAAAGGACGCGGTGCTGCTGACGCTGTTCGAGCGAGTATTGGCCCAGGCTGACGCCACGTTCGAGGGTCGGGACGACTACACCGTCGATCCCGCCAAGGCATGGCGCGACGGTATCTACGCCTTCTTCGAACCCCTGCGAACCCACCTCGCCGTTGCTCTCGCCGGTGTGGCGGCCACCGTAACCAACGCCGAGATCCGCGAGCTCTGGTCGACGTTCATGCAGAAGTGGGTCGATCGCACAGCCGCGGTCATCACCGCCGAACGGGCCCGCGGGGCGGCGCCGGAAACCGTGCCGGCTCAGGACCTGGCCGCCGCGCTGAATCTGATGAACGAGCGGACCATGTTCGCCTCGTACACGGCCCAGAAACCGGCCATCGCCGAAGACGCGGCGCTCGACACCGTCGTGCACATCTGGATTACCAGCATCTACGGCGAGACCCGCTGACTCGTCGGACCTCGATGCGAACATATATTCGTGTCCAGGGCCGCGGCAGGTTCCTATTCGGCGGCTCAGCCGCCGACCATCCTCCACGCCGACCTCGAT
>Ga0105239_10005911_pt1 | contig 14252 bp, 11 predicted proteins | sample KBSC44metaG_FD_92761 | JGI IMG/M metagenome (GOLD analysis project Ga0105239, IMG submission 92761) | Corn rhizosphere microbial communities from Kellogg Biological Station, Michigan, USA - KBS C4-4 metaG | ecosystem: Host-associated > Plants > Roots > Rhizosphere > Soil | place: Michigan, USA... | reverse complement strand
GTGGGCGCCGACGTGCGGCGGGTGCGACAAGGCATCGGCAGCGATCGCCGAATCGGGCCGGCCTTCCTTTTTCCGGGCCCGGGATACGGTGGATCGTGTTTCCCGAAGGACGTCAAGGCGCTCATCCGCTCCGGCACCGACGTGGGCGTGCGGTTCGACCTGCTCGAGTCGGTGGAGGCGATCAATGAACGCCAGAAGCTGCTCTTGTTCCGCAAGGTGGTGAAGTCGCTCGGCGAGGGGCTCTCCGGGACTCGGATCGGCATCTGGGGACTCGCCTTCAAAGCGGGGACCGACGACATGCGGGAGAGTCCGTCGATTCCGCTGGTTCGGTCTCTCGTGGGCCGCGGCGCGAAGGTGCTTGCCCACGATCCGGAGGCGCACGATACCGCCCGCGCGGTCTTCTCCGAAACCGTGCAATACGTGAAAGACCCCTACGAAGCCATCGATGACGCCAGCGCGCTGGTGATCGTCACCGAGTGGCTGGTCTATCGCAATCCGGACTTCGACCGCATGAAGAAAGTATTACGCCGGCCGCTCGTCATCGATGGGCGGAATCTCTACGACCCGACCCGGATGGCGGCCCTCGGTTTCGAGTATCACGGGATCGGGACCCGGCCGTGAGAGTCCTGATTACCGGAGCGGCAGGTTTTCTGGGGTCGCACCTCGCCGATCGTTTCATCGCGGACGGCCATCACGTCATCGGCACGGACAACTTCATCACGGGCAGCCCGGAGAACGTGGCTCACCTGATGGGGCACGACCGGTTTCGGTTCATCCAGCACGATGTCACCAACTATCTCTATGTCGAGGGGACCCTCGATGGCGTGCTCCACTTTGCTTCTCCCGCGAGCCCCATCGACTATCTCGAGCTGCCCATCCAGACGCTCAAGGTCGGCTCCCTCGGCAGTCATAAGGCGCTCGGCCTTGCCAAGGCAAAAGGTGCGCGGTTCCTGCTCGCGTCCACTTCCGAGGTATACGGCGATCCGCAGGTGCATCCCCAGCCGGAGACCTATTGGGGGCACGTCAACCCCGTCGGTCCCCGCGGCGTCTACGATGAGGCCAAGCGTTTCGCTGAAGCGCTCACCATGGCGTACCACCGATACCATGGGCTCGAAACCCGCATTGTCCGGATCTTCAATACGTACGGACCCCGGATGCGGGCTCGCGATGGCCGGGTCGTCTCCAACTTCATCGTTCAGGCATTGAAGGGTGAGCCGCTCACGGTCTATGGGGATGGTTCCCAGACTCGCTCGTTCTGCTACGCGTCGGACCTGATCGAAGGGATCTACCGCCTCTTCGCAAGCGATCGGAGCGAGCCCACCAACATCGGAAACCCGAACGAATTCACCGTGAAGGCGCTGGCGGAGCGGGTGCTGCAGCTCACCGGCGCGCGCTCGAAACTGGTCCAGCGCCCGCTCCCCACCGATGACCCCAAGGTGCGACAGCCGGACATCTCGGTGGCCCGGCAGGTGCTCCAGTGGGAGCCCCTGGTGAGCCTGGACGAAGGTCTCGAGCGCACCATCGGCTTCTTCCGCGCCCAGCTCGCGGCATGACCCGCGTCCTGGTCACGGGGGCGGCCGGGTTCATTGGCTCTCATCTGGTCGAGGCATTGGCTGGCCGGGGCGATGATGTGGTCGGGGTCGATAATTTCGATCCCTTCTATCCGCGCGCCATGAAAGAGCGCAACCTGCGCGAGATCGGAGAACGGCCCGGATTCTGTTTCCATGAGCTGGACATGCTCGAGGTGGAGGCGCTCGCCCGGCTGCTCAGGCCCGACACCGTCCTGATCCATCTCGCCGGCAAGGCCGGAGTGCGACCGTCCATTGCCGATCCCGTCGGATATGCCCGTGCCAACGTCGGTGGGACGGCGGCGGTGCTCGAGGCGGCGCGTCGCGCCGGTGTGCGCCGAGTGGTGTACGGCTCGTCCTCGTCGGTGTACGGTGACAGCACGCCGACGCCGTTCCGGGAAGATGCCGTGGCCGTGGAGCCTGTATCGCCCTACGCCGCCACCAAGCGGGCGGGCGAGCTGTTGGTGCATGCGCAGGCGCAGGTTCAGGGACTCCAGGTGGCATCGCTCCGGTTTTTCACGGTCTTCGGCCCACGCCAGCGGCCCGATCTCGCAATCCATTCGTTTGCTCGGCGCATGTCCGAAGGCCGGCCTCTGACCCTCTTCGGCGACGGCACCCAATCACGCGACTACACCTACTGCGACGATATCGTAGCCGGCGTGCTCGCAGCCATTGACTGGACCGCGAACGCGCCGGTAGGCATGGAGATCTTCAATCTCGGCGGAAGCCGCCCTGTGGCCCTCAAGCAGTTGGTGGCCACGTTATCGACGGCGCTCGGCATCCAACCGGTCATCGAGTGGGCGCCGATGCAGCCGGGGGATGTTCAACAGACCTGGGCCGACGTGAGTAAGTCGGCCCGAGTGCTCGGCTACGCGCCGCAGACGCGGCTCGAGGAAGGGATCGATCGGTTCGTCACCTGGTTTCGGGGGGCTTATGTACGGGAACGCTGATCACCTGCTGGCCCGCGCCCGCGAACGGTTTGCGACGGGCGATTCGTTCGGCACGCTGTACTTGATCGACGAGCTGCTCGAGAGCGAGCCCGGATTTGCCGACGCGCACCAGCTGCGGGGTGTTGCCCTGGCCCTCCTGGGCCGCCCGGAAGAGGCGCTCTCGGCATTCGACGCGGCCCTTGAGCGGAATCCCGGCTACGTCGAGGCACTGATCCACCGCGGGCTCGTGCTGGCCGATCTGGGTCGAAACGATGAAGCCGAAGCAAGCTTCCGTCGCGCCACCGACGAGCATGTCGACGGCGGCCACTTCCCTCGCGTGGTCGCTGGCCGGCTCGCGAATCTGCACGCCGAGCTGGGCGAGGCGTACGCCGAGGCCGGCGCGCATCACGAGGCAGCCGGCGAATATCAGCGGGCGCTCAAGCTGGGCCCCGAGTTCCATGATCTCCGCCACCGGCTGGGTAAGCACCTTCTCGCTGCCGGCCGCTACCTCGAAGCCCGAGAGGAGCTGGAGCAGGTCCTGCGCGCCCGGCCCGAGCTAGAAGATGCGCGCACGTCGCTGGGGCTCGCGTGCTATCTGTCCGGTGACACCGACGGCGCCCGCGAGGTCTGGCGCGAGTGCCGCGACCGTCGCCCCGCGGATGCTCGGGTGGAAGCCTACCTCGCAATGGTGGAGCGGGTTCCGCGGTGAGACGCTGGCAGGTCGCGTTACTGCTGGGACTGATGGCGTGCGGCTCGAGCCGGGCTCCGGAGCTGGCCGGCGATCGGGAGTACGCTGCGGGCCGGTATTCGGCGGCGCTCACCGAATACCGGGCTGCCACGGGCCGCAACACGCCCGCACGGCTCTGGGCCAAGTTGGGTGTCGCTGCCCTCCACGCCAACGACCTGCGTGCGGCAGCGGAAGCCTATCGCCGGCTAGCCGTGGAAGACGACTCCCGCTCCGACGAGGCGGCAGAGGGGCTCGACCTGGTTGCTCGCGCGGCGGCGCGTGGGGATGATGCCGGGGCATTGCGCGACGCGGTGCTCGGGCTCCAGGCGGTGGCCCCCGAGCGGCCGATCGCCCGTTATGCGCTGGCGCTGGTCCAGCGGGCCGGTGGCGCCGGCAGCGACGCCGCTGCGCTTCTGCCGGCTGCCATGGCCGCCGCGCCCGACGCGGTCACTTTCGACTCGTTGCTGGGAGCCTATGCAGTGACGTTGCAGGCGAGCGGCGGCTGCGAGCCTGCCGCGCCGGTCTACCGGGCGGTTCTTCGGAGAACTCGCGACGGCGGGGTTCGGGGACGAGTCGGAGCGGGTCTCGCGACCTGCGCACTCAGCCTGGGACTCGCCGCGCTCGGTGGGGGCCGGCCGGATGACGCTGCGGCCTGGTTCACTCAGGCGGTTCGGGTGGATTCGACTACATGGACCGGGCGTCGCGCGCTGATCGGCCTTGGCGATGCCCGAGTGGGGCAGGGCGACATCTTCGGCGCCGCGATCGCCTTTCAATCCGTGCTGGACGGGCGCCCCGGCAGCGCCGATTCGTTGACCCAAATCGCGGCGGACCGGCTGCGTTCATTGGGAGCGGCGGGCCCCATCGGCGCTCCCGTAGATAGTGGAAAAGGGCGGTCGCGGTGAGGAAAGAGCTGATTCTGGTATTCCTGGCCGCACTTGCGGGTTGCGGCCACGGCGGCAAGGGCAATCCCGACGTGTCGCCAGCACCGGTGGCCAGTCTCGATCCGGACGAGCTCGACCGGCTCTGGGACGACGGGGTTCTCGAGTTTCGCCGCGCAGACTGGAAACACGCTTCGGAGTCCTTCACCAAGGTTGTCCAGGAGTTCCCTCCCGGCGATCCGCGGGTCCCTCAGGCCCACTTCTACCTGGGCGAGGTCCAGTTTGCCCGGGGTGAGAATCTGGACGCCGTGCGAGAGTTCCGGCGGATCTCGGATGAGGCGCCCAATGATCCGCTGGCGCCGCAAGCGCTGCTTCGAGCTGGCGATGCGTACGCGGACCTGTGGAAACGACCCGAACTCGACCCGACCTACGGGACGACTGCGCTCGCCGCATACAACGAGTTGCTGAGCCGGTATCCGGGGACGCCCGCGGCGGAGCGAGGCCAGAAGAAGATCGCCGCGCTACAGGAGTGGTTTGCTACCAAACAGTACAAGGCCGCGCTGTACTATTTGCGCTTCAAGGCGTACGACTCCGCCATCCTGTACCTCAAGGATCTGGTCGCGACCTATCCGCGTTCCTCGATCGCGCCGGAGGCGCTGCTTCGCCTGATCGGCGCCTATCAGAAGCTGGGGTACAAGGAAGACGTGCAGGAGACCTGCGGCTACCTACGTCGGTTCCACGCCAAGGCTCCCGGGGTTGCCGAAGCCTGTCCGGCCGAGCCGGGCACATCCTGACGCAGGCATGGTCGGCCTGCTCGGCGGATCGTTCGACCCGATCCACCACGGTCATCTGATCGTCGCCCGCGCGGTTCTGGAGGCGCTGGGCCTCGACTCCCTGAGGTTCGTTCCGGCCCGGAAGCAGCCGTTCAAGCTAGGCGCGCACGGTGCGGAGCCGGAGCAGCGGGCCTCAATGGTGGCGGCTGCCATCCGAGGCGAGCCGCGATTCTCCCTGGAGCGAAGCGAGCTCGATCGGCCTGAGCCGTCGTACACGGTCGACACGCTTCGCGCGCTGCGCGGCCGTGAGCCCGGCGTGGACTTCGTCCTGCTGGTCGGGGCGGACGCAGCGGCCGATCTCGGCGCATGGCGCGAGGCTGAGGAAATTCCGCGGCTGGCCCGGGTGGTGACGTTCGGACGCCCAGGTGCCGAGCCGGCTGCCGGACCGATGATCTGGCGCACCGTGGCGGTACCCACGGTCGACATCTCCGCCACCGACGTGCGAACGCGGGTTCGGACCGGTCGGTCGATACGCTGGCTGGTGCCCGATGCCGTCGACCGCTACATCGCTGCGGAGCGGCTATACTTGACCGAGGCATGATGATCAAGAAGATGGTGACCGCGGTCTTCGGGACGCGGTTCGAACGCGAATACAAGCGGCTCCAGCCCCTGGTGGACCAGATCAAGGCCCACGAGGAGCGGCTGGCGTCATTCGACGAAGCCGAGCTCAAGGCGCAGACCCAGCGGTTCAAGGACCGGATCGCCGAGAAAACCGGGGCGGTCAAAGCCGAGGTCGAGGCGGTGCGGGCCGAGAAGCACGGCTGCCCCGATCCGACCGAGCGGGAACGGCTGGAAAAGCGCTTCAACGAGCTGGAGCTGCAATGGAAGAAGGAGCTCGCTGCGGTGCTCGACGAGCTCCTCCCGGAAGCGTACGCCACGGTGCGCGAAGCCTGCCGTCGTCTGCTGGGCACCAAGGTGATGGTGACTGGGCACGAGCTCAGCTGGGACATGGTCCCTTACGACGTGCAGCTCATCGGCGGCATCGTGCTGCACCAGGGCAGGATCGCCGAAATGGCGACCGGCGAAGGCAAGACCCTCGTCGCCACCCTGCCGCTGTACCTCAACTCGCTCACCGGTCGCGGCGCCCACCTCGTCACGGTCAATAACTACCTGGCCCGGCGTGACTCCCAGTGGATGGGTCACGTCTTCAACTACCTGGGTGTAACCGTCGCCTGTCTGGATGATACGGAGCCGTCCTCGCCCGAGCGCCGAGCGGCCTACCTCGCCGACATCACCTACGGCACTAACAACGAGTTTGGCTTCGATTACCTGCGCGATAACATGGTGTTCTCGCTGGAGCAGCGGGTCCAGCGCGACCACGCCTATGCCATCATCGACGAGGTGGACTCGATCCTCATCGACGAGGCGCGCACGCCGCTTATCATCTCCGGCCCGGTCGGCAATGCGGAGGACGACAAGTACGCCCAGTTCAACCGCCAAGTGGCCGAGCTGGTCCGGAAGCAAACCTCAGTGGTGAACTCACTGCTCGCCGAGGCCGAGAAGCTGCTCGACGGCGACGGGAAGACACGGGACGAGGCGGCGCTCAAGCTCTATCAGGCACAGCTGGGCATGCCGAAGAACAAGCGCCTGCTCAAGGTCCTGAACGAGACCGGCGTCAAGCAGATGGTTCAGAAGATGGAGCTCGAGGCCATCGCCGACCGAAAGCTGCCGATGAAGCAGCAGCGGATGCGGGATCTCGAAGAGAGCCTCCTCTTCGTGCTCGACGAGCGGGGACATTCGGTCCATCTGACCGATCAGGGCTCCACGGCCCTCTCGCCCGGGGAACCGACCCTGTTCGTGGTTCCGGACATTTCCGAAGAGATTCACGCGCTCGAGAAGAATCCCGACCTGTCGCCCCACGACCGAATCGAGCAGCGCCGGGAGATCGAGGCCGAGTACGCCGTCAAGAGCGAAAAGCTCCACATCATCCACAAGCTCCTTCAGGCCCATGCGCTGTACGAGAAGGAAGTCGACTATCTCGTGCAGGACGGCCAGGTGCTGATCGTGGACGAGTTCACCGGCCGGATCATGCACGGCCGGCGGTGGTCGGACGGATTGCATCAGGCGGTGGAAGCGAAGGAAGGCGTTCAGGTGAAGGGCGAAACGCAGACGTTCGCTACCATCACCATCCAGAACTACTTCCGGATGTACGACAAGCTGGCGGGCATGACCGGCACCGCCGAGACCGAGGAGACCGAGTTCTACTCGATCTACCAGCTCGAGGTCAGCGTCATTCCGACCAACAAGCCGGTTTGCCGCAACGATCGGCAGGACCGGATCTACAAGACTCGCCGCGAGAAGTACAACGCCATTCTCGATGAAGTCGAGCGACTGCAGGCGCTCGGCTGGCCGATACTGATCGGCACGGTCAACGTGGATGTCTCCGAAACGCTGAGCAAGATGCTCAAGCGGCGAGGCCTCAAGCACGAAGTGCTGAACGCCAAGTATCACCAGCGGGAAGCGGAGATCGTCGCTCAGGCGGGAAAGATCAACGCGATCACGATCGCGACCAACATGGCCGGCCGCGGCACCGACATCAAGCTGGACCCCGCCCTCGACCTGACCAAGGAAGAAGCCGGTCTCCAGATCATCGGTACCGAACGGCACGAGTCACGGCGGATCGACCGGCAGCTGCGGGGCCGTTCGGGACGTCAGGGAGATCCGGGCCAGTCGATCTTTTTCCTGTCACTGGAAGACGACCTGATGCGGCTGTTCGGGTCGGATCGGATCGCCCGGTGGATGGACAAGAGCGGCGCGGAAGAGGGGGAGGTCATCACCGGCGGGCTGGTCACGAGCGCGATCGGCAAGGCGCAGCAGCGGGTCGAGCTGCAGAACTTCCAGGCCCGGAAGCGCCTGCTCGAGTACGACGACGTGATGAATCAGCAGCGGGAAGTGGTCTACTCGCTGCGGTTGTTCGCGCTCGAACGGGGCGAAGAGCTCAAGGCCGAGGCGCAGCGGATGATCGAGTCGGCGCTGGAGCGGGCAACCCGCCAGTTTTTGGGCGGTGCCGAGCGACCGGAGGAATACGATCGCGGCGGCCTGCGGGAGCAACTCACCCTGCAGTATCTGGTGAGCGTCGAGCCGGTGCTGGATCCCAACGCCACGCCGGAGATGGAGTCGATGGTCGCCGCCGCCAAGGCCGAAGGCGACGCCACCTTCCATCGGAAAATCGAATACCTGCAGGAGTTCGGCCGGGCGATCGGGATCCGGGATGTGGACGCGCAGGTGCTGTCGCAGGTGATGCTGTCGGTGCTGGACGAAAAGTGGAAGGATCACCTGTACGACCTCGATCAGCTCCGGAACGCCATTCACTATCGCGGATGGGGTCAGAAAGATCCGCTGGTGGAGTACAAGAAGGAGGCGTACGACATGTTCGTGGACTTGATGCACGACATCCAGTCCACGTTCACCGAGCGCTTCCTCAAGGTGCAAGTGAGCGCGGATCAGCCTCCTCCTCGACCGGAGCCGCCGCCACCTCCACCAAAGGCCGAGCCGACAGGGCCGGACGACCTGTTCCTGGGGCCAAGCCCCCGGGAGCCCGCTCGGCCGCCGGTGCCGGCCGCGGTATCGTCCGCCAGGTCCTCGACGGTCACCAGCAGCCTCGGCCCGGTGGGCCGCACCGCGACGGCGGTGCCGCCGGTTGGCCGGAACGATCCGTGCCCTTGCGGGTCGGGAAAGAAGTACAAGAAGTGCCACGGAGCCGGGCAGTAGCGACAAGCGCCGTTGCGCTTCTAACGCTCGTGTGTCACGGGCTTCCCGCCCGCGCGCAGACCGAGTCTGCGGCGCGGGCGGTTTCGTTTGATTCCGAGGCGGCTCTCAAGCAGCTCAAACGGGCGCAGCGGAACTTCGAGCAGCTGCGGGAATCCAACGCGCCCACGCTGCAGTACGACCTTCCCCCTCACTGCGATGCGCGTTTCGGCGCTTACTGCTACCACTTCGGTGCGCCCGACGAAGAGTCGCCCGCCGAGCCGGCGGCGACCGACCAGGCGCGTGCCCAGTTGCTGGATCAGTTGGGCGACGGCGCTCGCCAGCTTCCCGCCGACCCGTGGATCGCGGGGCAGCGGGTTCGCTACCTGGTGGAGCACGGACGGACCGAGGCCGCCGCCTCCGCGGCCCGCGAATGTCGCGCCGAGCGGTGGTGGTGCACGGCGCTGGCGGCGTTCGTGCTTCATGCCCAGGAAGACGATGCGGCGGCCGATACCCTCTTTGCCCAGGCGCTCGCGGAAATGCCGGCGGCCGAGCGGTGCGTGTGGACGGATCTCGCGCCGTTGCTGGGGGATCAGGCAGGATCGTACTCCAAGCTTCCCTGTCAGGCCCGCGATGGCAGGAACCTCCGACTCTGGTGGCTGGGTCGTCCGCTGTTTCTCCGACCGGGAAACGATCTGAGGGTCGAACACTATTCCCGTCTCGTCATGGCTCGCATGTTCTCGGGAGAAGGACTCGACCGTCCGGTCAAGGTGGGCGGAAATTTCTCGGAGCTGATCATCCGATACGGCTGGCCGGTGAGCTGGGTTCGAGCGCCGCGGCGTGCGGGCGACCTCGAGCCCGGCAGGCTGATCACCCGAGAGCGAATGCCGTCCTGGTCGTTCTTCCCGTCCGCGGGACAGCCGCCGGTATGGCAGCTCGACTCGTCGATGGCCGCCTCAGTCTACGCGCCGATGTGGGCCAAGACGTTTTCGACCATTGATCATCTCCAGATCGCGCGCTTTCGTCGCGGCGACTCGGTCGTGACGGTGGCCGGATTCGATGTGAGCACCGATACCGTGCTCGCCGGCCTGACGCCCAAGGTGGCGCTCGCGGTCGGCACCGACGCGGCTACGCCGGTCGTGCTTAGCCCGGTGCTGAAGGCCTTGTATGGCGCCGTGGCCGTCCAGTCAACTGAACCGCCGACACTCGTCAGCCTCGAGGCCGTGCGGGAAGAGGCGCGATGGGCCGGACGTTTTCGCAGCGCCGCTCCCGATGCGGCGGCGTGGTTCACGAGCCCTTTGTCCGACATTCTCCTAGTGCGGGCCGAAGCCGCCGGCACCGGCGCGATCGATACTCTTACCGCCGTGACTCTGCCCGGCACCGTCCTTCCCGGCGGCCAGCTGGTGGGGATCTACTGGGAATGGTATGAACGTCCACCTGCCGGCACCGTACTCGCCATCGAGGCGCGGGTGGCCAAGCTCGGCGGCAAGGGCCAACCTGACCCGCTGGGTCGATCGGCTTGCGCGCCTCCAGGAAAGTCCGCCATTGCGGTGCAGTGGCGAGAGCCTGTTACCGCGCGACCTACCGCCGTGGGACGAGCGGTGGCGCTCGATCTCACTCGGCTCGAGCCGGGCCGCTATCTGATCGCCATTTCGGTAAGCGCCGAGGGCGCGACGACTCCGCCCCGCTGCACGTCGCGCGAGATCCTGCTGGCCGGTCGCTGAGCGCAAGCGTTCGCGCCGAGCCGCGCGGAAGCGGCACCCGTTCCGTTCCCCTCCCAAGCAAAGCTCCAAGAGTGACGACAGCTTCCGTTGGAGCCCCCGCCGAACGCCCCCGCGAGCGTCTGTGGAGCGTGGGTCCGGCAGCACTCACAGGTGCGGAGCTGCTTGCCATCCTGTTGGGCACCGGGGGTGTCGGCGAACCGGTTGCCTCCATTGCCGCCCGTCTCCTGGACATGGCGGACGGATCGCTGCGCCGGTTGGCGGCGCGTCCTCCGGCCGAGCTGCTGCGCTTCCCTGGCGTCGGGCCCACCAAAGCTGCCCGACTGCTCGCAGCATTCGAGCTGGCTGCGCGTGTCAGCCGCGAGGGTCGTGCGGCCCTCCCCAGAATTCGTGAGCCGGAAGACGTAGTCCGGCTGTTCCACACTCGCCTCCGCGACCTGCCCGTCGAGGAGTTTCACTTGCTCGCCCTCGACAGTCAGAGTCAGGTGCTGCGGGACGTGCTGGTCACGCGGGGATTGCTCAATAGCTCACTGGTACATCCAAGGGAGGTGTTTCGACCCGCGATCGCCGAGGCGGCGGCGGGGATCATCGTAGTGCACAACCACCCGAGCGGCGACCCGACGCCGTCGGCGGAGGATCGCGCGGTCACACGGCAGTTGGTCGCAGCGGGCCAGCTGCTCGACCTTCCGGTCTACGACCATGTGATTCTGGGCGGCGATCGGTTCGTAAGCTTCGCGGCCGAGGGATTGCTCTAGGTCGCTGTCAACCGCTGCAACAGTCGCTAGCCTAGGTCACTGTAGCGCAGCGGTTTGCGCTGTTGCAACTCGAAATCGTGGAAGGCGGCCGGGGGGGCTGTTGCGGTTGATTATTCCGGCCGACGGTCGCATTCTCTTTGTGATGTGCACGACACGCTCGGGCCGTCCATGACGGTCAGCCCCCCGCTATTGGCCAACGCCACCCCGGAATTCCGGGCGGTGCTTGAGCGCCATGCCGATCGGCTCGATCTCGAGCTCATCGATCGGGCGCTCAAGTACAGCTCGTCCGCCCACCGCGGTCAGAAGCGGATGTCGGGCGAGGATTTCATCTCGCACTCCATCGCGGTTGCCCTGATTTTGGCCGAGCAGTTGCTCGATACCACCTCGATCGCGGCGGCGTTGCTCCACGATGTCGTGGAAGATTCCGAGGTGCGGACCGAAGATATGGCCCGCGAGTTCGGGCCCGAGATCACGGGCATCGTCGATGGGCTCACCAAGATCTCGCACCTCACCTTCCGGTCCTCGGCGGAAGAGCAGGTCGAGAACTATCGCAAGCTGTTGCTGTCGATTGCCCGCGACGCGCGGGTGATCATCATCAAGCTGGCCGATCGCCTGCACAACATGCGGACGCTGGAGCATCTCCCGCGGGAGCGGCGGCAGCGCATTGCGCTTGAGACCCGCGAGATCTACGCGCCGCTGGCGCACCGGTTCGGCATGGCAGGGGTCAAGGCGGAGCTGGAGGACCTTTCCTTCAAGTTCCTCGAGCCCGAGGAGTATCGCGATCTGGTGAGCCAGATAGCGGCCAAGCGCGCGGTGCGCGAGCAGATGATTCTCAAGCTCAGAACTCCGCTCGAATACGAGCTCCGGCGCGCCGGCATCGACGGATTCGAGGTCACCGGGCGGCCCAAGCACCTCTGGTCGATCTACCAGAAGATGAAGAAGCGGGGCAAGAGCTTCGACGAGATCTACGACCTCATGGCGGTTCGGGTCATCGTCCCGAGCGTGCCCGAGTGCTACCACGTCCTCGGCATCATCCACCACAACTGGACCCCGATTCAGGAGCGGATCAAGGACTACATCGCGAGCCCCAAGTCGAACGCGTACCAGTCGCTACACACTACCATCTTCGGCCCCGGCGGCCAGCTGTTCGAGGTCCAGATCCGGACCCAGGAGATGCACCAGACCGCCGAGTACGGCATCGCGGCACACTGGCTGTACAAGAAAGACGGCACCCGCGACGAGCTGGACCAGCATCTGGGCTGGTTCCGCCAGCTGCTGGAGCTCCAGCAGGACACCCACAGTCCGGAGGAGTTCCTCGAGTTCCTGAAGATCGATCTCTACCAGGACGAGATTTTCGTGTTCACCCCGAAGGGCGACGTGAAGCGCCTGCCCAAAGGGTCCACGCCGATCGACTTCGCCTTCCACGTCCACACCGACGTGGGGCTGCGCACTCAGGGGGCCCGGATCAACGGGCGGATCGCGCCCCTTCACCGCGAGCTCAAGAACGGAGAAACGGTCGAGATCATCGCCGGTCCCAACGCCAAGCCGAGTCGTGACTGGCTCAACCACGTTCGCACAGCCCGGGCGCGCCACAAGATCAAGCAGTGGATCAAGCACGAGGAAGAGAAGGTCAGTCTTGCGTTGGGCAAGGAAATCCTCGCGCGGGAGGTGCGGCGTCGGCGGCTGGAGAGCCCGGACGACGCCCAACTGGAGCGGGCGGCTCGGACGTTGTCGCTGGCGGATGGGGCGGGGCTCGAGATTGCCGTCGGTCGCGGTGATGTGGCGATCGGCCAGGTGATTCGCGCGCTCTATCCGGACCTCACGCCCGATCAGATTCAGGAGCCCAAGCCTACGGTCTTCGGTCGCGTGATCGACCGCATTCGACTGGGCCGGGGCATCAAGATCCAGGGAGTCGATGGCCTGATGGTTCGTTACGCCCAGTGCTGCCAGCCGGTGCCCGGAGATCAGGTCATCGGCTACGTGACGCAAGGGCGGGGGATTTCGATCCATCGGGCCGACTGCCCCAACCTGCTCACGCTCGCCGCGGACGAGCGACGGGTCGAAATCGATTGGAAGGAAGTGCAGGGCGAGGCGTTCCGGGTTCGGCTCGCGGTCACTGCGGACGATCGACGCGGACTGTACGCCGACATCATGGAGGCGATCAGCCAGACCGGCACCAACATTAAGGGCGCGGACCTGCATACCAAGGACGGTTCGGTGTTCGGGACCATCTTTGTCGAGGTCGACAATCTGCCCCACCTGGCCAAAGTTCTGAAGGGCATCCGCCGTGTGAAGGGCGTCACCAACGTGGAACGGCGCGAGGCCACACCAACCGCCAATTAGTCCCCAACGCAGGAACCCCGGGTTGATCGCGTCGAAGCCGCGCAAGCCGGTGAGGGCGGTCACATCCCATTTGGTGGGTTCCTTTTCATCGTTGCGCTCCTGTGCCGCCCACTGCAGCCTCGGGCGCGCGAATCATGAGCGGAGGAGTCCCATGCCCAGGTCGGAACCGTTGATACATTCACCGAGTACCACCATTCTGCATCCGCGCGCCCTCGCGGCTCTGGTCGCGGCGTTGAGCGTGGGTGCGTGTCAAGCAAAGGACCACCCCCGCCCGAATGGAATCGAGACCGGCGTGGTTAACGACTCGGCGCGAGCCGACACCGGTCCGACGTCCCCGGCTGCAACCGTGCCAGACAGAGCCAAGCCACCTGAGCCCGGCAAGCTCAAGGTGTCGAACGTCATGATCGGCCGCGGGCTGGGTCCCGATAAGCGAATCAGTGAGCCCACGTTGCGGTTTGCGCCGACCGATACGGTCTTCGTCTCCGTCGCGACCGAAGGGAAGCCTGCCAGCGCGACATTGACTGCGAAGTGGACCTTTCCCACCGGGAAAGTGAAGGACTCCGTTTCGCAGACGATCCAGCCGAAAGGCGCCGACCACACCGAGCTGCATGCAGCCCCGCCCAAAGGCGGATGGCCGGTTGGCTCGTTTCTCGTGACTTTGTATGCTGACGGTGATTCGGTGGACGCCAAGACGATCGCGGTTGACAAGCCCGCAGGCGGGGCAAAACCGGCAGGTGGAGACACCGCGTCCAAGGCAGGGGATACAACGAGCAAACAGTGAGGTCCCGGTTCGGGCCCGGCGCCCTGCATC